>Ga0265330_10000831_pt1 | contig 19421 bp, 16 predicted proteins | sample 41919metaG_FD_202083 | JGI IMG/M metagenome (GOLD analysis project Ga0265330, IMG submission 202083) | Rhizosphere microbial communities from Carex aquatilis grown in University of Washington, Seatle, WA, United States - 4-19-19 metaG | ecosystem: Host-associated > Plants > Roots > Rhizosphere... | reverse complement strand
AGACGGTGGGTCTCGGCAAGGGCGGCACGCCCGCTGGACGGGGTGGAACTCATGAGCGGTCTGACTTTACCTTGGCCTGGGTTCGTGTGGTAATGCGGCCGTGAGCATCTTAGAAGGAAACAAGACCCTGACTCTGATTGGCGCCGGTACCATGGGCGAGGCCATCCTGCGCGGGATTCTGCGCGCGGGCAAGCTGGGCCCCTCCCAGGTGCTGGCGTCCGACCTGCGTGCCGACGTTCTGGCCGACCTGGGCAAGCGCCACGGCATCCGCACCACGAACGACAACCTGGAGGCGGCGCGTGCCGCCACCGTGGTCCTGGTTTGCGTGAAGCCGCACCAAGTGGGTGCCGTGCTCAACACCGATGCGATGCGGGAAGCTTTGAGCGGCAAGGTCGTGATCAGCATCGCAGCGGGGGTGCGTCTGCAACAGCTCGCCCACTGGCTCCCGGCCAGCGCCCTCATCCGCGCCATGCCCAATACTCCCGCCCTCATCGGCGAGGGCATGACCGCCTTCTCGCGCGGCAAGGGAACCAACGATGCTGCGATGGCTTTTGCGCTGGATCTATTTGGCAGCGTGGGGCGCGCGGCGGAAATCGACGAGGCTCAGATGGATGTCGTGACGGCGCTCTCGGGCAGCGGGCCGGCCTTTGCCTTTCTGATTATCGAATCGCTGGCTGATGGCGCGGTAAAGATGGGTCTACGCCGCGAGCTGGCTATCTCCATGGCAGCCCAGATGCTTCAGGGTTCGGCGCGCATGGTGCTACAAACCGGCGTCCACCCGGCCATACTAAAGGATCAGGTGACGACGCCGGGCGGCTGCACCATCGCGGGACTTTCGAAGATGGAAGAGGGCGGCGTGCGCTACGCGCTTGCCAGCGGTGTCGAGGAAGCTACGCGCGCCGCAAGCAAGCTGGGACAAGGCTAGTCCACGCGAGCCCGGGCGGGCGGAGGTACAATCTCCTTTTGCCTTTGACGCCATAGGTGTGTCTGTTTGCTGTGAAAGGAGAGCCACAGATGACACGTACAATAGCCAGCCTTTGCGTCTCGCTCGCCACTGCGGCGAGCATCATGGGGTGTGTGCCCGTCGGTGAGGGAGAGGCAGACCAGTTCCGCAACGGCGTCCCGCGCGCCGCCACCGTCACCATGAGCGTACCGGGCAGCGCCAGCAGCGCCCAGGCGCTGACCGTCGAATCCCAAAGCCAGGCCCTGCTCGGCGAGAAAGCCGAGTGGTACCAGACCACGCGCAACGTGACCGTAGGAGTCAATGGAGGTGCGCTGGCTGTGGGCGCTCTGGTCGACCTCATCCTCAAGTACCCGCCGACTTCACTCGCACCGGACGAAGCAGTGTGGGGGCCCTGGGAAGACCCGCTCGACCCGGTCGCCTGGAAGGTGACCATCACGCGGGTTGCCCCGCACATCTACCACTACAAGTTCGAGGGACGCCCGCGTACCGATCCCACGGCCGCGTTCGTCACCGTGCTCTCCGGCGCGCACTCGCCCGCGCTAGACCTGCAAGGCCGCGAGATCGAGCGCTTCGGCAACGGCAGCTTCACCCTCGACTGGGACGCCCGCGCCACCCTGCCCCAACCCGACGACAACGTGGGCCAGGCGGACTACACCTACAACCACGTGAGCGCGGCGGAATCGGTCACCATCAACGCCCAGTTCCACCAGGTCAAAGACGACAAGCAACCTGGCAATCGGGTTGATGCGAGCTACGCCTTCGCCCAACAGCCCCGCGGTCCAGGCAGCATGGACTTCGTCTACATCTCGCCCACCACAGCAACCCAGGTGGGGGGCCGCGGTGTGGTGCGCAGCCGCTGGCAGTTCACCGGCGACGGCCGCGCGGACGTGCAGGTCAAGGCGACCGATGGCACCACGGTCATCTATCTCAGCGAGTGCTGGGACCAGAACTACGCCAGCGTCTACAAGCAGGATAGCTGGCCGGGAGGCGATAGCTGGGGCGTGGAAACTTCCTGCGCCTTCCCGACGGTCGAATACTCGACGCTACAGTAGTCATGGTCGGGCGCCAGACACCGCATTTCCAGGTGATTGCCGGCGATCGGCCGGCGGCGCCCGACTCTCGATCCCAGTTGCGCGAGCTCTACCAGAAATACGGCGCCAGCGTCTTTCACCGATGCGCCTACCTGCTCAAGGACCGCAGCCAGGCCGAGGACGCCATGCAGGACGTGTTCGCCAAAGCGCTGCAGCACTACGCCGGCTTTCGCGCCGAGGCCTCGCCCCTCACCTGGTTGATGAAGATCGCGACGCACCACTGCCTCAATCTCCTGCGGTCGCAGCGGGCGGGGTGGCGCGGCCGCTACGAGCGCGAAGCCCGCGCGGTCAGGGACGAGCGACCGCAGGTCTTCGAAATGCGTGACTTGGTGGTGAAGATGCTTGCGCTGGTCGATTCCGAAACCCAGGCCGCTGCCGTCCACTACCACGTGGATGAAATGACTCTCGATGAGGTAGCAGCGCTGCTCGGTCGGTCGGTACCGACAGTGCGCAAGCGGCTGCAAGAGTTCGCCACCCTGTGCGGCAAGGAGTTTTCCGCATGACTCTCGCGAACAACGAAGCTGATGCTTCCGCCCTGCACTTGGGCGAGCTCCGCCTGCGCCGCTTTCGCGCGGGTGAATTCTCGGACGAGGCGCACGAGGAGATTGCCCGTCACACCGCCGAGTGCGGGTCTTGCCGGGCCAAGCTGCGCCTGCTGCAAGAGGAGCAGCGCCAGTTCGAGCGCGACATCCCCTTCGAGCGCTTCGCCGGCGGGGTCGAACGAGCCTGCCGCGTCCCGCGCCCACGTCCAACCCGGCGTTGGGCCATGGGCAGCGCATTCGGCCTGGTGGCGGCAGCCGCCGTGGTGGTGCTGCTTTGGCGACCGTCTGCAAGGGTGGGAGATAGGGGAGGGCAGGACGTCGGCGGCGCCGCGGGTTTCAACCGAACCAAGGGCGCCCTCTCCGCGGTGGTGCGCATTGCCTCGGCCTCGGGTGGAGCGCAGCGGTCGCTGCCCCCGACTGAGTCGACCACGCTACAGCCCGGGGAGCGAATCCGCCTCGGCTACAACACAGCAGCCCCGGGCTACTTGGTCGCCGTGTCCGTGGACGATGCGGGCGAGGTTTCGCCGCTCTATCCCGAAGGAGGCGGATCGCTTCCAGTCCGACCAACCCAACATGTCACCTTCCTGCCCGACAGCCTGGAACTGACCGGCTCAGGCCGCGAGCGCGTGTTCCTCTTGCTCGCTGAGCGGCCGCTCGACGGGGCAGCCGTCAAGAAGTCGGTGCGCGACGCGCACTCGCGGGCAAAGGGTGACCTCGCCAGTTTGCCCATGCCCACTTTCGCGGGCCGTACCGACGTGCGGCCGTTCAGTTGGCTCTTCTACAAGCCATGAGTCGCACGCGCCGACATCTGACGCGTGCCGGACCGCGGGTGGGACTTTTCCTGGCGCTCCTCCTGACGCCGGCCCTTGCGTCCGCCGAACGGCGTTTTGCCCTGGTCGCTGGCAACGATGCCGGCGGCCCTGACACTCGTCCGCTGCTCTTTGCCTCGCAAGATGCCCGGCGTTTTCATGCGGTGCTGACCCAGTTGGGCGGAGTGGCGCCTTCCGATGCCGATCTCCTGGTCAACCGACGCGCGGAGGAATTTCTGCGTTCATTCGCCTCATTCGAGTCGCGCATCGCGGATGCGCAACGCCACGGCGAGCGCACCGTTTTCATCGTCTACTATTCGGGCCACGCCAAGGATGGAGATCTGCGCCTGGGCGATTCGCGTTTGGGCTTCTCGGCCCTCAAGGCGCGGCTGGCCGCTGCGCCGGCTGACATCCGCGTGGGCATCTTCGATTCCTGCCACTCAGGGATCGTCACGCGTAGCAAGGGTGCGCGGCGTGCCCCGGCCTTCGAGATCGAGGCCGCTGGCTCGCAGGAGACACGCGGCCTAGTGCTGCTTTCCTCGGCCAGCGCCGACGAGGAGGCGCAAGAATCGGACGAGATCGGCGGCAGCTACTTCTCGCAGTACCTGGTGAGCGGTCTGCGCGGCGACGCGGATCGCTCGCGTGACCGGCGCGTGACCCTGTCCGAAGCCTACGCCTATGCCTACGCGCGCACCGTGGCGGACACAGCCGAGAGCGCGGCCGGCGCCCAGCACCCGACCTTCTCTTTCGATCTCAAGGGCAACGCCGATCTGGTCCTCACCGACCTGACCAGCCGACGCGAAGGCCTGTACGTGCCTACCTCGGCGCCCGCCGGGACTTACTACTTCATCGACGGGAGCGGATTCATTGCCGCCGAGGTGGTCAAGCCCGCCGACGCCGACCGGCAGATCGCGTTGCCAGCCGGCCGATACCGCGTGCGCCGCCGGCTGGCCGATCGCCTGCGCATCGGCGAGATCCGCGTGGCCGAGGGCCAGCTTCTCACCCTGGACGAATCCCGCCTGCGCGACGCCCCGTTCTCCGACGACCCGGTCAAAGGAGGGCGCCGGGATTCCGATGTACGGCTTAGCCTCAGTCTGGGCGCCACCGTGCAGGCTTTCTTCGACGCGCCCACGCGCGACAGCCTGTTTCCGCCCACGGGTCTAGTCTCGGCCGAGCTGCAGGTGCACAACTTCTTCCGTCGCGGCTGGCTGTGGGCCCTGGACGTTGCCGGGGGCAGCGCCGGCGGTCAGGTCACCCGCCTCGACACGCCCCTGCCCTTCCGCTTTTCCGAATTCACCGCCGGCATGTCGCTGGCAACCGAGTGGCCGCTGTGGGGCAACCGCCTGGTTCCCTACGCGGGCCTGCGCCTGGCCTACCTCCTGCTCAGCCGTAAGTTCGAGGATCGGACCATCCCCGACCAGTTCTTGTCCACCTTCTCGCCGGGCCTGGTGGCCGGGGTTCGCTACCGTCTCTGGGGAGAGTTCGCAGCCCTGGCGCGAGCCCGGGCGCACTACCTGCTTTACAGCGTCGACGAGAACCGCTCCCTCGGCTACTGGGAGCTTTCCGCAGGAGTCAGCTATGATTTCTAGGAAGAGCACCATGAAGCATCTTGCACCTCTGTTGCTTGCGGTCCTTGCTTTCGACGCCTGCGGCAACTACTCCAACGAGGATCTCGATTTCCAGTTGGCCTTGCCCGAGGACGGCGAGTTGGAGGCCAAGCTCCCGCAGGCCCTCACGACAGACACCTCGTCGGAGTACTACAAGCTGACCCGGCAGGTGGTTACCACCTTCAACGGCTTGGCCACGGCGCTGGTCAGCCTGGTGGACCGTGTGCGCAGCTTCTCGCCCACCTCGCGCAACGGGGACGAGCGCATCTGGGGCCCGTTTGCCGACGACAAGCACCCGGGCTGGCAGATTCAGGTGGCGATGGTGCGTCTCGCTGACCCGAGCGCGCCACCTCCGGCCTTCCAGGTTTTCTACAGCATCCAGCTCCGCGATACGACCCAGAGCGGCTCCGCCTTCTTCGAGTTCATGAGCGGCACCTACAAATCTTCGGGCAGCGCCCGCCGAGGCGAGGGCCAGATGCACCTGTTCGTGCAAACCGCACGCGACGCTGGCTATCCCGCCGACGATTTCGGCGACCTGGCGCAACTCGATCTCGCCTACCAGACGGCCAGCTACCCCATCGATGTGCACATGGTCGTCCAGAACGTGGCCAGCGCGACAAGCCGCGGAGCTGACTACGCCTACGCCGAGAATGCCGACGGCTCGGGCACCCTCGCGTTCGACTGGACGGTGGACGCGGTCCCGGGGCTGCCCGGCGCTACTGACGTCACTTTCACAAGCCGCTGGCTGGGCTCCGGCGCGGGCCGCGCTGATGCGTACCTACCCTTGCTAACCGGGAACGCGGCGGTGGGCACCGACTGTTGGGGCGCCGACACGCTCCCTGACTACGTGTGGCGCTGGAATGGCGAGGGCGACTTCGGCTCTGCCGATTCCTGCGTCTTCTAGCGCACGGCATGGCGGGGCGCGAAGAAAGCCACAGAGGCCCGGATACCGCCGAAACCATCCTGCATCGGCCCAACGCTGCCTCCTGCTCGCAAGTTCGCGAACTGCGCCACGGGCCCCGGGCGCGGACCGGAACCGTTCGACCTGTGGTCGGTTGAGGCCTCGGGCCGCTCGCCGACACCTTCGATTGAAGCTTTGGGGCGCTCGTCCACATCTCCTCACAGATCTGCTGAGACGACTGTCGTGCAAACCCCTGCAGGGAGAGGCTCCATGAACTACCGCGTTGGCAAGATACTCTTGGCTCTATGGGCGATGCTGCCAGTCCTACTCGCCGTAGGATGCGACGACTCATCCTCGCCGGCACCAACCACCCATTCAGGCGGAACGAGTGGTGCGGGTCCCGCAACCGGCGGCTCGACGGTGACGGGGACAGGCGGCGCGAATCCCGCAACCGGCGGCTCGACGGTGACGGGAACAGGCGGCGCGAATTTCGCAACCGGCGGCTCGACGGGAAGCACGACCGTGCCTGAAACAGGAGGTACGCCGGTGGCCGGGGGCGCCAGTTCCACGGGCGGGGTCGCCTCGGGTGGCGCCGCGGGTGGCGTGACGGCATCTGGCGGTGCAGGCGGGAAAGGCACGGGAGGCACTGGCACGGGCGGTAGGACGGGCACCGGCGGCGCAACAGGCAGTTCCGGTGGCGTGACTGCCGCGGGTGGCGGGACGGCCTCGGGTGGCGTAACTATCTCCGGCGGCGCAACAAGCAGTTCCGGTGGGGTGACTGCCGCAGGTGGCGGGACGACAAGAACGGACGGCGGAGTTGCCGGTACCACGGCGACCGGCGGAGCGACAAGAACGGACGGCGGAGTTGCCGGTACCACGGCGACCGGCGGGACAACAAGAACGGGCGGTACGACGGGAACGGGCGGTACGACAACAACCGGCGGTGCGACCGCGACCGGTGGTACGACGATCGTCATCAACCCCGGCCAGTGCGACGCAACGACGACGCCGGTCGCCAGGCATGGCCAACTCAAAGTCGTGGGCAACAGAATCGTCAACCAGTGCGGCAGACCTGTTCAGCTAGCTGGAATGTCGATGTACGACTGGTCGCAGCAGGGGCGGCAATTCTACAACGCAGATGCGGTCAAGAACCTGGCCGGGACAGGAACGGGACAGAAGAAGTGCGCGATACTTCGCGTTCCGCTTCTACCCACCAACTATCCTAGCCAAATGGCTCGGGTGAAGACCGTGATGGACGCCTGCATCGCCAATGGTATCTACTGCATGCCCAACTGGCACGTGGTTGGCGCCAATGCCAACGCGACCAATGCGTCCGCGTTCTATGTGGAACTGGCGAATGCCTACGGCAACACCCCCAACATCATCTATGAGCCTTGGAACGAGCCAACAACCACCTGGCCCACCATCAAAGCCTATCACGAGGCCGTTATCGCGGCAGTCCGACCCATCGACCCCGACAACATCTTCATGCTCGGCAACCCCCAATGGGACCAGCGCCCGGATCAAGCTTGTGCCTCCCCGATCACCGACACGACGAACTTGGTCTACGTCTTCCACTTCTACGCGAATACCCATAAGCTCGCCGGCTTCCAACCCAATATTGATAAGTGTTTGAACGCAGGCTTTGCCGTCTTCGCGAGCGAGTACGGTGGAGTCTCATCCAATGGGAACGGCACCTTCAATGTGACGGAAACGAACAATTGGTGGGCCTATTTGGATAAGAACCTTATCGGTTCTACGAACTGGGCGGTCGAGACCAATGGGGAGACGTCCTCTGTTTTCGTGAAGACTGCAAGCGCAACCGGCCCGTGGCCCGATTCCGATATTACAAGCTCGGGCAACAATGTCTTTCCCTACATAGCGAAGACGTACGACCTCACGATGTCACAGTAGCGACGTGGCTAGCGGCGCTGGCAGCGCGGGCAGTAGAATGTCGAGCGTCCGGCGTCCAGCGAGCGGCGCACGGGCGCACCGCAGACGCGGCAGGCCTCGCCCGCGCGGCCGTAGACCAGCAGGGCCGCGGCGTTCTCGCCGCTCCGGCCCTCGGAGTCGACGAAGTCGCGCATGCTGGTCCCCCGGTTGGCAAGCGCCATCCTCAGCGTCGCCCGGATGGCACGCACGAGCGCGTCCGCGCGGGCCGCGGCTCGGCGCGCGGGTGTGCGGGGATGCAGGCGCGCGCGAAACAGTGCTTCGCAGACGTAGATGTTGCCCAGACCGGCGATGCGTTTCTGGTCGAGCAGGAAGGACTTGAGCGGCGCTGCCGACGCTGCCAGGAGGGTGCGCAGTCGAAGGGCATCCATCTCGCCCAGGGCATCCGGGCCCAGCCCAACCACCTCGGGCAGAGCATCGACATCGCGGCTGGCCGCGACCCAGCCGAACCGCCGCGGATCTACGAAGCGCAGCTCGTCGCCGCCGGCCAGCGACCATACCACGTGGGTATGCCGGGCACGTGGCTCGCTGCCCGCCTGCAGGCGCAACCGCCCGCTCATGCCCAGGTGAACCAGTATTCCCGCTTGCCCTCGGTCGAGGTCGATGAGGATGTACTTGCCCTTGCGGCGCACCGCCGCGATCCGCGCTGCAACCGAGAGTTCCGCGAGGGCGGCGCGATCCACCGGTCGGGCCAGGCGCAAGCCCTTGTCGCTGGTCCACACGGCAGCAACGGTCGCACCCAGCAAACGCGGTCGCAGCGTGCGTACGACGGTCTCGACTTCGGGCAGCTCGGGCATTTCTACGTCCCCGATCCTGCATCGCCTGGCTCGAAAGCGTCTGCCAAGCGCGCGAACTCAGCCACCGTCAGCTCTTCGGCTCGCCTGGTGCCCAGGATTCCCGCGCGGGCTAGTGCGCGCGCTGCTGCCTCTGCGCCGGCGAGTGGCTCCAGCGCCCTCCGCAACATCTTCCGTCGCGCAGCAAACGCCTGCTTGACCACCTGGGCGAAACGCTCTGGATCGCGCACCGGTGCCAGCGGCGTCAGCCGCGGCCGCAAACGCAGCACGCTTGAAGTGACCGCCGGGCGCGGATGGAAGGCCCCTGGCCCCACGTGAAACAAGATCTCGCCCTCGGCCTGCTGTTGCACCATCACCGACAATCGGCCGTACACCTTGTTCCCTGCTCCTGCCAGCATGCGCTGGGCGAATTCTTTCTGCACCATGAGGATGGCGCGGCCGATCGCCCGGCCGCCGGCCGCGGCCTCGGTGATGGCGAACAGCAGCGGCGAGGTGATCTGATAGGGCAGGTTCCCCACGACAACCAGCGGACGGCCCGCCGCGCTAGCCGCTGCGGCGAAATCGAAGGCGAGCGCGTCGGCACGCTCGACCTGCAGCCCCGGACACGAGCCCAACTCTTGCTCGAGCAACGCAGCCAGTTCCACGTCGTGCTCGATGGCGATGACCTGCCCGGCCTGTGCGACCAGCCGTCTGGTAAGCGCGCCCAACCCAGCCCCGATCTCGACCACGACATCGTCGCCGCCCACCGACGCTGCTGCTACGATGCGCTCTTGCACGCGCGCGTCCACCAGGAAGTTCTGGCCCCAGGATTTCTTGGCGCGCAGACCGTGGTGCTGCAGGATCTCGCGCGTCGATCGAGGACTGCTGCTCGGGCGCGGCACCGCGGACCTCACAAGGGCAGCCCCGGATCCACGCTGAGATCCAAGGGCGCCCGCTCGCCGCGCTCGAACGCCCAGGTGCCAGCCTCGGCTATCATAGCGCCATTGTCCGTGCACAACTTGGGCGTGGGGACGAAGAGCCGAAACCCATCTTCATGAGCAGCCGCGGCCAGCGCCGCCCGCAGCCCGCGGTTGGCCGCGACGCCGCCGCAGACCAGCAGGTCGTGCAAACCCTCGCGCCTGAGGGCACGCCGCGACTTCCGCACCAGCACGTCGACAACCGCCGCCTGAAAGCTGGCGCAGAAGTCGGGCATCTGCTCTTGCCCCGGAACTCCACGCTCCCTGACCCGCGTCGCGACCGCCGTCTTGAGGCCCGAAAACGAGAAGTCGATATCCTCCCTCGCAGGAAGCGCGCGCGGAAAATCGATCGCTTCCGGATTGCCCTGGCTCGCCAGGCGATCGATGGCAACTCCCCCCGGATAGCCCAATCCCAACAGCTTCGCCACCTTGTCAAAGGCCTCCCCGGCTGCATCGTCGCGCGTGGCCCCAAGTGACATCACCCGGCCCGGCCCGTCGACCCTGAGCAGGAGCGTATGCCCCCCTGACACCAGAAGCGCAAGGTGGGGATACGTCGGCGGCGGCGGGTTGCCGGGGTGGTCCAGAAATGCGGCGGCTAGATGCCCGGCCAGGTGATTGACCCCGACCACCGGCTTGCCGACAGCGTAGGCCAGTGCCTTGCCGATCTCAACTCCCACGAGCAGCGGGCCCACCAGGCCAGGCCCGCACGTCGCAGCGATGCAGTCTAGATCGCGCGGGGCCACGCCCGCCTCGTCGAGGGCGCGGGTCAACACCGGCACCACCGTCGCGAGGTGCTGGCGCGATGCCACCTCGGGCACCACCCCACCGTACTCGGCGTGCACCAACACCTGCGACGCCACCACATCAGAGCGAATGCGCCGACCGTCCTCGACCACAGCAGCGGCGGTTTCATCGCAAGACGTTTCGATGCCCAGAACCAACATGCCAGGATGCTTCTGCGGCGCCCGCTGCTACAAGCTGTCCAGGATCGTGCGCAACTCGTGCGCGTGGCGGCCGCTGGGTGCAAGCTCTAGATACCTCTTGTACGCGGCCTTGGCCGCCTCTGGGTTTTCCGCTTCCTGTTCGGCCCCACCCAGCACGACGTAAGCGTCCGCTAGGTCGGGATTGACCTCCAGCGCTTTCTTTGCCCAGGAGCGTGCTTCCCCGGCGCGGCCGCGATCGAGCTCGGCTCGCGCAAGAATCACCATAATGTCAGCCGCCTGGGGCTCGGCCTCAATGGCCGGGCGGCACGCTGCCAAAACCGCTGCGGGTCTGCCATTTCCGCCGGCATCGGCTTTGCGACAATGCTCGCGCAGTTCCGCGATACCTGGCGTGGCAGGACCGAGCGCAGGCGCGCCGGTCTGACCGGCGTCGGGTGCCAGGATCGGCGTGCCGTTGGCTGCCAGCCTGGGTTGACCTCCTGGCTCCTGCCCGGCAGCCAGCTTGGCCCGCACATCCGCCGAGACTGCGACCAGTTTCTCTGCAGCAACCGGCGTGACGATTGGCGGTGGTCTCGACACCTGGTCGACAAGCTGCGAGGGTGCTCGATTGATTGCGGCGGGGTCTGCGTCGATCGCCGAAGAGATACTTGCCTTCGGAGACGTCGCGGCCGGCGATTCGGCTCGAGGGGACGGCGGGGACCGGCTTCCAGTCGGGCCGATCCGCAGGGCGAACAAGCCGCCGGCGACGAGCAAGACCAGGCCCACCACGAACAGCGGCCAACGGCGTTCGTGGGGAACAAGGTCGCCATCCAGCTTGTCGATGGTGGGCCTGGCCTTGATGGGCTCGCCGTCGGGCGACGGGCTGGATGCCGGCGTTTCTTCGGCCGGCATGGGTGCTTGGTCGGCAGGCTGGATCTGATGTTCTTCGTCGGAGACGCGCTCGTGTCCGTGTCGGATCTCGGTGACAGAAGGCGCGGACTCCTGACGAGAGGCGCCCGCTACGGGCAGCTCAGGCCGATTCGCCCCCACCTCCGCATGAGACGTTGCGGCTTGTGACAGCTCGCTCTCCGTCATCCGCTCTCCATCAGTGCCTTGACCCCAGCCGCCCCAGTCCGTCTCGCGAGCCGGCTCGCCCGCGGGGTTGGCTGCAGAGGGTGCTACGTCGCGTTCCGTCGGCGCATACTCTATGGTTGTCCGCGGCGGCCGGCCGTCGTCGCTGACGGCTGACGTCCGCGCGGGACGCGCCTGGTCGGACTGGGCAAGACCTTCGGGTATGGGAAAGCCCCTCAGCGTATCGGGCTTGGCCGAGGGTCCCGCTGCATCCACCGCTGCGCCAATCGCCGGTGGTGCGCTGACCGCAGCCGGCGGAGTCAGCGGCGCAACCGGGAGATCCGCGGGCTCGCGCCAAGAGTGCTCGACCACGGCCGAAGCTTCGAGCGGTGAGGCTGCCTCGGCCGGTCTGTCGTCGGCGGGCGGCGGGCCGGCCGAACTCGCCGGGTATGAAGGGGCGGAGTGCTGCTCGGGCAAGGCGGCGGGAAGCCTCAACGTGTTGCCCGTCAGCTTGGGACGGGACGCCACCTTGTCTGGCTCGGCCGTGGCTCCCGCTTCCCCACGCCCAGGTGGGGGCGTGTCAGGTGAGAGGCTCGCGACGTCGAGTGAGAACGTCTTCAGTGTCTTGCCGCCTTCGCGTTCGCTGCTCGGCCGCGCATCGTCAGTCGTGACCCGTGGCGCGCCTGCCGCACCCTTTGTCGACCTGTCGGCGTCCGTCACGAACTGCCTGGCCGCACTCGCCTCGTCGGCGACGGTACCATCCTCCGCGTTGCCCTCCGCCAACCAGCGTGCGAGTTCGCTGCTGGGCTCCGCCTCGCCGCGCCCGCTGGCCGGTTCGCGGGCGTAGATGATGCCTAGCCCGAAGAGCTTGCTGACCACGGTCAAGGCCTCAAGGTCGGGGTAGTCGCTGTCGTCGACTACGGCCAGCAGGCTGTGGGTACCGTCGCACAGACGAAGGATGCCGTTCATTTCGTCAGGCAGGTCGGCCAGTTGCTCGGCCAGCACACGAACATCGACCTCGACCACGCTGTCGAGCGCGGGCAGTTTTTCCAGCAACCGCGTCCATTCGTCGAGTCGCCGCATTCCCTCCATGAGCAGCGCTGCTGATGGCAGATCGATGACGTCTCTGCGCCGGATGGGTTTGAACTCGACCTCGAACCGCCCGTCCGACCACGAGAACAGGCGATACATCGCCTCTGTGCCCGACCGCCGACCCACTTCAGCGTCGATGACCCGTCCCTCGCGGAAGAAGATGGCTCCCCGCCGGCCATCGCGATTGACGATATGAACGATGCCGGATTTCCGGTTGAGGTCGATGGTCTGCACCAAGTCCACAACCCCGATGTCCGCCAGGTCACCTGCGAATTTGGTGCGCCCTTCGCGCCGTGACTCGAGCCTCTCGCGCTCGGCACGTTGGAGCGCGGTACGGACGCGTATGCCAATTTCCTTTATGTAGATGGGCTTTGTCAGATAGTCCTCGACGCCCAGTTCGAGTCCCCGGATCTTGTCTTCGATCGACTTGCGGCCCGAGACGAAGAGAAACGGAATCTTCGCCCATTCCGGTTTGGCCTTGATCTGGCGGCACAGATCAAAACCGTCCATGCCGTCGAGGTCGGTGTCCGAGATGATGAGATCGGGAAGGGCGGCCTGAAGCGCGCCGAGTGCCTCACTGCCCTGGGTCGCAGTCGCGACTTCAAAGCCAGCCTTCTTGAGGCTGACTTCGAGAACCCGCAGACTCTTGAGATCGCCATCCACAAGGAGGAGACGATGCTTGCTTTGCCCTGTGTCCATCGGACGCCTTGAATGATCCGTGGGGATTGTATCCCTGGTGCGCGTGGCTCGCACTGGCGTTGTGGAAAACTCCCCCGTCGGCGGCTACGTCGGCAGCTCGCAAATTCCACGCATATTTAGTAAGGATGCACACGAATAAACTCGGCACGGCTAATGTCGCAGCATGTTGTCGGTAGCGCACGCTGTAAAGATCCTTCCGTGCCTGCCTGCTCTCCTGGTTGCGAAGTTCGCCTATACTGCAGCCCGTGCGCGAACACGAAGCGGCATGTTTGGCTCGGCTCGCCGAGGAATGGAGGTTCCCGCTCCCACCCGAGATTGCAGATCGTATCCTAGTGTTCTGCCGCCTCCTGATGGAGTGGAACGCTGGCGTCAATCTCACTGGCGCCCGATCGCTGGCTGAGGTAGTCGGCGAGCATGTCGTGGACAGCTTCGCCATGGCCCGCCTCATACCTCCCGGATCCTCAGTCGTAGACGTGGGAGCTGGTGGCGGTCTTCCGGGCCTGCCCTTTGCTATTGTGAGGCCGGACGCGAGACTGACAATGGTTGAGCCGCGGGCAAAGCGAGTCGCTTTTCTGCGGGCAGCCGTACGCGAGTTACAGCTTGAAAGCGCCGAAGTGGTGCGCGAGCGTGCCGAGGGGCTTAATCGACGTGACTTCGATGTGGCCGCGTCGCGTGCGACATTCCCACCCGAGGAGTGGCTTGGTCTTGGCGCGAGCTTGGTGCGGCCAAAAGGGTTGATTCTGGTTTTTTCCGGACAGGCATGGCGCCCATCGGAAGTATCTCTTCGCGCACTTGACTCGTTCGAGTATGCGACTGCAAGTGGACGAAGCCGATGGATTGGCTCGTTCTGTTCCACGTGGAACACCCTATCCACTTCCTCGGTAGAGGATTGACACCTCTATCGGGCCATCCCTATGGTCGGTCCCGTGCTTTCAAGTTTGCACAGCGCCCTGCAGGCCGAGTTGATGTCCCTCGAGGCTCAGCACCGAATGCGATCTTGCCCCGCCACCACCGGTTCATCTCGAAAGTACCCGACGGTCGACTCCCAGCCTCTTCTCTCTTTCTGCTCCAATGACTACCTCGGGCTCTCTGGCCACCCCGCCTTAGCCTCCGCGGCCGTTTCTGCCATTCACCGCTCCGGAATTGGCGCGGGCGCCTCTCGCCTAGTCGCAGGCGACCTGCCCGAACACCGCGAACTTGAGGCTGGCCTCGGCGCCTTCCTGGATGTGGAGGCCGTACTTCTCTTCCCTTCCGGCTACCAAACCAACCTTGGCGTTCTTGCCGCCCTCGCAGGACCAGGCGACCTTGTTCTCTCGGACCACGCAAACCACGCCAGTATCATAGATGCCTGCCGACTCTCGAGGGCCCGCCCCAGCTTCTACCGCCACCTTGACCTCTCATCCGCCGAGAAACGGCTCCTTGCACTCGCACCCGCAGCCCGTCGGATTCTCCTTGTGACCGAGTCCCTCTTCAGCATGGACGGAGACATCGCGCCCCTCGCAGATCTCGCTGCCCTCGCCACCAAATACGGAGCGGCATTGGTGGTCGATGAGGCTCACGCCATCGGCGCGCTCGGGCCCGGTGGGCGCGGACTGTGTCGCGAGGCCGGGGTCACGCCAGATGTCCTCATTGGCACCCTGGGCAAAGCATTCGGCGCCGCTGGAGGGTTCGCCGCCGGCAGCGCCACCCTCCGCAGGTTCCTCGTCAACCGCAGCCGGACGTTCATTTTCTCCACCGCCCTGCCACCACCGGTTGCTGCCGCCGCCCTTGCCGCCCTCCATCTCATCCAACGCCAAGAAGGCGACGCCAGACGTGCGGCCCTGGCAAAGCGAATCCTCCAGCTCGAAAGCCGCCTTCCCAAGAGGGTTTCGGGTTCACCACGCTCCCCCATCGTTCCAATCATACTCGGGTCCGACCGCGCCGCCTTGGAGGCCTCCCACGCCCTGCGAGCCGACGGGTTGTTTGTGCAGCCAATCCGCCCTCCTACCGTTCCTGAGGGTACTGCCCGCCTGCGAATCGCCCTCTCCGCCAATCATAGTCCCAACGACGTCGACTCCCTCGCCCTAGCCCTCGCCCCTCTCATCCCCCAATGACTCTCGACGACCTCGACCGCAGGTACCTGTGGCATCCCTTCACCCCCATGCGCGAGTGGCTGGCGGAGCCTCCCCTCGTGATCGACCGCGCAGAAGGGAACGAACTTATCGATATCCATGGCCACCGCTACCTGGACGGCGTCTCTTCACTCTGGGTCAACGTCCACGGCCACGGACACCCCGCAATCAACGCCGCAATCGCCGAACAGCTTGGCAAGATCGCGCACAGTACTCTCCTCGGCCTCGCTAGCCCGCCGTCGATCCGCTTGGCTGAAAAGCTCGTCGCCCTCGCTCCAGCTGGCCTTACCCGCGTCTTCTACTCCGATTCTGGCTCGACCGCGGTCGAAGTCGCTCTCAAAATTGCCTTTCAATTCCAACAGTTACGAGGCTACACGCAGCGAGCCAAGTTCCTCGCGCTGCGCCACGCATATCACGGCGATACCATCGGATCTGTTTCCCTTGGCGGCATCGATACTTTCCACAAGGTCTTTCAACCTCTCCTCTTCCACACCATTCATGTCAACCCCACCATCGACGAACTCCGCCAAGCTTTCGCCACCCACGGGCACGAACTAGCGGCATTCGTCCTTGAGCCTCTGGTCCAGGGCGCAGCGGGCATGCTCCTTTCTCCGCCTGGCTTCCTGCGCGAAGCCCGATCCCTCTGTCACAAACACGCCGTCCTCCTCGTCGCTGACGAGGTTGCGACCGGCTTCGGCCGCACCGGAAGCATGTTCGCCTGCCAGCAAGAAGGTGTGACCCCCGATCTCCTCGCGCTCGCCAAAGGATTGAGCGGAGGATACCTCCCCTTGGCAGCAACCATGGCCACCGACGAAGTCTTTCGCCAGTTTCTCGGCCTACCCGAGGAGCACCTGACTTTCTTCCACGGCCACAGTTTTGGGGGCAACGCCCTTGGCTGCGCCGCCGCGCTGGCCTCCCTCGCCCTCTTCGAGCGCGAGCAGACGCTCGCCAACCTGCCCCCGAAAATCTCCGCCCTGCGCGCCCGCCTCAACCAAAAGATCGCGCCGCTCCACCACGTATTCGAGGTCCGCCAGAAAGGTCTGATGGTCGGTATCGAGCTCCGACACGCTGACTCCCGCACCTACTCACCTGAGGAGGCCATCGGCGCCCGTGTCTGTCGAATCGTCCGACGCCACGGCGTCATCTTGCGCCCGCTCGGCTCCGTAGTGGTTCTCATGCCTCCGCTGTCCATCACGTCCGAGCAGATCGACCGCCTCGTGGACGCGACCGCCTTGGCCATCGCCGAGGCCACCGCCCAGTTTCCGCCCACACCACCCGCCCTTCCTTCGAGTCCTCCCCCGCCCAGCGCAGCCCCGGCTCCCCTCCGCGGCATCTTCCTCATCGGAACGGATACCGGTGTGGGCAAGACCACGGTTGGCATGGGCCTGCTCGCCCTCGCCCGAGCCCGAGGTCTCGCGCCAGTCCCCTTCAAACCGGTGGAAACCGGAGCCGCCCCCAACCCGCAGGATGCCCTCCGCCTCCGCTCCGCCGCCGGCTGCGAAGCTCTTCCGATCGAGGTCGTTTGCCCCTACGCATTCTCCCCTCCGGTTGCCCCTGCGCTGGCCGCGGAACAAGCCTCCACCCGCCTGGCTTTGGATGAAATCATTTCCGCGGCTCGCCGCGCCGCCACCCACGGCGATTTCATCCTCATCGAGTCAGCCGGCGGAGTCCTCTCCCCCTACTCCCAGGACCTCACCACCGCGGACCTGGCTGCCGCCCTAGGACTTCCGCTGCTCCTGGTCGCACGCAACGCCCTCGGCACCATCAACCACGCATCCCTGGCCATAGCCGAGCTGCGCCGCCGTCACCTCCCTCTTCTCGGCGTCCTGTTCGTGGACACGACGGAAACCAGCACACCCGACCGCGCCGACAACCCTGGGCTAGTTCGCTCCCTCACCGGGGTCCGCGTCCTCGGCACACTGCCTTTTCTCTCCGCTCCCACCCCCGAAGAAGTCGCCGCCGCCCTTCACCAAAGCGTTGACGTCGACCTGCTTTTCCCTCGGCTCAGGTAGCCTCGGCCGGCTGGGCCTTGGGAAAAATCACCACTCGTCGTGCGGGCCCCTCGCCCTCGGACTCAGTCCTCACCCCGGGATGTTCCGCCAGCGTCGTATGCACGACCTTCCGATCGTGAGCGCTCATCGGCTCCACCGGAACCGGACGCCCTGACCGAACCGCTTTGTCCGCCAACCTCCGCGCCAGGTCTGCCAGCGAGTCCTCGCGCCGCCCCCGGTAGCCTTCGGCGTCCACCACCAACGCAGCTCCATCGCCCGGCTTCTTGAATACAATTCGGCTGACCAGGTACTGAAGCGCGTCCAGTGTCGCTCCCTTCTTCCCAATGACCAGTCCGGACTCCGATCCGTGCGCGTCGAGGATGATTCGCTCTCCATCGTCAAAAGCGCTCACCTCCGCGTCCACCCCCATCCGCTCGAGCACGTCCCGCAGCACCTTCGCTGCCAGCTCGCGCTTCTCGCCCAACCCTTCCTGCTCGCTCATTGCTGCTCCCGTTTCTTCATATGTTGAACGTGGCAATCGGCGTCGGCAGGGGCGGCGGTGCCCCGCGACCTTCCGGCTCGAATTCCCCCTGAGGGCCCGCAGGAACCCGGCTAGCATCTCCATTTGTTGCCACGCCAGGCCTCTTGATCCGTGCAGCTGCCTCACGCGTCGGACTCTGCCGCCCCTTCCCTGGCCCCACCTTTCTCCGCGCCGCCGTCGCGCGCCGCTTCATCGCCCTGCGCCCCCCGCTTCCCTTCCCACGAATACGTCCCTTCTCCCGAACCCGACGTGTCTCGCTGCTGGTACGCGCCCTTTTCTTCTTCTTCTTCTTCTTTGTCCCCTTCATGGTCGCGTGGGACAAGACCCTACTTTTCACCCCCATCGCTTGTCAACTCCAACTCATCTTTTTCAAATACCTTCGCCTGCTTCCGTCCCAATGCTAAGATTCCAACGTCACCATATGTACCCTTATGTATGCGCTGAGAGTCTCCCTGTGTTATTGCAGCTTCTGCGTCTTTGAGTAGTCCCCAATACAGATTCATCTTGACTGGTCCAAACCAGTTTGGTAAAGTGCGCGCGCTTCGGCTTCCGGAGCGCGCTGTTTTTCAACATCACGAGAGGACCCAAATGGAGCCATCTTTCCACGTAGGAGACTTGGCAGTCTACCCGGCTCATGGGGTGGCGCAGATCATCGGTATCGAGACCCGCGAGATCTCGTCCAGCAAGCAGACCTTCTACATCCTGAAGATTCTCGACAATGGGATGAAGATCATGATTCCGACGAAGAACGCCGGAGCTGTCGGTCTGCGTGAGCTGATCCGCGCAGACGAGGTCGACGAGGTCTTCGAGATTCTCAAGAGCCGAGAGGTTTCCGTCGAGGGACAGACCTGGAACCGGCGCTATCGCGAGTACATGGAAAAGATCAAGACCGGCTCGGTCTTTGAGATCGCGGAGGTCTTGCGGGATCTGCAACGCCTGAAAGGCGACAAGGAACTCTCCTTTGGCGAGCGCAAGATGCTCGACACTGCGCGCACCCTGCTGGTCAAGGAAATTGCAGTCGCCACCAAGTCCAACGAGGGCAAGATCGAGGAGAAGCTGAACCGCATCTTCGCCTGCTAGCTGCTTCCCACTTCGCCAAGCCCCGGTTGGAAATCCCGACCGGGGCTTTTTCTATTGCCAAGGGAACCCTCCCAAACCCTTGATGGCGCCGCCGGAGAGGGCGCGCGCGAAGCGCGCGGGGTGGGCAGCGCGGCGGGCGGTCCCGAAGTCCCCGTAGGGGGCCACCAAGTCCGCCGGGCTCCCCACCCGCTACACGTCGAGGTTGCGCACGTTGAGCGCATTCTGCGCGATGAACTCGCGGCGCGGCTCCACCAAGTCGCCCATCAGGGTCGAGAAGAGTCGGTCCGCTTCGTAGGCATCCT
>Ga0265330_10000827_pt1 | contig 19446 bp, 16 predicted proteins | sample 41919metaG_FD_202083 | JGI IMG/M metagenome (GOLD analysis project Ga0265330, IMG submission 202083) | Rhizosphere microbial communities from Carex aquatilis grown in University of Washington, Seatle, WA, United States - 4-19-19 metaG | ecosystem: Host-associated > Plants > Roots > Rhizosphere... | reverse complement strand
GGCCTCGATCGCGCCTTTCGCGCCGACCAGCCGGTCATCGAGAATCTGCGCGTTATTGGAGCGGAGCTTCGGATCGATCAGCCGCTTGAACGAGTAGACGTAGTCCTCGGCGACGAGCTCGCGCTTCCTGCCCTTGAACGCCGGGTCGTCGGAAAAGTAGATGCCCGGCCGGATTCTTATTGTCCACGTCATCCCATCGGTGGAAATCTCGGGCAGCGCGGCCGCAGTGTTCGGGACGATCCTGTAGGGTCGCGCCAGATGATCGTACCGGTAGAGCGGATCGAACATCGCGCGATTGACGAAATTCGAGTAGAGATCGGAGGACGCCTGCGGATCGAAGCCGTTCTCCGGCGCGACGAATGCAACGTGCAGCACCTTGTCCATGTCGGCGGCCGGCGCCGCGGGCGCGAACACCGCGCAGAGCGCAAGCGCGGCGAGACTGCACAGTGAGCGCACCCTCATTGCGCGACCGGCCGGCGCGGCATCTTCATGTCGAGGTCCCAGTACTGCCACGGATGCTGCTGGAACACGTTGTGCTTGTAGCCGATGAGCCATGGGTAGCGGATCACGTTTTCGTAGCGATAGACATCGAAATACCACGGTGCGTAGGCGGAGACGATCGCCGACATCTCGCGGAAGACCTTCGTCCGCTCCGCATTGTCCGGCATGCTGCGCGAACGGTCGTAGAGACGGTCGTAATCGGGCTGCTTGAAGCGCGACAGATTCGAGAGCCCGGCATGGCCGCCGTACAGGAGACCGAGGAAGCCGTAGCCGTCGGTGGTCGTGCTGATGTTGCCGAGATACCACATCTGCAGCTGGCCGGCGAGCGCCATCTTGAGAAGCTCCGGCCACTTCTGCTTCACGAACAGGACCTTGACGCCGATCGCCGTGAGGCTGCGCTGCCACATCTCCTCGTACTGGCGGCCGCGCGCATCCGTCGTGGTGCCCATCGAGATCACGAGCGGCTTGCCGTCCGGCAGGTCGCGCCAGCCGTCGCCGTTGCGATCGACGTAGCCGAATTTGTCGAGGAGTGCCTTGGCGCCGGCGACATCGTAGCGGACGTGTCCCTCGAATTTCGGATCGTATCCGGTGACGCCGGGCGGGATCGGCTGCGTCGCGCACTCGCCCTGCCCCTGCCAGAGGATGCGGATCTCCTCCTCGCAGTTGTACGACATGCCGAAGGCGCGGCGCAGCGCGATGCGTTCCTGCGCGTAGCCGCCCACGACGGGGTCTTCCATGTTGAAGTACGTGTAGTTGATCGCAGGCTGAACGCCGCGCGCGAGCTTGACGCCGGCCTTCGCGAAGCGCGGCTGCAGCGCGTCGCGCAGGTCCGTCACGTTGGCGACTAGATCGCCCGGCACCGTGATGTAGTCGAAGTCGCCCTTCTCGAAGCTGAGAAGGCGCGGATTGCTCTCCTCGACGATGCTGATTTCGATGCGGCCGATCACCGGCAGCCGCTTGCCTTTCATCACCGCAACGATCTCGCGGTCGGCCGGGTCGGAGCCCTCGGGAAAGGTCACGACGCGAAAGCCCGGATTCGCTTCCAGCACGACCTTCTGCCCACGGCGCCAGTCCTTCAGCCGATAGGGCCCCGTGCCGACCGGATTCGCCATCGTCCACGTGCTCGCGTCGCCGTAGGCATCGATCACTTCGCGGGCAACCGCTGCCGTAGGCGTCGTCGTCAGATCCGACAGCAGGCTGTACGCCGGGTGCGAGAGCTTCAGGCGCAGCGTATAGCGGTCGATCGCCTGCAGCCCCTCCATCGGCGCGTCGTAGTCGAACTTGCCCGATTCCTTCGCTTTCGCAACCGCCGCGTCGCCGCCGACGAACACCTGGTCGAACACCTGCAGGTTCGCCGAGCGCACCTTGGGGTCGAGGATGCGCTTCCACGAGTAGACGTAGTCGGCGGCGACGAGCTCGCGCTTCTTTCCCTTGAATGCCGGATCGTCGGCGAAGAAGATGCCGGGTTTAAGCCGGATCGTCCAGGTGAGGCCGTCCGCCGAAATTTCCGGCGCCGCCGCCGCGGTGTTCGGGGTGATCCGGTACGGCCGCGCCAGGTAGTCGTACCGGTAGAGCGCGTCGAAGATCGCAGTGTCGATGTAGTCGGAATAGGCGTCGATCCACGCCTGCGGATCGAAGCCGGTCTCGGCGACCGGAAACACGACGTGCAGCACCTTGCCGGGATCCGCCTCCGCGAAGGCGCTCCGCGATCCGAATGCCAGCGCGCCGACGGTCAGCGCGACCGCAATGCGATGGAACCAGCCCACTACAGCAGCTTCTCGATATCGCCTGCGATGCTCTCCGGCTCGTCGTTGGGCGCATAACGCGCGACGACGTTGCCGTCGCGATCGACCAGGAACTTGGTGAAGTTCCACTTGATCGCCTCGGTGTTGAGAAGACCCGGCTTCGCCTTCTTGAGGTACTTGTAGAGCGGCGCCGCGTTGTCGCCGTTGACGTCGACCTTCGCGAACAGCGGGAACGTCACGCCGAAATTGACCTCGCAGAACGACTCGATGTCCTCTTCGCTGCCCGGCTCCTGCGCGCCGAACTGGTTGCACGGGAAGCCCAGCACCTCGAGGCCTTTCCCGTGAAATCTCTTGTACACCGCCTCCAGCCCCTTGTACTGCGGCGTGAAACCGCACTTGCTGGCGGTATTGACGATCAGGAGCGGCTTGCCCTTGAAGGTGTCCATGCCGACCGTCTTGCCGTGGATGTCCTTGACGCTGAAATCGTAGAGGCTTGCCATGGGGTGTCCTTTCGGAATGGGCGCGATTATGCGCGTGTCTTGGTCCGGTGGGGCGGTTCGCCGAACCCGCCTCCGCCCGGCGTTTGGACGACCAGAACGTCGCCCGCGTTCACCGGCGCCGAGAAGGTGGCGCCGAAGTCCTCGCGCGAGCCGTCGGCACGCTCGATCCAGTTGCGGCCGGGAGCGCCCGGCGCTCCGCCGGCCATGCCGAAGGGCGCCACGCGGCGGCGATTGGCGAGCATCGCGGCCGTCATCGGCGCGAGGAAACGCACGCGACGCTCGCCGCCGTCCCCGCCCCGATGCCGGCCCGCGCCGCCGCTGCCGTGCCGGATCGAGAAGGCCTCGAGACGGACCGGAAACCGCCATTCGAGCACTTCCGGATCGGTGAGGCGCGAATTGGTCATGTGCGTCTGCACGACGCTCGTGCCGTCGAAGTCGGATCCCGCGCCGGAACCGCCGGCGATGGTCTCGTAGTACTGGTAGTCGGCGTTGCCGAACGTGAAGTTGTTCATCGTGCCCTGCGAGGCCGCCATCGCGCCGAGCGCGCCGTAGAGCGCATCGGTGATCGCCTGCGACGTCTCGACGTTGCCGGCGACGACGGCCGCGGGCCAGCGCGGCGCCAGCATCGAGCCCTCCGGGATCACGATCGACAGCGGCTTCATGCAGCCGGCGTTCATCGGGATCTCGTCGTCGACCAGCGTGCGGAAGACGTAGAGCACCGCGGCCTTGCACACGGCGGACGGCGCGTTGAAGTTGGTCGGCTGCTGCGGGCTCGTTCCCGTGAAGTCGATCGTCGCCGCACGCTTCGCCCGGTCGATCGAGATCGTGACGACGATGCGCGCGCCGCTGTCCATTTCGACTTCGAAACGCCCATCGGTCAGCACGTCGAGCACGCGCCGCACCGATTCCTCGGCGTTGTCCTGCACGTGCTTCATGTAGGCACGCACCATCGGCAGGCCGAAGTGCGCGGTCATCCTGCCGAGCTCGTCGGCGCCCTTCGCGCACGCCGCGACCTGCGCCCGGAGGTCGGCGAGGTTCTGCTCGACGTTGCGCGACGGATAGGGGCCGGCGCGGAGCAGCGTGCGCATCTCGGCCTCGAGAAAGCGGCCCTCGGCGACCAGCTGCACGTCGTCGAGCAGCACGCCCTCCTCGTCGACGTGCGTCGAATCGGGCGGCATCGAGCCCGGCGTGATGCCGCCGATGTCCGCGTGATGGCCGCGCGCCGCCACGTAGAACTCGGGATGCCGTCGGCCGGCGCCGCGCCGGCGCGGATGGAGCCCCTGGCCGAAGTGCGCCGCGTGGTCGACGCCGAGCGCCAGCGACGGATCGAGAAACACGGGCGCGACGACGGTGACGTCCGGCAGGTGCGTGCCGCCGTTGTAGGGTGCGTTCAGCACGAAAACGTCGCCCGCGCGCATCGTGTCCCGGCGCGCGTCGATGATCGTCCCCACGCTCTCGCCCATCGAGCCGAGATGCACCGGCATGTGCGGCGCATTGGCGATGAGGTTGCCCGTTGCGTCGAACAGCGCGCAGGAAAAGTCGAGCCGCTCCTTGATGTTGACCGAATACGACGTGTTGGCGAGCGTCACGCCCATCTGCTCGGCGATCGCCATGAACAGGTTGTTGAAGACTTCGAGCAGCACCGGGTCGGCGTCGGTGCCGATCGCATGCGTGCGCGCCGCCCGCGTCGCCCGGACCAGCATCACGTCGCCGCGCGCAGTGAAGTCGGCGCGCCAGCCGGGCTCGACGACGATCGTCGCGGTGTCCTCGCGGATCACCGCCGGACCGGCGAGCGCGTCGCCCGGCCGCAGGTCTCCGCGATCGTAGACCGCGGCTGCGTGGAACGCGCCGCCCGTGTAGATCCGGCTCGTCCGGATCGGCGCGAGCGCACCTGCCCGCGGCGCGAAGGCCGCCGTGGCCTCGGCGACGTCATGCGACCGCCCCGCGACCTCGACGGCGACCGCCTCGATCACCAGCGGCTTGTCCGGCATCAGGAACCCGTATTGCTGCCGGTAGCGCCGCGCGAATTCGCGCTCGATGTCGGCAAGCGATGCGACGGGAACTTCCAGCGTCGTGTCGGTGCCCTCGTATTTGAGATGCAGCGTGCGCGTCGCACCGAGCCGCGATGCGGCGATGCCCTGCGCGGCGACTTCGGCGCGTGCCGCCGCCTCGAGCGGCGCGAAGGCGGCGTCGGTGCGCGCGAGCGAATCCGGCGTGAGGCGCGCCTCGACCGCCTGCTGCCGCAACGCGCGGACGTCGGCCACGCCCATGCCGTACGCCGACAGCACGCCGGCCAGCGGATGCAGCAGCACGCGGGTCATTCCCAGCGCATCGGCGACGAGGCACGCGTGCTGGCCGCCGGCGCCGCCGAAGCAGCACAGCGCGTATTCCGTGACGTCGTAGCCGCGCTCGACCGAAATGTGCTTGATCGCGTTGGCCATGTTCGCGACCGCGATCGCGAGAAAGCCGTCGGCAATCTCCTCCGGCGTCCGCACGTGGCCGCTCGCCTCCTGCAGCGACGTCGCGAGCGCCGCGAACTTTTCCCGGACGATCGCCGCGTCGAGCGGTTCGTCGCCCCCGGGGCCGAAGACGCGCGGGAAAAGCCCCGGATCGAGCTTGCCGACCATCACGTTGCAGTCGGTGACGGTCAGCGGCCCGCCCCGGCGGTAGGACGCAGGGCCGGGCATGGCGCCGGCCGATTCCGGGCCGACGCGCATGCGGGACCCGTCGTAGCGGCAGATCGATCCGCCGCCGGCGGCAACCGTGTGGATGCGCATCATCGGCGCGCGCAGCCGCACGCCGGCCACCTCGGTGACGAAGGCGCGCTCGAACTCGCCCGCGTAGTGCGTGACATCGGTCGACGTGCCGCCCATGTCGAAGCCGATGATCCGGTCGCATCCGGCGAGGCGCGCCACCGCGACTGCGCCGACGACCCCGCCCGCCGGTCCCGACAGGATCGCGTCCTTCCCCTGGAACCGGTGCGCGTCGGTCAGGCCGCCGGAAGACTGCATGAACTGGAGCCGCGGCAGAGATCGCGCGTCTGCGTCGCTGGCTGCGGCGCCTCCTCCCCGCCGCTCGCCCCGCAGTTCTGCTTCGACCTGGCGCACATATCGCCGGAGTATCGGCGACAGATATGCGTCGACGACGGTCGTGTCGCCGCGCGAGACGAACTTCATCAGCGGCGAGACCTCGTGGCTCACCGACACCTGCGTGAAGCCGACGTCGCGCGCAATCGCCGCGAGCGCGCGCTCATGCCCGGTGAACCGGTATCCGTGCATCAGCACGATCGCCACGGCGTCGATGCCGGCGGCATGCGCATCCTGCAGGTCGCGTCGCGCCGCGTCGGTGTCGAGTGCGCGGATGACCTCGCCGCGCGCACCGATCCGCTCGTCGACCTCGAGGACCGCCGCGTAGAGCATCGTCGGCAGTTCGATCCGGCGCACGAAGAGCTTCGGCCGATGCTGGTAGCCGATGCGAAGCGCGTCGGCAAAGCCGCGGGTGACGACGAGGAGCGTAGGCTCGCCCTTGCGCTCGAGGAGCGCATTGGTGGCGACGGTCGTTCCCATCTTCACCGCGTCGATCGCGTCGGCGGGCAGCGGCGCACCCGGCGCGAGCCCGAGCAGGTCGCGAATGCCGGCCACCGCGGCGTCCCGGTAGCGCCCGGGATTCTCCGACAGGAGCTTTCGCGTGACGAGCGTGCCGTCGGGCCGGCGCGCGACGATGTCGGTGAACGTGCCGCCGCGATCGATCCAGAATTGCCAGCGCGCGGGGGTCTCGGGTTCGTTCATCGGGGGATCTGCATCCGCCGCGTCGGCCGGTGCGCAAGCGTGTCGCGTGGGTGCCCATTATAGGGGTCGCGCCACTCGCGGTCGGCAGCCCGTGCCATTCGTACGGTCCGGAGCCGGTGTGCGACGATGCGTTCGCGACCCCCGCAGAATTATGATCAAATGCGGTGCCTCGCCGTCGGGGCGCGCCCCGGCCCCGCACTCGTTCCTCCAGGTCCGATACACATCCCCAATGAACCGCGCCGCCTACTTTCTCGGGATGCTCGTCGCGATCGCGTCCGGCAGCGCGCTTGCCGCCCCGGCGGATGCTCGGTGGGACCTCGCGTGCGCCTATCCGGCGAGCAATTACCACACGAAGAACCTCGAGCAGTTCGCCGCCGACGTCGAGCGCGGCACCGGCGGCCGCCTCAGGATCGCGGTGCACCCCAATGCGACGCTCTACAAGGCGCCCGAGATCAAGGGCGCGGTTGAGACCGGCCGCGTCGAGGCCGGCGAGATCCTGCTCGTCAATTTCGAGAGCGAGGACGCCTTCTTCGGCCTCGACGGCATTCCTTTCCTGGCCACGTCGTACGTCGACGCGATGAAGCTCTACAAGGCGTCGCGCAAATCGCTCGACGAGCGCCTCGCCAGACAGGGCCTGAAGCTCCTGTTCACCGTTCCCTGGCCGCCGCAGGGCATCTACACGAATCGCAAGCTTACGGCCGGTGCGGACCTGCGCGGACTGAAGTGGCGAGCCACTAGCCCGGCGACGACCCAGTTCGCCGAGCTCGTCGGCGCGCACGCAGTGGCGTTGCCGCCGGCCGACGTCCCGCAGGCCCTCGCGAGCGGCGTGCTGGATTCGTACCTGTCGTCCGCCGCGACCGGCTACGATTCGAGGATGTACGAGGAGCTCAAGTATTTCCTCGATGCGCGGGCGTGGCTGCCCAAGAACGCCGTCATCGTCGGCCGGAAGGCCTTCGACAGCCTCGACAAGCCCACGCAGGCGGCGCTCGTCCGGGCCGCCGCGGACGCCGAGACGCGCGGCTGGAAGATGTCGGAGGAGCGGAATGCCTGGTACGTCGAGCAGCTCCGCGCCAAGGGAATGACAATCGTCGCGCCATCGGAAGAACTGACCGCCGACCTGCGCAAGGCCGGCAACGCCATGCTGGCCGACTGGGTGCGCCGGAACGGCGCCGACGCGCGCAGGATAATCGCTGCGTACCGGTCGATGTGAGTCGCGGAAGCATCCGCCGCGACGCCCTGCCGGGCTCACCGCCGGCGTCGCCATTGCAAGGGAGCACACGCATGAACACGACCAACGCCTATGCCGCCAGGATGCGAACGCCCTTTGCCGTGCTCGGCATCCGCACGGCGCGCGACGTCGTCACAGGCATCGAATTCCTTCCGCTCACCGAGCGCGCGCAGGCGCCCCGCGACAGGACCGCCGAGCGCGCCGTGCGCGAGATCGAGCGCTATCTGGCGGACCCGCATCACCGCTTCCGCGTGCCGATCGCGCCTTCGGGCACGCCCTTCCGGCGCAAGGTCTGGGATGCGCTGGCCGCCATTCCGGTCGGCGAATCGCGCACCTACGGCGAGCTTGCGCGCCTCCTGCACACCGCGCCGCGCGCGGTCGGCGGCGCCTGCGGCGCCAACAACATCGCCGTCGTGATTCCGTGCCATCGCGTCGTCGGCACGCACGGCTCGCTCGGCGGATTCATGGGCGTCACCGAAGGCGACCCGCTCTCGGTGAAACGCTGGCTGCTCAAGCATGAAGGCTATCGTTTCGGTGCCTGACGTACTATCGCTCGCTTTCCACCCCATCAGGTCTGCCCATCTGATCCAATAATGGCCGACCCAGCGAAGCTGATCGACGCGTTCTGCGACCAGGTCTGGCTGCAGGACGGCCTCGCGCAGACCTCGCTCGCGAGCTATCGGCGCGACCTCGGCGCGTGGGCGAAATGGCTGGAGCAGGCAGGACGCACGCTCCTTGCCGCGCAACGCGGCGACGTCGAAGGATTCCTCGCCGCGCAATATGCCGATCGCGCGAAGGCGACGTCGATCGCGCGCCGGCTGTCGTCGCTGCGGCGCTTCTATGCGCTGCAGGTGCAGCTGGGCACGCTGGCCGCGGACCCGACCTTGCGCGTGCGCTCGCCGAAGCTGCCGCGGCGCCTTCCCAAGAACGTCTCCGAGAGGGAAGTCGATGCGCTGCTCTCGGCACCCGTCACCGAGACGGTGCTTGGGCTGCGCGATCGCGCGATGCTGGAAACGCTGTATGCGACGGGGCTGCGCGTGTCTGAGCTCACGGGACTCAAGATCGCGCAGGTGTCGCTCGACATGGGCGTGGTGCGCGTGCTCGGCAAGGGCCGCAGGGAGCGGCTCGTGCCGCTTGGGGAGGAGGCGATCGCGTGGATCAAGCGCTATCTCGCCGACGCGCGCACCGGGCTCGCCGACGGCGGCAAGAGCGACGCGCTGTTCCTGACCGCGCGGCGCACTCCGATGACGCGCCAGGGATTCTGGCTGCTGATCAAGCGCTACGGTCGCAAGGCCGGCATTCCGGCGGCACGGCTGTCGCCGCACGTGCTGCGCCACGCGTTCGCGACGCACCTCCTCAACCACGGCGCCGATCTGCGCGTCGTCCAGCTGCTGCTCGGTCATGCCGACATCACGACGACGACGATCTACACGCACGTGGCGCGCGAGCGGCTGAAGCAGCTGCACGCGCAGCACCATCCGCGCGGCTGACGGGCCCACGATGGCGAAGGACAAGCATCCTGCCACCGTGGCCGTGCGTGTGCTGCGCGAGCACGGCGTCGCCTTCACGCATCATCCGTATGTATGGGAGGAGCGCGGCGGCACCGAAGTTTCGGCACGCGAACTGGGCGTCCCCGAGCATGCGGTGATCAAGACGCTGATCATGGAGGACGATGCGAAGCGCCCTCTCGTCGTGCTGATGCACGGCGATCGCGAAGTGTCGACGAAGAATCTCGCGCGCCATCTCGGCGTCAAGACCGTGGCGCCATGCGCACCGGCCGTCGCCGACCGGCATTCCGGCTACCAGGTCGGCGGCACGAGCCCGTTCGGCACGCGTCGCGCGATGCCGGTCTACATGCAGCACACGATCGCCGAGCTGCCCTATCTCTACATCAACGGCGGACGGCGCGGCTATCTCGTCGGCATGACGCCGGCGGAGCTGATCCGCGTGCTGAAGCCCGTCGCCGCCGAGATCGCCGCATAGTGCGACCTGCGCCGATTTGCGCAGCGGTCAGCCCGCGCGATGACGCTCGATCGCGACACCCAGCTCCCTGACACCCGCGATCGGCGCGAGCTTGGCGACGCGAACCTTCACCCAGGGCGCGGCGAATTCGACGAGCAGGATGTCGGCGATCGCCTGCGCGAAGCGCTCGAGAAGCGGATGCGGGTTGTCGGCGGCGAAGGCCCTGATCCGCGCGACGACCTGCGAATAGTCGAGCGCATCCGACAGCTCGCCGGTGCGAAACGCCTTGTCGGACGGCATGCCGAACTCGAGATCGAGGCGGAGGTTCTGCGGCATCCGCTTCTCCCACTCCCAGACGCCGATCCTCGTTTCGACGCGAAGGTCGTGCACGAAGATCGAGTTCGCGTTGGCTTTGCTAGAATCCATGCGCCCATTCTAACGGACACCGTCCCGCGCCTCAGCGCCGCCATGCTCGCATCGCTCCTCTTCGTCGGCGCCGCCTATCTGATCGGATCGGTGTCGTTCGCGGTCGTCTCGAGCAGGCTTCTCGGGCTGCCGGATCCGCACAGCTACGGGTCCGGCAATCCGGGCGCCACCAACGTGCTGCGCACGGGGAACAAGCTCGCGGCGGCGCTGACGCTCGTCGGCGACGGTGCCAAAGGATGGCTCGCCGTGTTTCTCGCGCAGCAGTTCGGTCCCGCCTTCGACGTCGCCGAATGGACGGTGCCGGCCGTGGCGCTCGCGGCATTCCTCGGCCATCTCTTTCCCGTGTTTCACGGCTTCGCCGGCGGCAAGGGTGTGGCCACCGCATTCGGCATCATGCTCGCGCTGTCGTGGCCGCTGGCGCTCGCGATGGCGGCGATCTGGGCGGTGATGGCGTTCGGATTCAGGATCAGCTCGCTCGCCGCGTTGACGGCGGCGGCCCTCGCACCGGTCGGCGCCTTCTACGTGTTTGGCAATGCGCCGAGCGCGTGGATCTGGCTCGGAATCGCCGCGCTGCTCTTCTGGCGGCACAGGGCGAACATCGCGAAGCTTCTGGCCGGCGGCGAGTCGAAAATCGGCCGCTGACGCGCGCGACCGCGCGCCACGCGACGCGCTGGAAGGTGCGCCGCGGCTACTCGTCGCCGCAGGCCGGCCTGCCGGCGCGGACGCAGAGCGCATCCGCCGTGACGTCGAGGAAGTGCGCGATGTGCGCGAACGGCCGCAGCGTCGAATGCAGGATGGCGAGTGCGACCAGGCTTCGCTCGGCGTCCTCGGTGCCGATCACGGCGCGCGGATCGGGCAATTCGCGAACGGATCCGCTTCGGCGGCCCGATTCCGCGTCGACTGCGTTCGCGAGCCAGTGGCGCAGCCGCGGGACGAAGACCGATTCGTCTTCGATTGCCAGGCGCAGCGACTCGAGATCGTCGTCGGGCATTGCAGCAAGCGCGGCGGCAATATCGGCGCGGATGCCCATCGGACAGTGCATCGCTCGCGCGACCCATCACCTCGAGTCACGCGACGTGTTTGGACCCGGAAACGCTACGCGGGCGCGTGCCAGCCGGCGTCGGCCCACAGTTCGCCGCTCACCGCCGAATTGACGAGCATGAAGCAGATCGCGTCGGCGATCTCCTCCGGGCGGATAAGGCGGGAGAGCTGCGTGAACGGCAGGATGTGCTTGCTGATGTAGTCGTCGCCCATCGCGCGCACCATCGGCGTGTCGGTGAAGCCCGGATGGATGAGGCCGCAGCGCACGCCATAGAAGATCGCTTCCTTCATGATCGTCGCGGCCGCGCCCTCGAGCCCCGCCTTGGTGCTCGCGTAGGAGATCTGGCCGCGGTTGCCCTGCGACGACACGGAGCCGATGAACACGATCGCGCCCTGCATCCCTTCCGACGGGTGCCAGCGCTTCAGGCCGCGTGCCGCGCGATTCTCGGCGATGCGCCCGATCATCTCGAGCGCCCAGTACACCGGCGCGACGAGATTCACGTCGATCACCTGGCGGAAGCGGTCGACCGGATAGATGCGCGCCTTGCCGGTTTCCTTGTCGATGCGGACCGCGAGATCGTCGCGCGTGATGCCGGCGGCCGGCACGCACATCGTGACGGTGTCGAACTCGCTGCTGATCGAATCGAAGACCGATGCGCGAAATGCCGCATCGGTCGTGTCGCCACGAAACGGGAAGGCGACCTTTCGTCCGGCGTCCGCATTCACTTCGGCGGCAACGCTTTCGATGTTGTCGCCCATGTCGACGAGCGCAAGCGCGCGCACATTGCGGCGCGCGAGCTCCGCGGCAACTGCACGTCCGATGCCGCTGGCGGCGCCCGTGACGACTGCGACCTTACCGGTGATTTCCATGTCCACTCCTGGCCGAATGCTGCACTGCAGCATCCTAACCCCTTTGTGGTGGGATGTCACTCGGTTGGATCAAGGCGCCCCGACTTGGGGGACAAATGGTCAGGCGGGGACGCCCGGCCCGTCGGCTAGCGGTGCGCGGCCGCCGGGGAGGCGGCGTCACCGGGCGCCGCGAGCGAAGCCAGCTCCCATCGCGGCCGGACCGAGAATTCGATCGCCCCGCGATCGGCCTCGCCAAGGCGCAGGGCCCCGACCAGCGCGATCATCGCGCCGTTGTCGGTGCAGAACGCGAGGTCCGGGAAGAACAGCCGGGCGCCACGGCGCGCCGCACCGGCGGACAGGCAGGCGCGGAGCTCGGCGTTCGCGCCCACGCCACCTGCCACCACCAGCCGTTCGTGCCCCGTGGCGTCCAGAGCCGCCAGCGCCTTCAGAACGAGGACGTCGACGACCGCGTGCTGGAATTCGCGGGCGATGTCGGCTTTCAGTCCGGCGTCGAGCAATCCCGCGGCCTCGGCACGCCGCACTCGAGTGAGCACCGCCGTCTTCAGGCCGCTGAAGCTCATCGCGAGATCGCCGCTGTCCTGCATCGGCCGCGGGAGCGTCACGGCACCGTCGCGACCTTGCTGCGCGAGACGGGCGATCGCCGGCCCGCCCGGATAAGGGAGTCCCAGCAGCTGCGCCGTCTTGTCGAAGGCCTCGCCTGCCGCATCATCCAGCGTGTCACCGAGCAGGCGATAACGCCCGACGCCGGCGACTTCAATCAGCTGCGTGTGGCCGCCGGACACCAGTAGCGCGACGAACGGAAATTCGGGCTTCGGATCCGACAGCAGCGGCGAGAGCAGGTGGCCCTCCATGTGATGGACGCCGATGACCGGGCATCCGAGCGCGTAGCCCAGCGCGCTTGCCACGCTTGCGCCGACCAGCAGGGCGCCCGCGAGTCCCGGTCCCTGCGTGTAGGCGATGCCGTCGAGCTGGTCGGGCCGCATCCCGGCGTCGCGCAGCACGCGCTGCGCGAGGGGAACGACGCGCCGGACATGGTCGCGCGACGCGAGCTCGGGGACGACGCCGCCGTAGGCCTCGTGCATCGCGACCTGCGAGTGCAGCGCATCGGCGAGAAGCCCGCGCTCGGTGTCGTAGACCGCGAGGCCGGTCTCGTCGCAGGAGGTTTCGATGCCGAGAACGCGCATTGGGGAATGTGAAGGTCCCGGCGCGGCCACGCCGATCGCGGCCGCCTCGAGGGAAATCCCGGGCCGCTACGATACAGGATCGGCCCGGCGCCGCCGTGGAGGCAAAGCGCGGCGCTGCGCCTGCCGGGCCGTCACCCGCGGGTCGTGGTTGCGGCAGGCAGCGGACCCTGTTAAAATTCAAGGCTGTCGAAAAGTTTGGCACCGCCAAAGGATACGTTTACATGCCCAGCGTTCGAGTTCGTGAGAATGAGCCTTTTGAAGTGGCGTTGCGCCGCTTCAAGCGCACCATCGAGAAGACCGGTCTCCTGACCGAGCTTCGTGCGCGCGAGTTCTACGAAAAGCCCACGTCCGAGCGCAAGCGCAAGCTCGCGGCCGCGGTGAAGCGCCACTACAAGCGCCTGCGCAGCCAGCAGCTGCCGCCGAAGCTCTACTAGCGCGCGGCCCGCATTGCAGGCAGGCGAAGGGGCGAAGCGATTCGCCCCTTTTTGTTTTCTTCTGCGAAAGGATCCGGCATGACGCTGAAGGCAAAGGTCACCGAGGACATGAAGACCGCGATGCGGGCGCACGATACGCCGCGCCTCGCGACGATCCGCCTGCTGCTCGCGGCGGTGAAGCAGCGCGAGGTCGACGAGCGGATCGAGCTGACCGACGCCGACGTTGTCGCGGTCATCGAGAAGATGATCAAGCAACGCAAGGACTCGATCGCGCAGTTCGAGGCCGGGCACCGGATGGACCTCGCCGACATCGAGCGCGCCGAGACGGCGGTGCTGTCGGGTTACATGCCGGCGGCGCTGTCGGACGCGGAGATCGACGCCGAGATCGCCTCTGCGCTCGCCGCCGCCGGAACGGGCGGCATGGCGGCGATGGGCAAGGTCATGGCGATACTGAAGCCGAAGCTCGCCGGCCGCGCCGACATGGCGGCCGTCTCGGCAAGGGTGAAGGCAAAGCTCGCCGGCTGAGCGTTCGGAGGCCGGCGCATCGGCGTCGACCGCCCTCGCGCTGGCCCGGGATTTGCCTCCTTTCCGAGCGGCGCAGGTTGCCTATAATCCTTGCATTCCCTGCCGTGTGAAGCATCCGGGCGGCCCCGTGGAGGGGTCGCCCGCGATGCCGCGCTCCGGCAGCACGCCGCGGTGCTTGCAGCGTCAAGTCGATGATTCCAAACGATTTCATACAAACGCTGCTGTCCCGCGTCGACATTGTCGACGTCGTCGACCGGCTCGTTCCCCTCAAGAAGGCCGGCGCCAACTACGTCGCCTGCTGCCCGTTCCACAGCGAGAAATCGCCCTCGTTCACCGTCAGTCAGCCGAAGCAGTTCTATCACTGCTTCGGATGCGGCGCCCACGGCACTGCCATCGGCTTCCTGATGGAGTTCAGCGGCAAGACGTTTCCCGAGGCCGTCGAGGAGCTCGCGCGGGACGCCGGCGTCGCGGTGCCGCGCGTCGAGGCGCGCCCGGGCGAAGTCGAGCGCCGCGAGCAGGCACAGGACCTTGCCGGGCTGCTGCTTACCGCGGCCAAGTTCTACCGGGCAGCGCTGAAGGACGCGCCGCGCGCCATCGACTACCTCAAGGGCCGCGGGCTGACCGGCGCGATCGCCGCGCATTTCGGCATCGGCTACGCCCCCGAAGGCTGGCAGCCGCTGTCTGCAGCCTTCGAGCGTTACGACGATCCGGAGCTCGAAACAGCCGGACTCGTCCTCGCGGGTGAGGCCGGCAAGCGCTACGACCGCTTCCGCGACCGGATCATGTTTCCGATCCACGACAGCCGTGGCCAGGTGATCGGTTTCGGCGGCCGGGTGCTGGGCGACGGCGAGCCGAAATACCTCAACTCCCCGGAAACACCCCTCTTCTCCAAGGGACGTGAGCTCTACGGCCTCTATCTTGCACGCAACGCGATTCGCGATGCCGGCAAGGTGATCGTGGTCGAAGGCTACATGGACGTCGTCGCACTGGCGCAGCACGGCGTCGACTACGCGGTGGCGACGCTCGGCACCGCGACCACGCCGATCCATGTGCAGAAGCTGCTGCGACAGTCCGACCGGGTGATCTTCTGCTTCGACGGCGACACGGCGGGACGCAAGGCCGCGTGGCGGGCGCTCGAGAACGCGCTGCCGGCGCTGGTCGACGGCAAGAACGCCGGATTCCTATTCCTGCCGGACGGCGAGGACCCGGACGATTACGTCCGCGCCCGCGGCAAGGCGGCCTTCGAGGCGCTGATCGAGCGCGCCACCCCGCTGTCGGAATACCTGCTCGCCGAGCTTTCCGCCCGGCATCCTCCGGTGAACGCCGAGGGTCGCGCCGCACTGGTCACCGCCGCCCGGCCGCTGCTCGGCCAGATCGCGGCGCCGGTGATGGCCGCGCTCCTGCGCCGTCGCCTCGCCGATCTCACGGGATTGCCCGAAGCCGAGCTGCGAGAACTGCTGCGCCTGCAAGGCCACGAGCGCCAACCCGTCAGGGAAGGCCCGACATCCGAAGGGCGCCCGCGCGAGCGTTCGGGATCCGTCCGCTCCGGCCAGCGCGGCGCGCCCTCCCTCGTCCGCGAGCTGATCCAGGCGCTGCTGCTGCAGCCCGATCTCGCGCATACCGTCGTGGTGCCGCGGCCGGTCGACGGCACGCCCGATGGCGCGGCGTTGGCGGCGCTGGTCGATTTCTGCACCGATTGTGAGCACTCACTCACAACGCCCGGCGTATTTCAGCATTTCGTGGGCACGCAGCACGAGCGCGTGCTGTCGAAGGCTTTGGCAACCGCCGAAGATCACGGCATCACCGCCGAGCAGGCGGCACAGCATCTGGTCGCCGGCGTTGCCCGGTATTGGTCGCAGGCGCAGCTGGCCGGGCGACCCGTGGCGGCGGACGCCGCGGCCGAGGGTGCCAAGCCCGAGGACGCCGAACGCCTGCGCCAGCTCGAAATCGTGCGCCGGGCGTCGGTCCCCGCCTCGCATCCGGCGCCGGATCGGAGCCGGTCGTGACGCACCGGAAGCCGCTGTCGGGCGGCGTCGCCGCGCGCGCACCGAGTGGATGGGGTGCAACCGCACAAAAGTGCCTATCCGCATGTTATGATTTGAGGTTTTCCCGATCGCACCCATATTGGATGCGACCGCACCTTGGACTCCCACGATGACCATGGCCAAGAAGCCCGCCCGCAAGTCCGTCGCCAAAGCCCGGAAACCCGCCGCGAAGAAGACTGCGTCGCGCGCCCGTCCGAAGGGACCCGCGAAGAAGAAGGCGGCGCGCCCTGCCGCCAAGTCGAAGGCGAAGAGGCCCGCTTCGGCGCGGCCGGCGGCGAAGAAAAAGGTCGCGGCAAGGAAGCCGGTCGCCAAGGCCAGGGTCACGAAGCCCGTCGCGAAAGCGAAGCCGCACGCCAAGGTCGCTGCGAGGCCGGCCGCCAAGGTCATCGCCAAGGCGCTGCCCAAAGTCGCCGGCAAGACCGTCGTCGCCGCCAAGGGCGTCGTCGTCGCGAAGGCCGTCGGCAAAGTCGTCGGCAAGGCCGGCGTGCCGCCGGTCGTTCCGCCGAAGGGCGCCAAGGGCGTTCCGGCCGGAGTCGCCGCCAAGGGCGCGAAAGCTGTAGCGGCGCCGGCCCCCGGCAACAAGCCGACGCCGAGTGAAATCGCCGCGCGGATCGCCGGCAAGCGGGCCGAAGACGCCGCCAACAAGAAAGGCCGCAACGGCAAGCACGCCGAGATCGCGCCGCGCGTCCTCACGCCAGCCGACGTCGAGGCGCGCAAGCGTCGGCTGAAGAACCTGATCGTGCTCGGCAAGGAGCGCGGCTTTCTCACGTTCGCCGAGATCAACGACCATCTGCCGGACGACGTCCTCGACGCGGAACAGATCGAGGCCGTCATCAGCATGATTGGCGACATGGGGATCCAGGTCTACGACGAGGCCCCCGACGCCGAAACGCTGCTCCTGTCCGATGCGGCGCCGACCGCACCGTCGGAGGACGTCGAGGAAGCTGCCGAAGCGGCCGTCTCGACGCTCGACTCCGAGTTCGGCCGCACGACCGATCCCGTCCGCATGTACATGCGCGAAATGGGCTCGGTCGAGCTCCTCACGCGCGAAGGCGAGATCGAGATCGCGAAGCGCATCGAGGAAGGCCTGAAGCACATGATCATGGCGATCTCGGCGTGCCCGATGACGGTCGCGCAGATCCTCGAGTTCGCCGGCAAGATCGAGAAGGACGAGCTCAAGATCGACGATCTCGTCGACGGCCTGATGGACTTCAACGAGCAGTTGGCAACGCTCGAGGACAGCGCCGACGAGGTCGAGGAGGAAGAGGACGAGGGCGACGCGGGCGCGATCGCGGCGGAGAACCTCGAGCGCCTCAAGGTCGCGGCGATGGCGCGTTTCGCGATCATCCGCCGCCACTTCACGCGGATGCTCGCCGTGCTGCAGAAGGAAGGCCACAAATCGCCGAAGTACCTCGAGCTGCAGAAGAAGATGCAGGCCGAGCTGATGCAGATCCGCTTCTCGGCGCGCCAGGTCGAGAAGCTGTGCGACTCCGTGCGCCACGAGGTCGACAACATCCGCCAGATCGAGCGCAAGATCCAGGACCTCGTCGTCAACAAGGGCGGCATGCCGCGCCCGGACTTCATCCGGAAATTCCCGGAGCACGAGACGAGCCTGCGCTGGATCGACCGCGAGGTCGCCGCGCACCACAACTTCAGCGAGCAGCTCGCCAAGTACCGCCAGGCGATCGTCGAGCAGCAGCAGAAGCTGCTCAACCTGCAGGGCCGCGTGATGATCCCCCTGAAGGACCTGAAGGAGATCAACAAGCAGATGTCCACCGGCGAGGCGCGCGCGCGCAAGGCCAAGCGCGAGATGACCGAGGCGAACCTTCGCCTCGTGATCTCGATCGCGAAGAAGTACACCAACCGCGGCCTGCAGTTCCTCGACCTGATCCAGGAAGGCAACATCGGCCTCATGAAGGCCGTGGACAAGTTCGAATACCGGCGCGGCTACAAGTTCTCGACGTACGCGACGTGGTGGATCCGGCAGGCGATCACGCGCTCGATCGCCGACCAGGCGCGCACGATCCGCATCCCGGTGCACATGATCGAGACGATCAACAAGATGAACCGCATCTCGCGGCAGATCCTGCAGGAGACCGGGCAGGAGCCCGATCCGGCGCTGCTCGCCGAGAAGATGGAGATGCCGGAAGAGAAGATCCGCAAGATCCTCAAGATCAGCAAGGAGCCGATCTCGATGGAGACGCCGATCGGCGACGACGACGACTCGCATCTCGGCGACTTCATCGAGGATCTCTCGACCGTGTCACCATCGGACGCCGCCGTCAACGCGAGCCTGCGCGACGTCTGCAAGGACATCCTCGACACGCTGACCCCGCGCGAGGCGAAGGTGCTGCGGATGCGCTTCGGCATCGAGATGAACACCGACCACACGCTGGAGGAGGTCGGCAAGCAGTTCGACGTCACGCGTGAGCGCATCCGCCAGATCGAGGCGAAGGCGCTGCGCAAGCTGCGCCATCCGTCGCGGTCGGAAAAGCTGCGGAGCTTCCTCGAAGGCGAATAGATCAACTGCGATCGAACACGCAAACGCCTCGGCAATCCCCGGGGCGTTTTCATTTCCGGCGAAATCACTCGACCGGTTCAGGCCTTCGCCCTCGGCGTCCAAAGCGGTCGGCGGTCCCCACCTTGGCCGCACCGCGCGGGCGCCGACTGCGGAACCGCAACACCGGGCGACTTCGCGCTCCGGGGGACGGCGTTTGGATGCATCGACATCGGCTTCGCGGCGATGTTTGCTCGATTTCAGGGGAGTTTTTCCGCATTGCGGAAGACACATTGGCAATCGGCCGCGCCGCGGCGCAATCCGCCCGGCGCTTTGCCTTGGGGAGACATCGAGATGAAGCGACTGCTGCTGGGCGCCTTCCTTCTGGCGCTCTCGGGATTGTGCGGCGCGGTGCCGATCACCATCAGCATTTCCGGCACGGGAACCGGCACGGGAACCGGCACGCTGGGCGCGCAAGCCTTCACCAACGCCACATTCACCACGGGCTGGACCACGGACACCAGCCTCAACACGGGCTCCGGGACCGTGCTGACCGCCGCCAACCTGGCCCCGATCAACATCACCGGTCAGCCCGCGGCGACCTTCAGCAGCCCGGGCGTCTGGATTTTCCAGAACGCCGTGATGGGCCTCAGCAGGGGTGGCTCCGGGCTCGACCTGATTGGTTACTGGCCTGCCGGCG
>Ga0265330_10000826_pt1 | contig 19452 bp, 18 predicted proteins | sample 41919metaG_FD_202083 | JGI IMG/M metagenome (GOLD analysis project Ga0265330, IMG submission 202083) | Rhizosphere microbial communities from Carex aquatilis grown in University of Washington, Seatle, WA, United States - 4-19-19 metaG | ecosystem: Host-associated > Plants > Roots > Rhizosphere... | reverse complement strand
CACGGAAAGAGCAGCGCCGACGGCACCGAGAAGGACGCCCAAGGCGAGCGCCGGCCGTCGGCCGATGCGGTCCATGAGTAATCCCCAGAGAAATGAAGCGCCCGAGCCGGCCAGCATGGAAACCGCCGCCGGCACACCCGCCCAGCTCTTGTTCCCGCTCAATCTCGTTCCCGCGATCGCCCCTACCGTCGATGTGGCGATGAACGCAGCCGACGCGAGACACTGCATGGCGAAAAGAACCGTCGTGATGCGCTGGGCCGACTTTTCGGCGTCATTCATTCTTTGAGGCTAATCCAGGAGTCGGCACTCCCGCAAGCGAGACTCCGCCCGACGGAACGGCTTCAGGTTTTGAGTATCGCCTCGATCTGGCGAATGTGGTTGATATCGTGACCCGCCATCATTTCCGACACGCGCTTCACCGTTTCGTTTCCGCGCTCGGAGTGCAAGCCGTAACGATTCCACATGTCCGGGCTCAAGGACTTGAACAGGCGCAGCGTCCGCTCCCGTGTGACCCGATACGCTTCGAAGGACAGTGACGATTCTTGCGATTCGTAGTCGCAGGTCTGTGCCCAGGCGTCCTGATCGAATCCCTGGATGGGTGTCCCCGGGGCGCCGAGAATCATGCGAACACGAAATCCCTGGACGAGCTCGACATCCGCGAGGTGGGCGAGGATCTGGACCACCGACCATTTGTCGGGCAGCGGGCGTTTGGCGAGCCTATCCGCGGCTACGCCCACGATCAGGCGCTCGATATGGGAGGGGCTCGTAGCGAGCACGTCGAGCACGCTCTTGCCCTCCAGATACCCGAGGACTCTTTGGACATACTGCTGTGCTGTTTCCTTCATGCCTGAAAGGTAGCAAATTTCCGCGCGTTGGAAAGAAACATTCTCTCCCTCTCGCAGCGGGGTGACCGTGATGGATCACCCCGTGATGCGCACCTCAGTGGACGAGTCGGAAGCCGATATCGGTTCCCATCTTGAGGGAGAATCCGAGCTGAATGTTGAGGAATCCAAGGGTTTCCAGCCAGCGCGCGTTGACAAGCGGACCGGCATCCACCGCGTCGAATCCGATGTCACGGCCGAGTGTGAGCACGAGCTCCTTCGACTTCGCATCGTCCCCCGCGGCCAACAGGCTGAGGGCTTCTCCTTTCACTTTTCCCGTGCTCATGTTCGCGGCGAAGACCGTATTGAACGCCTTCACTACCTTTGCACGGGGGGCCTTCTTGGCCAGCTCCTCGGCGCCGCTCGTGGTAAAGCCTACGGCGAGCTGGTAGTTCGCGCCCAGCGCGTTTGTTGCATCCACGAGGGTCTTCCCCGCCACTCCTTCACCGAGCTCCTTGACGGTGTCATCGATGGCCGAGAAGGGCACGGCCAGAATGATCACCTCGGCCCACGCGCCGGCATCTTTCACTTTTGCCGGGTCCTTGCCCGTCACGCGCAGCTCGTAGCCCGCTCGTTGCAGACCTTTCTGAATCGCGCTTCCCACGTTCCCGTCCCCGATGATGGCTACTTTCGGTTTCATTCTACACTCCTTATTTTGTATTCGTGGCATTGAAGGTACAGACATCCGCGGGCCGGGGCAATTCATGTCCCGCACCCGCTTTCACAAGCGGCCCCTTACGGTCATGATGAACACATGCAATTCTCGAAACCCGTCACGGACCTCATCACCGAAAGATTCTCCTGCAGGACCTATGCGACACGGCCACTTGCAGAGGAGCGGCGCCGCCGTCTCAGCGACGCGGCGAGCGTCCTCAGCACGGGCCGTCTGGGCTCGTCGCTTCGATTCCAGCTCGTGGCCACGGAGGCCGACGACGCGACGGCCTTGAAAGGGCTGGGTACTTACGGGGCCATCAGGGATCCGGCGGGTTTCATCGTCGGTGCCGCGACGCGCGGCGGCAAATACCTCGAAGACTATGGCTACGCGATGGAGAGCCTGATTTTGACCGCGACAGACATCGGTCTGGGGTCGTGTTGGCTGGGCGGGTTTTTCACACGCGGTACGTTTTCACGGCGCATCGCACTGAAAATGGAGGAACGGATCCCTGCCGTGGCGAGTGTCGGTGAGATTCTGGATGCCGATGTCGCCCGGGACGGATTCATGCGGCGCATGGCAGGCGGCGCGCGGCGTCTGGCCGCCGAGAGCCTGTTTTTCGAGGGCGCTTTCGGCGCGCCTCTGTCCCACGCGGCTGGGCCCTATGGAACAGCGCTGGAAATGACCCGTCTAGCCCCTTCGGCATCGAATAAGCAGCCCTGGCGCGTTGTCCACTTAGGCGGCTCGTGGCATTTCTATCTTTCCCGGACATCGGGTTACAGAGGCGGTCTGTGGGGCAAACTTCTGAAGATCGAGGACATGCAAAGAGTCGATATCGGAATCGCCATGTGTCACTTCGAGCTCACCCTTGCCGAGCTGGGCGTCTCCGGGCGCTGGGTGGAAGACGCTCCCACGATCGTTCTTCCCGACAATCGCACGGAATATGTCGTCAGCTGGGAAGGGATGTAGGCCGAGATTCGGCCATTCGCTTGTGCGCGCTTCTCCCATGAGAGATTTGTGCCCATGGCAAGGCTCTGATTTAGGGCAGCGCTGCTCGTTGCCTGACCTTCGCTCTGAGAGCCCTTTTCCTTCATCATAAGTAACTTATTGTGATGTAATTAATTAGAGAGACTCATCGACCACCGGTCAACAATCTGACAATATTTGTCATAATTGAGAATTAATTCACGATTGGCACGGCAATTGCAACTCGATTGCATCAGCCATGGATATTCACGCACTTGCCCGAACGATCCGCTCGATCGAATACGCAGGCTCTCCGCGTGAGAACAGGGAGATTACGCGTGTGCACGCTTCCAACACCATGAGCGAGCTGATTGCTCATGCCGCCTCGGACACACTGCTCGTGACAGCCCTCGATAATTGCCAGCTCATTCGCGTTGCCGAGCTCATGGATGTGCCGGGGATTTGTCTGGTCTCCAATGCACCACCTTCGCCCGATTTCGTCGCCAAAGCCGCGGAAGCGGGAACGACGATTCTCGTTTCCCCCCTCTCTCTCGAAAAAACGATGTGCACGCTGAGGGACGCTCTGAAGCTTGCCGACAGGACCTCCACGTGATGACGCTGAGCTATCGGATCGCGGGGGGAGATTTCGACTCTGCCGGCCTTGCCACCCGAAAGCTCAAGGAACATTTGGCACGCATCGGCGTGTCGGGGCCCATTCTGCGCCGCGCGATGATTGCCTCCTACGAAGCCGAAATGAACGTCGTGATTCACGCGAAGACGGGGACACTCTGGGCCCGTCTGGACGACACGACACTGGACCTCGAAATCGCCGACGAAGGCCCCGGCATCCCGAACGTCGAGCTCGCGCTTCGCGAAGGCTGGTCCACCGCCTCGGCCCAGGCACGGCAGATGGGGTTCGGCGCGGGAATGGGTCTTCCCAACATCCGCCGCAACAGCGACCTGTTCGAGATCGAGACACGTGTGGGGCGCGGAACGAGGATCCGTTCCACCATACGACTGAGCCAGCAAGAGGAAGTGACGATACCGAGGGCCGAGAGCGCGATGGCCCTTGCGATTTCCCCGGGACGCTGTCGCCGCTGCATGCGGTGTCTCTTCACCTGTCCAACGGGAGCGATACGGATCGGGAGCGCCGGACCGACGGTGCGCGAGCCACTCTGCGTCGGCTGCACGGCCTGCATCGGCGAGTGCGAATCGGCGGTCTTCGGCCTGCCGGCTCCGCGCCTCCTGCCGCGCGATCTTCGCGGCGCCGTGCTGGTTGTGCCCCGAGGGTTTCTGGCCGGTCTCTCGGCGGGGTCGTCCATCCAACGAATCCTCCAGGCGGTGCGGCGCCTCGGTTTTGCCGAGATCCGCCTTGCAGAGGAGTGGGAAGCGGCTCTCCTTCGCGCAGCCCGCGAATCCGTCGGTAATGTCCCGCGCCCGTTCATTCCGCCGTTGTGTTCGGCCATTGTCGCGCTTGTAGAAAGCCGATTTCCCTCCCTCATTCCCCACCTCGGGCCCTGGCTGCCTCCCATCGAATCGGCCGGAGAAGAGTTTCCGCTTCGATCCGTCGCCGTTCTCGCCTCCTGCCCCAGCCAGTACGCCGCTTTGGGAAAGACCAGCCTCACGGACCGTCTCCACGTCCTTTCACCCTCATCTTTAGCCGACTCTTTGCGGCCGTTGTTCGCCGAGGAGCCGACCGGCGCCGATATGAGCCTGCCCGACGTCACCGAATCGACCGGGGATCCCGCGGAAGTTGCCGTCAGTGGCGCCCGTCACGTGCTCAAGGCGCTGGCGGCGGCCGAGGCCGGAGCCCTCGCCGACGTTTCCCTTCTCCGCCTTTCCCTGTGTGAAGGCGGCTGTTCCGCCTCCCCTCTCTTTTGCCCGGACGCGCAGCTTTCGGCGAGGTTCTGGCAGGCGGGGCATGGGCTGCGGGAGACACGTGACGCGGCCGGCGTGGTGCCGCGCGCGCGCGCCTACGCCCAGCGCGTCGGCATGCGGCTGGACCCCGACATGGGGCAGGCGATCCGCAAGCTGTCCGCCATCGATACCCTCTCGAAGGCGCTACCAGGACGGGATTGCGGCGCGTGCGGCGCCCCGGGATGCGCCGCGTTCGCGGAGGACGTTGTGATGGGCGCCGCGGGCGCCGCCGACTGTCCTTATGCAGCGAAGGAGGTTTCCCCATGACAGTAGCCGCCCTCGCCGCGAGCCTGGGTCTCGACCTGCTCACCCCCGAGCTTCCCGTCGAGGGCGCCGAGGTGGCTGCCGGGCACGCTTCGGACCTCCTGAGCGACGTCCTGGCCAACGCGCCAACCGGAAGCGTGTTGCTCACGATCCAGGTCCACATGAACGTCATTGCCGTTGCGATGCACGCGGGTCTCGCCGCTGTGATCTTCACTTCCGGCATGCGTCCCGAGGAATCGGTGCGCCGCAGGGCCGTGGAGGAAGGAATGCCCCTGCTTGGCACGACCGAATCTACATTCGAAACGGCCGGTCGTCTTTACGGGCTGGGCTTGAGGGGCAGGCAGACGTGAATGGTGCGACTCGCCGCGGATTTGCACATCCACACATCCTGTTCCCCCTGCGCCTCACGCGCGATGAGCCCTGCCGTGATCGTCGCGGAAGCGGTCAGGAAAGGCATCGAGGTGATCGCCGTGTGTGATCACAACTGTCTTGACGGCGTGCTGCCGGTCATGGAAGCGGCGGGTTCCGCGACGGGCGGTCCGCGCGTTATCCCCGGCATCGAGATAACGACGGTTGAAGAGGTGCACGTGTTGGGCTATTTCGAGAGCCTCGAGGATGCACGCGCCGTCGCCCATGTCGCGTTCGCCGACGTTTCACAGCCGCACTCGCTCGGCGCGAGTCGGCTGTCGCTGGGACGAATCCTCGACCTCATCCATGAGCATGGGGGGCTTGCCGTTGCCGCGCACGTGGATCGCGGGCATTTCAGCGTGCTGAGCCAGTTGGGTTTCCTTTCGCCCGACCTCGCCTTCGACGGTCTGGAAATCTCCGGTCGCGGAGTGAGCGCGGGCAGGGCCCTCGAGTTTTCCACTCTCGGCTTCACGCTGGTGAGCTCCTCGGACAGTCACGAGCCCGGCGAGATGGGAAGCGGCATCACGGCCCTCGAGGTGGAGGAGCCGACAATTGGCGAGATGCGCCTTGCCTTGCGGGGTATGAACGGAAGGAGGTGCGTCATTGCGTGAGATCGCCCTTCACGTCCTGGACCTGATCGAAAACGCGGTGCGCGCCGGCGCGAGTGTCGTTTCCGTATCCCTGGAGGAAGACCATGCCGGCGACCGCTTGAGCATTGCGGTGGAGGACAACGGACCGGGGCTTCCGGTTTCGGCGGAGAAGGCTACCGACCCCTTTTTCACCACCAAGGAAGGGAAGAAGACGGGGCTCGGCCTGTCGCTCCTGAAATTCCGCGCCGAACAGTCCGGCGGCGAGTTCAGGATCGAAAAGGCGTCTTTGGGCGGGGTGGCGGTGCGCGCCTCCATGCCTTTGACGAGCGTGGACAGGAGTCCCCTGGGTGATCTGGCGGCGACTCTCGCCTCGGTGGCGTGCACAACGCCCGAGATCGAGCTGCGCGCGCGTCTGGCCGTCGGAGGGCAGGTGCGTGAGGTGAGCACGGCCGATATTCGCAGATCGCTGCCGAACGGAAGTCGGGGACCCATCCCCGTCGCGCGGCGCATGAGGGAAATCATCACGGAGGGCATGGCGGCCCTCCATGTGACCGAATAATCGAAAGGGGGAGAATGGCATGAACGAAAGACCGTTTGAAACGGGCTGCGCCTGTGGTGAGAAGGCCTCCAACGAGGAGCTCATGAAGCGGCTCGACGAGGTGCTCGCGGAGTATCGCGGGCGGCCCGGGGCATTGATCCCCGTGCTGCAAATTGCGCAGGGCATCTTCGGCTATCTGCCGGAAGAGGTGCTCAAGCATGTCGCACTCGCCATGGGCAAGTCGTACAGCGAGGTGGCGGGCGTGGTGAGCTTTTATGCCTTTTTCTCCACGCACCCCCGGGGCCGGCACGTCGTACGCGTGTGTCTCGGAACCGCCTGTTACGTGAGGGGCGGCAAGCAGGTTCTCGAAGGGATGCGCAAAGAACTCGGTATCGAGGTGGGCGAGACGTCCAAGGACGGCATGTTCAGCCTCGAGGTAGCCCGCTGCTTCGGCGCCTGCGGTCTGGCCCCGGCCATGTGCATTGACGAGGAAGTCTACAAGCGCGTGCGGCCGGCGAAGCTGCGCGAGATTCTTGCCACCTACTACGCGCCGGTCAAGGCCGGTGGGAAAAAGCCGGCGGCCCGAAAACCCGGCGCCAAAAAAACAGCGGCACATGCGAAGGTGCCGGCGACCAAGGGGCGCGCCGCCGCCGAAAAAGGGCGCGAATACGACGCCAAGAAGGGGCGCGCGCACGGCGCCAAGAAATCCGCCGGGTACGTCGGCGGGAAGGGAGTGAAGGTCCATGGATAAGATCAGGAGCCTCGCCGACATCCTCGCCATCAAAGAGCAGGCACAGAAAAAGACCGCGCTCCGCGAGGACGGCTACAAGCTTTGTTTCACCGTGCACATGGGAACCTGCGGGATAGCCAGCGGAGCGCGCGACGTGGTGAACGCCGTCGCGGAGGAGCTGGAGGCGAGCGGGCGCACCGACGTCCGTCTGACCACCTCGGGTTGCATTGGCGCCTGCGAGTACGAGCCGGTCATGACCGTCGAATCGCTCGGCGCAGAGCCGGTCCTCTATGGGCATCTGGATGGCGCCAAGGCGCGCGATGTCTTCCGCCAGACACTTGCCGGCAAATCGAGCTCCGCATATCTCGTCTACGTCGGGCAGGCGCCGTCGGACGCGGTCAAAGGGCATAAGGGGGCGCGCGCATGAATACGACACGCATGCATCTGCTCATGTGCTTTGGCACCGGCTGCGTATCCTCGGGGGCTGAAAAGGTCCGCGACGCACTGGTGAAGGAGCTCGTGGCGCGCGGCCTCTCCGACGCGGTTGCCATCGAGGACATGGAACGGGCCAGCCATTCAGGTGAAGTATCCGTGGTGCGCACCGGCTGCAACGGCTTTTGCGCGTGCGGCCCCATCATGGTGGTCTACCCGGGCGGATTCTTCTATCAAAAGCTCACCCCCGAGGACATGCCCGAGCTCGTGGAAGAGCACGTGCTGAAGGGACGACCGGTGGAGCGCCTCATGTTCCGTCACCCCGTCACGCAGGTCGTGATCCCTCACTACGCCGACATCCCCTTCTTCGCGAAACAGAACTTGCGCGTGCTCCACAACAAGGGGCGCATATCGGCGCTGAGCATCGAAGAGTACATCGGCCGCGGCGGCTACATCGCCACGGCAAAAGCATTTCTCGAGATGACCCCGCAGGGGCTCGTCGAGGAGATGAAGAAGTCGGGCCTCCGCGGCCGCGGCGGAGCGGGTTTCCCCACCGGCATGAAGTGGGAGTTCGCCGCGAAGGTGAAGTCGGATCAGAAGTACTTCCTCTGCAACGCCGACGAAGGAGATCCTGGCGCCTTCATGGACCGGAGCGTCCTGGAAAGCGATCCTCATGCCGTCATCGAGGGCATGCTCATCGGGGCGCGGGCAATCGGCGCGACACAGGGCTTCATTTACTGCCGCGCGGAATATCCGCTGGCCATCGAAAGGCTGAACCTGGCGATCACGCAGTGCCGCGAGCGGGGGCTCCTGGGAAAGGACATTCTGGGGACCGGCTTCGACTTCGACATCGAAATCGCGCGCGGATCCGGCGCGTTCGTGTGCGGTGAAGAGACGGCGCTCATGCGCTCCATCGAGGGCAAGCGGGGCGAGCCGCGTCCCCGACCGCCGTTTCCTGCCGTGGCGGGTCTCTGGGAGAAACCCACCGTTCTCAACAACGTCGAGACCCTCGCCAACGTTCCCCTCATCATCGCCAACGGCGCGGCGTGGTTCCGCTCCGTCGGTACGGAAAAGAGCCCCGGCACGAAGATCTTCGCCCTCACCGGCAAGGTGAACAATGTCGGCCTCGTCGAGGTCAACATGGGCGTTCCCCTTGGCGAGATCATCTACGATATCGGAGGCGGCATCCCGAACGGAAAGAAGTTCAAAGCCGCGCAGATCGGGGGGCCATCGGGCGGCTGCATTCCGAAGGAGCACCTGAACGTGCCCGTCGATTACGAATCCATCACGGCGCTGGGCGCCATTATGGGTTCCGGTGGGCTCATCGTCATGGACGAGGATTCGTGCATGGTGGACATGGCGCGATTCTTCCTGGAGTTCACCCAGGACGAATCTTGCGGGAAGTGCACGCCCTGCCGCGTGGGCACGCGCCGCATGCTCGAAATCCTCACACGCATTTGCGACGGCAAGGGCGAGGAAGAAGACATCGAGCGCCTGCTGGAGCTGGGAACGACGGTGAAGGACACGGCGCTGTGCGGCCTGGGGCAGACCGCGCCCAATCCCGTGCTCTCCTTCATCCGCTATTTCCGCGAGGAGTTCGTCGAGCACATTCGAGACCACAAGTGCCGCGCGGGAGTGTGCGCCGAGCTCGTGCGCGCGCCCTGTCAGAACGCGTGTCCGGCGGGCGTAGACATCCCGGGGTTCGTGAGCCTCACCGGCGAGAAGCGCTACGACGAAGCCCTTCGTCTCCATCGGGAGAGAAACCCCTTCGTGGCCGTATGCGCGCGGGTCTGTTTCCATCCCTGCGAGGGAAAATGCCGGAGGGTGACCTTGGACGAGCCGCTTTCGGTCAGAGCGGTCAAGCGCTTCCTCTCCGAACAGGAAAAAGGATTCCCCGTTCCGGCACCGATCGCCAACCCCGCCAATGCGAAACGCAAAGTGGCGGTCGTCGGCGGCGGACCGGCAGGCCTCTCGTGCGCGTACTTCCTGGCGCGGCTGGGCTATAAGCCCACCGTTTTCGAGGCCGAAGCGAAGCCGGGCGGCATGCTCCTGCAGGCCATACCCGCCTACCGTCTCCCGCGGGAAATACTCGCCAAGGAAATTCAAGGCATCGCGGACATGGGCGTGACCATCAAGACGAAGAAGCGACTCGGTCGGGACTTTACGCTGGCCGACCTGAAGGGCCAGGGGTACGAGGCGGTCTTCATGGCTGTCGGCGCTCCGCAGGGCATGGACCTCGGCATGAAGGGCCAGGACATGAAGGGCGTTATCGATGCCATGGGATTCTTGCGCGATTACAACCTGAAAGGCACCGCGAAGGTGGGCAAGCGGGTGGTGGTGGTCGGCGGAGGAAACGCGGCCGTGGACGCTGCGCGGACCGCTCTTCGCCTGGGCGCCCAGACTGCCACGGTGGTCTATCGCCGAACACGGGCCGAAATGCCGGCATACACGGAGGAAGTGGAAGAAGCCGAGCGCGAAGGGGTGAAGTTCGAGTTCCTCGCCGCGCCCCTCGAGCTGGCAGGCAAGGATGGATCAGTTGCCTCCGCCACGTTCCGCACCATGGAGCTCGGTGACTTCGACCGCACGGGTCGTCGGAAACCGGTCGCCAAGGGCGAGAACGACTTCACGCTTCCCGCCGACATGGTGATCGCCGCCATAGGCCAGACGCTGAATCCGTCGGAGCTCTTCGGCGAGGTCGCCGTGGGCCTGAACGAACGGCAGTATCTCGGGGCTGATCCGGTGACCGCTCGAACCTCCGTGCCATGGATTTTCGCCGGCGGTGACGCCGCCACGGGGCCGTCATCCGTCGTGGAAGCCATCGCGGCGGGTGAAAGAGGCGCGACGGGCATTGACGAGTATCTCACCGGCGCCAATCACGCCGTGTGGCGGAACTACACGGTGGCCGACACCTTCTTCGATCCGGAGGCGGACCCCATCATCGCGAATCGGCCGCACGTGACCATGATACCGGTCGCCAAGAGGCGGGGGAGCTTCGCCGAGGTCGAGACAACGTGGTCACGCGGCGTGGCGCTGGCGGAAACAAAGAGGTGCCTGCGCTGCGACTACCGAGAGACCGCCCATCCCAACGAAACAAACGGGCGTTCGACGCCTCAGCAGAAAGGAGCGTAGCGGAATGCCGAAACTGACGATCGACAACAAGACTGTCGAGGTGCCCCAGGGCACCAATCTCCTGGAAGCGGCGCGCATGGCCGGCATCAAGGTGCCGTCGCTGTGCTATCTGAAGGGCGTGCAGGCCATCGGCGCCTGCCGCGTGTGCCTCGTGGAGGTTGAAAACGCGAAGACCCTCATGGCTTCCTGTGTCACACCGGCCGTGGAGGGCATGGTGGTGCGCACGAACACGGAACGCCTTCGCGCTTCGCGGAAGACCATGGTGGAGCTGATCCTGTCCGACCACGAAGGGGACTGCCAGACCTGCGACCGCAACGGCGACTGCGAGCTGCAGGCCCTTGCGAGTGAGCTCGGCGTGCGGGAGATCACCTATGCCGGGGCAAAGGGCAAGCGCATGACCGACACGAGCACTCCGGCCCTTGTGCGTGACACGGCCAAATGCGTTTCCTGCCGCCGCTGCGTGACGGTGTGCGGCCAGACGCAGGGAGTGGCCGCCATCGCGGCTCAAGGACGCGGATTCGCTTCGGTGATCGGCCCGGCCTTTGCCTCGCAGCTCTCCGACGTCGTGTGCGTCCAGTGCGGGCAATGCGCGGCCGTGTGCCCCGTGGGGGCCATCAGTGAAAATGACGAGATCGCGAAGGTGTGGCGGGCGATCGACGACCCGAAGAAAACCGTGGTCGTGCAGACCGCTCCGGCGATCCGCGCCGCGCTGGGCGAATGCTTCGGCTACGCGCCCGGGACACTCGTGACGGGCAAGATGGTGACGGCGCTGCGCCAGATGGGTTTTGACCGCGTGTTCGACACGAACTTCACGGCCGACCTCACCATCATGGAGGAAGGAACGGAGCTCCTCACACGGCTGAAGACGGCATTGGTGGACAAAAAGCCGGTTGCCCTTCCCCTGTTCACGAGCTGCTCGCCCGGGTGGATCCGCTACGCCGAACACTTCTGGCCGGATATCCTTCCCAACATCTCCACGTGCAAGTCGCCCCAGCAGATGTTCGGCGCGCTGGCAAAAACCTACTTCGCGGAAAAAATCGGCAAGAAGGCCGAGGACATTTTTGTCGTGTCGGTGATGCCGTGCACGGCGAAGAAATACGAGTGCCAGCGTCCCGAGATGTATTCCAGCGGGGCCCAAGACGTGGACGTCGTGCTCACCACGCGCGAGCTCGGCCGCATGATCAAACAGACGGGCATGGACTTCACGAGCCTTCCCGACGGCGCAATGGACAGCATCCTGGGCGCTTCGACGGGAGCCGCGGACATCTTCGCGAACACCGGTGGAGTCATGGAGGCGGCGCTTCGCACCGTGTACGAGATCGTCACGGGGCGGCAGCTGCCGTTCGAGAATCTCCACGTCACCCCCATCATGGGGCTCACGGGCGTGAAGGAGGCGGCGGTGAAGATCGAGGGGACGGTCCCGGACTGGTCGTTCCTGGAAGGGGTCACCGTCAAGGTCGCCGTGGCCCACGGTCTTGGCAATGCGCGCAGCCTCATCGAGCGCATGAAGGGCGGGGAGCAATATCATTTCATCGAGATCATGACCTGCCCCGGTGGATGCATCGGCGGAGGTGGACAGCCGCGGCTGACCACGGACGAGGTGCGCACCGCTCGCATCGCGGCGATCTACAAAGAGGACGAAGGCAGGCCGATGCGCAAATCGCATCAGAATCCCGAGGTGATCACGATTTACGAGGAGTACCTGAAAAAACCCCTCGGCGAGAAATCGCATCATCTCCTTCATACCCATTACACGCCTCGGGCGCGCGTGTAGGGACGGCGGACATGGGCATCGTCTCGACGATTCCCGAGAAGTGCAGACGCTGCTACGCGTGCGTGCGCGAATGTCCGGCAAAGGCCATCAAGGTCATTGCCGGACAGGCCACGGTCATCGAGGAGCAGTGTATCGCATGCGGGAATTGCGTGAAGGTCTGTACGCAAAAGGCCAAGCGCATCGAGGACGCAACGATGCTCGTGGGGCGCATGCTCGCGGGGGGCGAACGGGTGTTCGCCTGTGTCGCTCCCTCGCTCCCCGTCGCGTTCGCCGCGACGGATCCGGGACGCATCTGCACGGCGCTGCGTCGCCTGGGATTCGTCCAAGTCTGGGAAGTGGCCTTCGGCGCCGAGCTCATCAGCCCGGAATACGCGCGCCTGGCGCGTGACGCCATGCGCGGCGGTCGGCCGGTGGTGAGCACGCCGTGCCCCGCCATCGTCTCGTACGTGCAAAAGTACATGCCGGGTCTGCGCGCGGGGCTCGCGCGGATCGTGTCCCCCATGATCGCCGCGGCGCGCGCCATCAGACAAAGACACGGCGCCGGGGTCCGTGTCGTGTTCATCGGCCCCTGCATCGCCAAGAAGGCCGAGATCCGCGATCCTTACGTCCAGGGCGCTGTCGACGCCGTTCTTACCTACGAGGAGCTGCAAGGGATGTTCGACGCGGCGGGCATCCGACCCGACGAGGAAGCCGTGGGAGACTTCGACGGCCCGGCGGCCGGCATCGGCAGATCGATCCCGATTTCTGGTGGCCTCCTGCGCGCGGCGGGATTCGACGCTGACATTCTCCAGAACAGCGTACTTGTCACCGAGGGAAAGGACCGTGTGCTGCCTACATTGAAGGAGCTGGCCGAAGGGAAGACGAAAGCGCGCGTGCTGGACGTCCTGTTTTGCGAAGGGTGCATCAACGGGCCCAAGATGACCAATACCATGAGCCTCATCGCCCGCAAGGAGATGCTTGCGGATCACATCAACGCGAGGGCGCGCGTGCTGTCCGCGGATGACGTCGCCCAGAGCATGGCCGAGTTCGAATCGCTGGATCTCTCGCGGGAGTTTTCCGAACAGGCTGTTCTCCTGCCACAGCCTTCGGAGGAAGAGATCGTATCTACGCTGCGCCTCATGCGGAAGTACGGGCCCGAGGATGAGCTGAACTGCGGCTCCTGCGGCTATCCCTCGTGCCGCGACAAGGCAGTTGCCGTGTGCCAGGGCATTGCCGAAGTGAGCATGTGCCTCCCGTATCTGGTGGAGGAGCTGGAAACCACACTCTCCAGCCTCCAAAGATCCCACCAGGCCACACAGGACAGGCTCGTCCAGACCGAGCGGCTGGCCTCCATGGGTCAGATCTCGGCGGGCGTGGCCCACGAGATCAACAATCCCCTATCAACGATCCTCCTGTACTCGCACATGCTGTTGAAGGCGCACCGCGACGGGGATCCGGAATCGGAGGACATCCAGATGATCGTGAGCGAGGCAAACCGCTGTCGCATGATCATGCGCGGTCTCCTGGATTTCGCGCGCCAGTCCCGTGTGGTGAAGACCCCCACCGACCTGGGACGGCTCGTGCGAGAGCTCACCGATGCCATGAATCTGAGACTGGGCGTGGCGCGCGTGCGTTGCCGGATAGCCGCGGAGGTGCCGCGCGCGGTCGTGGACGGCGAGCAGATCCGTCAGATGCTCGTGAATCTCGTGCAGAACGGGCTCGATGCTCTGGGTGACGCGCCCGACGGCGAGGTGGTGGTGAGCGTCGAGGCGTGCCCCGGCGGAGAAGCCACGCTTCTGCGTGTGAGCGACAATGGCAGCGGCATGCCACCGGAAGTGTTGAAGGACATCTTTACCCCTTTCTACACGACGAAGCAACTCGGACAGGGCACCGGCATGGGGCTGTCCATCGTGTACGGTGTGGTGAAGATGCACGCGGGTGAAATCACCGTTGAAAGCGAAGTCGGAAAGGGAACGGCGTTTCTGGTACGCATTCCCACGGGCGAGACCGCCCGGGAGGAGATCCATGAACGCGACAAAGACCGTGCTGCTGGTAGATGACGACGCGGATTTCGTGGAGATGAATCGGATGCTCCTTGAGGAGAACGGGTACGCGGTGCGCGTGGCGTACAGCGGCCGTCAATGTCTCGAGGCGGTCACCGCCTGCCGCCCCGATCTCATCATCCTGGACATGGTGATGGAATCCCAAAGCGACGGGTTCGACGTCTCGCGGGAGCTGCGCAACTCGGAATACACGAAGGGCATACCCCTCGTCATGATCACCTCCGTGAACGACGCGATTCCCTTCCGTCTTTCCCCGGACCGGACGTGGCTGCCCGTGGATGCACTGCTGGAAAAGCCCGTGGAGCCCCACCTGCTTCTCTCCATCGTGAGCGCGGCTTTGAAGGATGGCGCATGATGACTCCCGCGCCGACGATATTCCTGGTAGACGACGACCCTGATTTCGTGGACATGGAAAAGCGCGTTCTGGAGGCCGGCGGTTGCACGGTGAGGTCCTTTCCCGACCCCCGCGAGGCCTATGCGGCTCTGGAGCTGGCTGCCAGCAGCGGCCTGCCGCGCCTCGTCGTGACAGACCTCATGATGGCGTCCCTAGATGCGGGCTTTTCGCTGGCTCGTTCCATAAAGTCGGATCCCCGATTCGCTCGTGTTGCGGTCATCGTCGTTTCGGCGGTGGCAAGCCAGAAGGGGTTCGACTTCCATCCCCGCGGGGTCGAGGACCTCGCCGCCATGGGTGCCGATGCGTTCTTCGACAAGCCCGTATCTCCGGCCGCCCTTCTGGCGAAAGTGCAGGAGCTCGCACGGTGAGCGAGCACGCCCGGATCCTCGTGGTGGACGATGAGCTGGGAGTGCGCGAAGGGTGCCGCAAGATCCTGGCCGCGGAAGGCTATGAGGTGATGACGGCCGGCGACGGGGTGGCGGGATTGGAGCAGCTCATCGAGCGGGGACCCTTCACCGTTCTCCTGGTGGACCTCCAGATGCCCCGCATGTCGGGGCTGGAGCTCATGCGCGAAGCGCGCCTGAGGGACCCGGACATCCTCCCCATCATCATCACGGCTCACGCGACCCTGGATACCGCCGTGGAAGGTACACGCCAAGGCGCCTACTCCTACATTCCCAAGCCCTTCACCCCGGACGAGCTTCTCCTTTCGATAAAGAACGGACTGGAACGCCGGACCCTCGCACTGGAGGCCCGTCACCTGCGGGAGGAGCGCGAGAAGCGCCTCCTCGAGCTGGATTCCGAGCGGTCCAAAAGCAACACGATCATCGCCGCGATGACCGACGGGATACTGGTGATCAACACCGAGAAGCTCGTAGTGCTCCGCAATCATGCCGCGGCGCGCATCCTGCCCGACAGCGCCGCGCTGCCCATCCCGTTTCCCCTCGCGGCCATCGCGAGCCCGGACGTCAGGGAAATCGTGAGCATCGTCATCGATTCCCCCGGGGGCTTCATGATACTCACGCGCCAGATCCCCATCGGTGCCTCGACATTCATGGTGAATGTCAGCCCGGTCATCGAGCCCAATGGCGAGACCTCCGGCGCCGTGGCTGTATTCAGCGACGTCACGGAGCTGAAAAAGCTCGATGCGGCAAAATCCATGTTCGTATCCATGGTGGCCCACGAGGTGAAAAGCCCGCTGGCCGCCACCGAAGGATGGCTCCAGCTCGTCCTCAGCGGCATGTTGAAACAGGACCCGGCCGAGGAACACCGCATGGTGGAGCGCGCACTGGTCCGGGTCCGCGCGCTCCGCGGAATGGTGAACGAGCTCCTGAATCTCACCGCCCTCCAGACGGGGAACTTCTCCCTCAGGCGGACTTCCGTGGACGTGGAAGCCGTGATTGCGGAGGTGCTCGAAACATATCGGGACAAAGCCGCCGAAAAGGACATCGTGGTGGACGCCCCGCGGTCGGGTGAGGGCGCGGGGGTTCTGGCGGACCGCGAGGCTCTCACGATGATTTACGGAAATCTGGTGGAGAATGCACTGAAATACACACCGGCCCATGGCCATGTTCGCGTCACGGTGAGTCGGGACGGGATCTATGTGAAGGTGAGCGTGAGCGACGACGGCATTGGCATCGCCGCGGAAGACTGCCCACGGATCTTCGACGAGTTCTATCGCGCACGCAACGAGCATACCGCGGCGATCACCGGTACCGGTCTGGGCCTGAGTCTCGTGAAGCGCCTAACCGAGATGCACGACGGTACCGCGACGGTCGCCTCCGTCTATGGGCAGGGCAGCGAGTTCACGGTGAGCATCCCCGCGCTCACCGTGACGACCGGCGGCGCCTCTGCATCGCCGCAACAGACCGCGGGTTGATCCGCCCTTCCATGGGGCCGAAGGCCTCCGCGTTGATTGCGCCCACGGCGGCGCCCAACAGGGCACTTCCCGCCAGGTCCTTGCCCTCGAGCAGCCCGCAGAGAAATCCCCCGTCGAAACAATCCCCCGCTCCGGTCGGGTCGACCTCGCGGATCTTGAAACCGTCAAGATCGATTCTTCCGTCGCGCTTTATCACCGAGCATCCCGCCGCGCCGCGCTTGAGAATGATCGCCTCGATCGGGTATTTGCCAAACAGGACGCCTGCGGCTTCCCCGGGGTCATCCTTCCCGCTCAGCATGGCCAGCTCCGCCTCGCCGGGAAGAAGATAGGAGCACAGGCGCAAAACCGGCCTCACGATCTCCTCTAGTGGGCGCCCCCGGAGAAGCTCGGATCGGATATTCGGATCGAAGCTGACGCGCGCCCCGTGAGAAGCGAAAAGCTCGAGGGTCTCAACCACGCGCCGACGAAACTCGTCGTTGGCCATGAGAGAGCAGCCCATCACGTGAAAGAACTGAGCGGATTCCACGCGCGAGGGATCGGGCACGTGGGCCATCACCGCCGGAGTGCCGTCCCAGTGGAAGATGAATCGGCGCGAGCCATCATCCGCATAGGCGACGAACGCGACACCCGTAGCGCGATCCGGGAACACCTCGATGCACTCGACATCCACCCCGTCAGCTCTCAGACGATCCACGATGCAGCGTCCGAACTCGTCGTCCCCGACGCCGCTCACGATCGCCGCCGAGTGACCAAGACGCGCCACGGTGTCGATGAAGATCCCCGGGGCGCCGCTCGGGTAGGGTCCGAGGAACGGGCCGGTCTTCCCCAGGGCCAAGCCCGGTCGCGGCCGCATGACCTCGACGAGAAGCTCCCCCATAGTCCAGATAGCGGGCATGGAATATCTCCTTCGGCCTCGATCGAGCGGGCTTCTATCGTCGGCGGATGAGGAGCAGGACGAGCCCGATGACCCCCACGGCCGCCCCTGCAATCATGACGATCATGGCTTGCCGCCCGGCCGCGGAGCTTCCCGTGAACACCCGCTGGAGGGCGCTGCTCAGGGAGGAGCGTTCGCTGTTGTAGGTGATGAGGCCGTAGGCGAACCCGGCCGCACCGACGACGAACAGGATCAAACCGGCGAGGAGGCGGGAGTCATTGCGCTTCATGGGGTCCTCTCTTGTCTGATATTTCCGAGGGCGACACATCACGATAGGGGAAACCCGTCATGTCATCAAGGCTGGTTTCCAACAGCAGATAAATGCCACCGATTAGGATAGAATCGTAGTATCTCAGCCGGAAAGGATTACTACCATGAAGAGCGAGCTGCGCGAAGTCTCCGCTGAGGAGAAGAGTCTGCTGTCCGAGATGTTGAAGGCGGTTCCGAGCCGTTTTCCCCTCTCCCGCGAAGCATGCCGTGAGGTTGCCGAGCGAGCTTTGCGGGGCTCGAGCCTCGAGTGCCATGCCGTCGTGTCACGCCTCCTGTGGCTCCTTGATCCAGAACGCAAATACGGGGTGCGGATCCAAGAGGCCTTTCCCGAGTTGGGTATCGATGACATCGTCCGGGTGATCGTCCATCCTCGGGAGCGTCTTTTCGCATTGATCCAGAAAAAAACGGGGCTCGCCGCCGATTTTCTTTCCGCCGTGCACGAGCAGATCCTCACCAAGGGCGTACCGGGAGACGTGAGTCAGCTCGCGGATCTCACCGAAGAGCGGATCCTGCACGAGATGAAGTGGTGGCTCACGGACCTGATCTTTCCCGCCTACTATCTGCAGAACACACCTGCACCCCTCATGGCGCGCCAGATCATGCTCAATCGTTCCTACGAGCTCTCCGGTCTGGATTCCGAGACCTACGAGCACATGCGCGTTTCCTCCACATCGCCGGGCGGCACGGCCACGCATTGGGTCCACAAGAGACGCAGTCTCGAGGTCGAGGAGGAGATCGAGCGCGCCTACTACGCCGGAAACGATCTCTTCAATGTCACAGCCTATGCGCCGCTTGCCGATCTGCGCTTGTACACCGTCTATCGCAGCCCCGCGGAGGCAGACGCTCCGAGCTTCGTGGACGCCGCCCCGGCAAGCTTTCTGGAGATGTCGGACGAGGCCGCGCGTGCCCGTTATGAGCAGATGTGGAAGACGGTCCGCGCCACGGGAAGCCTCGCGATTTCGCACTCGTGCAAGGAGGAAACCGGGGAATGCCGGGTCATGATCGGCTTCCCTCGGGGCTACATCAACCACTTCCAGGCCAACATCAGCCGGGTCGTTGCCCGCGCGGGCATCGAGATTACCCGAAAGTACACCGCCACATTCGGCGGTGCCACTCCGGTGATCATCGCCTCGTTGTACGCGAAGACCGAATTCCCCGCCGATCTCCTGAGCCAGCTCGTGGAGGTGAGCCTGTACCCGCCCGGCGCCGCGGCGGCTTTGGTGGAAGAGGCGGTCCTTTCCCCGGCCCAAGCCAACCTCGTGAACGCCGCGGTGAGCTTCGTGCACCAATTCATCAGCGTCCCCGATTCCGAGATCGGTTTCTTGAGCGAGCGCTTCCGCGCCGATGGAGAGCTCTCCGGCGTGCTTGCCGCGTTGCAGGCGAAAATCGATCGTGACACGTTTTCGCGTTCATTCATCGAGCACGTGTTCGTCGATCGCGCCGATATCGCGCGCGATCTCGCTGATCTCTTCGCTGCCCGCTTCGACCCTGCCATTGTCGAGCGGGGCGCGGCGGAGAGCGCGGCGCGCGGGCGGCTTAACGCCGCGCTGGGCTCCGCCCAGCTGACCGGCGACGAGGCGGAGGTGGTGCGCTGGGCACTCCGTTTCGTGGAGGCGGTCGTCCGCACGAATTTCTTTCTGCCGGTGAAGGGC
>Ga0265330_10000823_pt1 | contig 19482 bp, 12 predicted proteins | sample 41919metaG_FD_202083 | JGI IMG/M metagenome (GOLD analysis project Ga0265330, IMG submission 202083) | Rhizosphere microbial communities from Carex aquatilis grown in University of Washington, Seatle, WA, United States - 4-19-19 metaG | ecosystem: Host-associated > Plants > Roots > Rhizosphere... | reverse complement strand
TCTCCGTAATCAGTTGCCGAATGATGGCGGCGCGACTAGCGCCCAGTGCAATGCGGATCGCGATTTCCTTTCTGCGCGCCAGCGCACGCGAAAGCAACAAACTGGCGACATTGGCGCAGGCAATCAGCAGCACAAGCGCAACCGCAAACCAGAGCACCAGTACCTTGGTCCGAACGTCGGCAACTACCAGTTCGCGCAGCGGAACCACCGACGTCACAATATCGGGATCGGCGTCAGGCATGGTTGGATTCTGCTTGCGGTATTGGTCGTTGAGCACGCCAAGTTCACTGGCGGCGCTCTGCAGTGAGGCTCCAGGCTTGAGGCGAGCGAGGTAGTTGAGATAGCCCACGCCTGAGCGCAGACGCTGCGGAGTCATCAACGAAAGTTCAAAGTAGCGCGGGATCCAGATATCAGCTGACGCTACAAATGGAAACTGAATGCCGGCAGGCAGCACGCCGACAATCGTGTAGGCCACGCCATCGAGAGTAACGATCTTGCCCGCGAGGTCAGGGTTTGCTCCAAAACGGCTTCGCCACAGAGCGTCAGTAATCATCGCCACCGGCGGACCTTCAGGCGAGCCTTCAACCTGAGTGAACGTGCGGCCATATTGCGTTTGAACACCGAGCGTCGGAAAGAAATTTGCCGTAACGCGCGCCACCGGCACCTGCTGCGGCTCGCCTTTGCCCGTTAGATTCAGGTTGTCGTCAGTCCATGCGGCAATTGACTCGAACGACTGGCTGTGGTCGCGCAACAACTCGTAGCGCAGCAGCGTCCCGCCAAGATCCGTTGTCTTGTCTTTGACCGTAAGGCTCACCAGTTGCTCGGGGCTCGGATAAGGAAATGGGCGCAGCAGCAGTGCATTGGCAACGGTAAAGATGGCTGTGTTGGCGCCAATACCAAAAGCCAGAACGGCGATAGCAGCCAGGGTGAAAGCTGGATTCTTGGCGAGCATCCGCGCGCCAAAGCGTAGATCACCAATGAAGGAGGGCATTGCAGCAATTATAGGTACTGCAGGGAAGCGCACCGAGAGAAACGGTAGCGCCCTGGTTTCCACATCGTCACGGAGCGAATTGGCGCCTGGGCCTTATGCTGATCTTTAGACCCGCCCATGTCCGATTTCGCCCAATTCGCCAAGGAACACTCCGATATCGTCAAGATCATCGAGAGCTATATCCGCCTACGAAAATCCGGCGCGCAGAACTATTCGGGTCTGTGTCCGTTCCACAAGGAAAAATCGCCCTCTTTTAACGTCCACGCGGTCCGCCAGTTCTACCACTGCTTCGGTTGCGGTGTCTCCGGCGACGTCTTTAGTTTCGTGCAGAAAATTGAGAACGTCACCTTCCCTGAAGCGGTGCGGATCGTCGCACAAAAGGCCGGCATCCCGCTGCCCAAACGCGAGTTCTCGTCCCCCGAAGAGGCTGCGGAAGCCCGCCAGCGCGGCAAGCTGCTGGAACTGCATGAGACCGCAGCCGCCTGGTTTGAAGAGCAGCTGCGCGCCCCCGAAGGCGCTGTTGCCCGTGAATATCTCGCCGGTCGCGGCCTCGATCCCAAAGGAATAGAAAGATTTCGCATCGGCTACTCTCCCGACAGCTTCAATGCACTACGCGACCGCCTCAAAACCATTGCCCCGGACGACATACTCCGTGCCAGCGGCCTGTTCAGCTCAAAAGAGCAGGGCGATGGAACGCAGGGCCCGCTCTACGACCGCTTCCGCAAACGCGTCATGTTTCCCATCTGCAATGAGAGCGGCCGCGTGATCGCTTTTACCGCGCGAACGCTCGACACCGGCGAGAAGGCCGGCCCCAAGTACATCAACTCGCCTGAAACGCCGCTCTACTCCAAGGGCCATGTGCTGTTCAATCTCGACAAGGCCCGCACCGCCATTCGCCAGGTCGAGTTCGCGCTGCTTGTCGAAGGCCAGATGGACTGCATCTCAGTCTTCCTGCGCGGCATTCAAAACGTCATTGCCACCAGCGGAACAGCTTTCACTGAGCAGCAGGTAGGCCTGCTCCGCCGCCACACTTCCAACGTTGTCGTCAACTTCGATCCGGATGCCGCCGGAGCCAACGCCGCCGAAAAGTCCATCTCGCTGCTGACTGAAGAAGGCTTTGCCATCAAAATCGTCACCCTCGAAGGCGGCCTCGACCCCGACCGCTACATTCGCGAGCGCGGCGTCGAGGCATATACGGCGGCTATTCGCGGCGCGCGCCGCCAGTCCGACTACCTTATTGAGCGCGCCCGGCAAATGTTTCCCGGCGCCAGCGCCGAGCAGAAGGTCAAGGCTATGAACTACCTTCTGCCGCATATTCGCCGCATGCCAGAGAAGCTTGCCCGGGACCAGTTCGCCCACGACGCCGCCCAGAAGCTCGGCATCGACTCCGCCGTCCTCCGCGAAGAGCTGCGCCAGGCCGCCCTGCGACGCCGCGACCACATCGACGTCAAAACCGCCACCCTCTCCGAGGTCGAGCGCGTCTTGCTTCGCGCCCTCGCTATTTCGGACCCAGAGGGAGTGGAGGCCCGCCGCCTGGCCACCCAGGCGATCAGCGAGCAACCAACATGGTTTCAGCACCTTGGCGCATTCGGAGCTCTGCAGCAGCTGGCCAATCGGCAATCCCGCGACCCCATGGAAGTCGTCACAGAGGAAGCCCAGCGCGCCTTCCTTGCGGAGGCGCTTTTGGCCGAGGTCAAGCCGCCTGAACTCGCTGAAGTTCAGGGAGCCCTGCAGGAAATCGAAGAGCGCGCCCTTGCCAGCCGCCTGCGCGACATGCGGGCGCTCATCGCTGAGGCCGAACGCCGCGGCGATATCGCTGAATTGGCTGCCCTTACCCAACAGAAAATGGATCTGGATAAGGCCCTCCGCCGCCTCCACGACCACCATCCCCCGCAGCACTGATCCACCCCTCCAGCCTCTACGCTCTCATACAACTCCTGTGTCAAATCAGCCACATTTCTCTGCGTCGAAATCGTTTCCTGCGGCGTCTAATCTTTAGAGCTTGGAGCGGATAAGTCAGAGATTCCCGGCTGAATGTCAGGTTTTGAAAAGGTCCGCCAGAGACCCGAACTCCTTCAACTTTTTTGCTGGAGAGAGTAAGGCGGCCTATGTTAATCTGTTGATCTCTGTGAGGATGCGCGCCCTTTTGCCCCATACATGAGCTGCGGCTCGCGGGCTAACCAGGCGAGAACCTGAAGCGCCGTCATCCTGTTCCGAGCAATAAAAAAGATCCGCATTTTTTGCGGGAAACCGCGGATTTGTGCGTACGCACGTTTGGGCCGAACGATCACTTGATTCGGCAAACCTTCACTTGCGCGCGTCCATCAAATCGCGAACCGGTGCGCATTCCGGTGGTGATTGATTGCGCGGCTGCATCGCCCGGGACAACGAATCCCGATGGCCATGCGGCCAACAAGGCAGACGGCCCTTGATCCGGCAACTCGGATCCCGCCGTAGAGAGCAGGAGTCATTTGGCGATCGAAGACAAATTCGAACACGACATCGACAGCATCATCGAGGTCGGCAAGGAAAAGGGGTATCTGACCTACGGCGACGTGAATGACATGTTGCCTGAAGAGATCGGCTCCGCAGACGACCTCGACGACCTCATCACAACCATCGGCACCCAGGGCATTGACCTGCTCGACGCGCCCAAGTTCCCCGGCGATAAGGATTTCGAACTCGAAGAAGGCGAGGATGTCGAACTTGACCTCACGCCCGGCACGCTAGAGAAGACCAACGACCCGGTCCGCATGTACCTGCGCGAAATGGGCACGGTTCCGTTGCTCACCCGCGAAGGCGAAGTCGAAATCGCCAAGCGCATTGAGCGCGGCCAGATGCGTGTGCTCAAAGCCATCTCGCGTTCGCCCATCGTCATTCGCGAAATCTCGGCGCTCGGCGAAGACCTCAAGCGCGGCGTGCGCAACGTTAAAGAAGTGGTCATCTTCGACGAAGAAGAGCTCACTGAAGAAATCGTGGTCACGCGCGTCAAGGCCACCGTGGCCCGCATTGAAACGCTGGTAAAGCACCAGAAAAAAATTGCTGCCCTCGAAGAGAAGCAGGAATCCATCAACGCTGCGGCAAGCAAGGCCAAGGCCAAGGAAGCGCGCCGCGTCCGCTGGTCCATTGCGCGCGAAAAAGTCTACATCTCGCGCATTGTGCGCGAACTCAAGTACACGGCCCTCGAACGCAAGCGCCTCCTCGACAAGGTAAACAAGACCGTCGACACCATGCGCACGCTCGAGCGCCAGATCCGTTCGCTCGATCAGAAGTACGACGCCTCAAAATCTGAAGAGCTCAAAAAGGAATACCGCCGCCAGCAGAAAAACTGCAAGGTCGATCTCGAAAAAATCGAAGGCGACGCGGGCGTTTCCATCGGCGAGCTCAAGCGCACGCAGCGCGAAATGATCCAGGGCGACATGGACGCCGAGCAGGCCAAGCGCGAGCTGATTGAAGCCAACCTGCGACTCGTCGTTTCGATTGCCAAGAAGTACACCAACCGCGGACTGCAGTTCCTCGACCTGATTCAGGAAGGCAACATCGGCCTGATGAAGGCGGTCGACAAGTTCGAGTATCGCCGCGGCTACAAGTTCTCAACCTACGCAACGTGGTGGATTCGCCAGGCAATTACGCGCGCCATCGCCGATCAGGCACGCACCATTCGTATCCCGGTGCACATGATCGAAACCATCAACAAGCTCATCCGTACCAGCCGTCAGCTTGTGCAGGAGCTGGGCCGTGAGCCCTCAAGCGAAGAGATCGCGCGCCGCATGGATATTCCTGTGGCCAAGGTCCGAAAGGTGCTCAAGATTGCGCAGGAGCCCATCTCGCTTGAAACGCCGATCGGCGAAGAAGAAGATTCGCACCTTGGCGACTTCATTGAGGACCGCCAGGCCGTGTCGCCATCTGAGGCCGTCATCAGCGTCAACCTCAAGGAGTACACGTCGCAGGTGCTGCGCACGCTTACGCCGCGCGAAGAGCGCGTCATCAAGATGCGCTTCGGCCTTGAAGACGGCTCCGAGCACACTCTTGAAGAAGTGGGCCAGAGCTTCCAGGTAACAAGAGAGCGCATCCGCCAGATCGAAGCCAAGGCGCTGCGCAAGCTGCGCCACCCCAGCCGCAGCCGCAAGCTGAAAGCCTTCGTAGAAGGCGTCAAAGAAATGTAGGGAAGCACAACAAGGCAAGCAAAAGAGCCGCAGCCCATCAGGGCCGCGGCTCTTTTTGTTGTCTGAAAATGGATTGAGCTACTATCTCAAATCCACTGTTGTCCTATCTGGATTTTCGGGGCGTTCTTGAGCACCTCTGCGATCCGTTCAGCACCGCGAATGAAGATGCAATTTGAATTGTCACTTCTTTTTCGGTCGACGGGAGAAAGACTGCGAGCGAACGGGTCGTACTCGAATACGGAGAATCCAAAATCGCGCATATGGTTGACGATCCATTCTTCATCAAATCCATACCTCAGCCCTAATCCGTTCAACTCCATCAGCACGGAATGCAGAGAGGGATTGCCGAGCACTTTGCTTGCGCCTTTTAGGACTGAAGTTTCGAAGCCCTCCACGTCCATCTTGATTAGCGAAGGAGATTCTCCTGCCAGCATGGAATCGAGCGTTCTCACCGGAACGGTGAGAGAGTACCCGTTCTTGTCGCCGGGCCGGAGCACATGGTTTTCGCAATCTTCCCCCGCCGTGAATACTAGCTCCCCGTCGCTGTCAGCCAGGCCGAGGTTGTATGGCGTCACCTTCGACTCCAGCCTGTTTAGAAAGAGATTTTCAGTCAGCCTTGCAAAGGTCGATGGCACCGGCTCGAAGCAGAATCCGCGAGCCTGTTTTACCGCGCATGCAAGCACTGAATGTGCGCCCAGGTTCGCGCCGATATCGACAAACAGGTCTTTGTCAGACATTACGTGCAGCACGTAGGTCATCTCTGCTACGTCACACAGGCCGCAATACGGGTTCTGCGTAAATCCCTTGTCGCCGGGCCGAACGAGCATTCTTGCGTTACCAATCCATTGAACTGCAACAGGGCCGGGTACGAGCCGGCTTCCCACCTGCCATTTGAAGAACCGCGCAAGTGCAGCCGACTTGTTTTTACGGTTCAATGGATGCTCCATGATGAACCGCAGTGTATTGATAATTGACATACCGTCCCTATCCTCAGCAGCTAATGCTCACCTATTCTACCGCTGGTCATGATGTAACCTTGTTCGCCTCGTGTGACTTGAGTGACATCGGAAAATTGCCGGGTGCCCGAGGCTCGGATTCTCGGATCTGGGATAGCAATACCCCCCCAAAAGGACCGTCATCCCGAGCGAAGCTGAGGGACCTGCAGTTGCCTTTTGCTCGCAGCCGCACAAAGCTCAATAACAAAATACTCCGCACTCCAACACTCATCCCAATAAGACTGAACTGTCATCCCGAGCGGAGCCGAAGGACCTGCAGTTGCAATTTCCACTCACATCGTTTCCCGACGTAGTAAATTCGATGCGAGGTCACCGTATGCGAAGTCTTCCCCGGCTTCTCAACATCTCATTACTTCTTATAGCCACCGCCTTCCACGGGGGGGCGCAGCCAAACCGAATCACCTTCGATGTGGCCGCGATTCATCTCGCCAAGCCTGGCTCCGATCGCGGATTCATCAAGCCGCTTCCGGGCGGCCTTGGATATATCGTTCAGAACGTCAATCTCAAAACGATGATCGCAGTCATTTACCGCATTCCCGCGCGCCAGATCGCGGGAGGCCCCGAGTGGATGGACAAAACATCCTTCAACATCGAGGCACGTTCCGACAGCGTCTCCAACCTTGAAGACCTGCACGCCATGTTCAAGAATCTGCTGGCCGATCGCTTTGGCCTGAAATTTCACATTGAAAAGAAGGAAGGCTCGGTCTATGAACTGCTCGTCGATAAATCGGGCTTAAAGCTGAAGCCCAACGGCGACGCTCCTGACCTGAACATTCCCATCAACATGACGCGCCCAAGCGTCTTTACCGGCGTCAAGGTTCCAATGCAATACCTCTGCTGGTTTCTCAGCCAGCAGTTGAGAGACGATCCGCGCCCCGTCGTCGACAAGACCGGCCTGACTCAGGTCTACGATTTCACCCTTACCTTTCAGCCCGAATTGCCGCCTGGCCTCACTCCCGACGACTTGCTACCCGAAATTCGGACGCTGCCCACACTCTTTGACGCGCTGCCCGATCAACTCGGTTTGCGTCTCCAGCCCGCAAAAGGCCCCGTGGACATTTACGCAGTCGATTACGCTGCCATGCCATCAGCGAATTAAACACTAAGCAAATAAAAGTCCTGCCATTCCGAGCGGAGCCGAGGGACCTGCAGTTGCTTTTCGCCTGGGATAGCAAAAATCCAATCATCCCGCGCAAAGCCGCCAGAGCGAATCGCGCCAGCCGATTTGCTATCAGATCCCGACCGCCCACACATCTCTTTTCACGCTTTCACTTGTACCAGAATTCCCGAGAATCTGTGTATCTGCACACTCACAGTTTCCACCCACTTTTCGACCCTAGGATAGGCTCAATCGTCAGCACTCCGCCGCCCGCACCTACCGTCCACTCACTCCGCTATAATCGCCAGTTGTTCCGCATGAGCACACGAAAGGCGCGTATATCATGACCAACATCACCCGCCGCCAGTTCACCACCGGAGCCGCTGTCGCGGCTGCGGCGATCGCCGTTCCCGCGCTGCCAAGGTTTGCGTTTGCGCAATCCGCGCAAGCGACGCTTCAGTTTCCCAAGGGCTTTCTCTGGGGCTGCGCCACGGCCGCCTACCAAATCGAAGGTGCGGTGAACGAAGATGGCCGCGGGCCTTCGAATTGGGATATCTTTGCGCACACGCCAGGCAAAATCTTCAACAACGACACGGGCGATGTCGCCGACGATTCCTACCACCGCTACAAGGAAGATGTGCGCCTGCTCAAGAATCTCGGCGTCGGCGCGTATCGTATGTCCATCTCCTGGTCGCGCATCTTTCCGCAGGGCAAAGGCGCGGTCAACCAGAAGGGACTCGACTACTACAACCGAGTCGTCGACGAACTGCTCGCCAACAACATCCAGCCTTACATCACGCTCTTCCATTGGGATCTGCCCGCTGCGCTGCCGGGCGGCTGGCAATCGCGCGACACGTCGAAGGCGTTCGCAGACTACGCCGGCTACGTCACCAAGCGTCTTTCCGATCGCGTGCGCCATTGGATGACGACCAACGAGTTCACCTGCTTTACCGATATTGGCCACCGCGAAGGCCGCTTTGCTCCGGGCCTCAAACTACCTGAAGCAGAAGCCAACCAGGTCTGCCACAACGGCATTCTTGCGCACGGCCTCGGCGTGCAGGCCATCCGCGCCAACACGCCCAGCCGAACCCAGGTGGGCCTTGCGGAAAACACCAACGTCTACGTACCGGTGATCGAAACGCCGGAGAATATCAAGGCCGCACAACTGGCCACCCGCGACGGAGCAGAACGCTTCCTTACCGTGCTGATGGAAGGCAAGTATCCCGCAACCTATCTCCAGCGTGCAGCGGCCGCCGCCCCCAAGGTCGAGCCAGGCGATCTTGAGGCCATCGGCAGCAAGCTCGACTTCGTTGCCCTCAACGTCTACACGGCCGACTATGTTCGCGCCGCCGCAAACGAACGAGGATACCTTGTGGAGCCGCGCCAGGCTTCCTATCCGCACATGGCCTCGCCGTGGATCAACATCGATCCCGAGTGCGTCTACTGGACCATTCGCAACGTCAGCGAGCTTTGGCATCCGGCCGCGCTCTACATCAGCGAGAACGGCTGCTCGGCGGACGACGTTGTTACTCCTGAGGGGCGCATTGAAGATACGGATCGCGTGATGTATCTTCGCAGCCACATCACCAACCTCCACCGCGCCGCCGCCGAGGGATACCCCATCAAGGGCTACTTTCTGTGGAGCCTGCTCGACAATTTCGAGTGGGCCGACGGCTACAGCAAGCGATTCGGCATTCACTATGTCGATTTCAAAACCCTCAAGCGTACTCCCAAGCTTTCCGCCGAGTGGTATCGCGAGGTCATCGCGCGCAACACAGTTCTGTAGCCGCGCCAATCAGTACAAACGCCGGAACCGCATCGCGCGGACTCTGGCGTTTTTATTGCCGCTTACATTTCGTTCACGATCAGTGCAATGCGGCCCGCGATTAAATCGCCCGGAACCTCGTGCGGGCCAAGCTCCAATAGCTCCACTGGGAACGCGCCGCTATGCGGCCTAAGCACCAGCCGGTTTGCGACAAAGTTCAGGTGCCGCAGCAGCAGGTGTGGGCCATGGCGCACGGCAAAGATATTCGGTGCGTCCGGCCGGTAGGGCGCCAGCGAATTGTAGTGGCGATCTACCAGCACAATCGCATCCGGCCTGATCAGCGGATCCATTGCCTGAGCTTCGAACTTGGAAACACGCACCGCCACAAATCGTTGCCACGCGCGGCGCGGTCTTGTAGTGTGTGGCCGCAGCCGGTGCAAGACGCCATGTGGCACCTGCAGCATGGCATGCACCGCCGCCGGCCGAATGTACGGCTCAAACAGCACACCTGCGTGCGCCACAATGGGCACGCTCTCCGCGCCCCCTTCCGCCGGCTCGGCATGATGGCGGATGACGGTAAATAGATCGTCGGCTGCCAGGTGCTGTGCCGACATTACACGGTCCAGCGCCTGCAGCGAAAGCTGGCGTTTGCTATGCAGAAAATTCGAGAGATGCGACTGCCCGAACCCAGTCTGTCGGGCCAGCAACGAAACACTGAGCGTCCCCCGATTTATTCTGCGCAACAATTCCAGGCGCAATCGTTCGTGCATCTGGGTAAAGTTCATGTGTGGATAATTTGCCACCAGCAATGACAACGACGAGCTCGTCTTTTCCCCAGGAAAAGCTATTCGTGCCAGTTGGTCTACATTTTCGGTACTTTGTTAAGAATTGAACACAACTCTGTTCCAAAACCTACGGTAACGTTGACGCAAGAGATACAACTTTCTACATTGAGTTCACTTACACCCACACTGGTTTGTGGAAATACGCAGGGAATTCTTCTTTGGCCCGTGGGACGGGCATCACGCTATCAGTCCCAATCATGCAGCCAACGAAAATCCACTGGCGGACGTCTTTTTCGTCCGAACGGAGATCCCTTGCCTTTTTCCTGAGCCCACCGCGCCTCACTCCGGCGTAATGGGCGGCTCCAGCCCATGGGAATTCCAGGACTGCGCGATAAACACATGACCGCCAACAACAGATCGCAGGCATCACTCTCGCATCGGGACATCAGAATCCCGAGCTGTAGTGCCCCGGTCTTTCTACCCCGCCGAATAACAAATAAAAAAATCCGGCGGACGGGACCCATCATGGAGATAGAGTCATGGATTTGTGCGTGCAATTGAAGATTTGTGAAGGGTGCGGTTGCCTTTGGTTTCGTTCCCAATGCCAGTTGACGGTTTATTGCCGGGAGTGCGACGAAAAGCTGAAGGACTTTCCCTCACCGGAAAGCAGAAAGCGCCGCGGGCGTCCGTCCCGCAAGTCACCTGCCCGGGTTTTTGCTTCCGTAGATAAATTCATTGCCAGATCTGCGGAGCCGCGCAGCGTGGGGGGTGTGCAATGAGCGCAGCAGCTTTGAGCTCATCCTTTCAGTTGGCAACCGTCTGGGCAGTCAGCGCTGAAGCAGTTGCGAAGACGGCACCGAAACCCGAGCAGTCAAAGCCGGTCAGGACCAAGGCCGACTGGGTTGAGCGGGAGACACGACCACCCGTCAGCCTGGCCTTTTACCGCAAGCACACTGAAAGCATGTTGCGGCGCTACCTGTATGCGTCCATGCAGGTGGGTCGTGCGCCGTCTATCCTTGCAGATTCGGTTGGCCGGGGCTGGGCGTCAAGCCGTCCTATCCGCACATTCGAAGACGCAGTGATCTTCGTTCTCGATGTGGAACGGTGCCTGGAGCGGCTCAGTTCGCTTGACCGGCAGATGCTGAGCCGCGTTGTGCTGCAAGAGTACACGCAGGCTGAAGCTGCTACTCTGCTGGGCATGAGTCCGCGGGCCATGTCGTACAAATTTCCGCAAGCCCTCGACCGGCTTACGGAAAAGCTGCTGGCCTCCGGATTGCTGATTCTTCCGCGCTAATACGTTCATAACGCAAGGGCAACAAAACAGGGGGAGCAGTCATATCTGCTCCCCCCTGTTGCCTTCTTCGGTGGACGACACCGCTGTCTCCCCGTTATGGTTGACGGGTCGAACTCTGCATCAACCTGATGCCACTGCAGGAGTTACCCTATGAATTTTTTGCTCAACATTCTGCCCACACGAATCGCCGTCGCTCTTTTCACTGCCTCCATCGCGCTTACCGTGCAGCAGCTTGCCGTGCAACAGCTTGCCGCGCAGCAGCCTGCTCGCCAACCCACGACGGCAGAACAGGCGCCCACGCGCGACTCGAGCTACATTGACGCACAAGGAACAGCGCACGTGACGCGTGTAGTCCCCGTGCCGCAAGACCTGAGCCCGCAGGCGCAAAAATCCATCAGTCACCAGGTGCCGGACGAAGCGCCGCCGCAGTCACTCGCCGATCGCCGCGCCAGCCAGGACGCAAATGAGCAGCGTCATAAAGCCGAGTGGAGCAAGCTCTGTCCCAATTCCATCGTCGAAACGCAGATCGCTGGATTGCCTGTCCACATCGTCACGCCCGAGGGAATGCCAGCCGCAAACAACGACAAAGTGCTCATCAATCTGCACGGCGGCAGCTTCAACGCTGATTCAGGTTCTTACGCAGAGTCGATTCCCGTCGCCGGCTATTCAAAAATAAAAGTCGTGGCTGTGCTCTACCGTCTTGCTCCTGAGCATCCATTTCCAGCCGGGGTTGACGATGGCATCGCCGTGTACAAGGAACTGCTCAAAACCTACAAGCCTAGCCACATCGCCATTTATGGAACGTCCGCAGGGGCATCGCTCACCGCCGAAATCGCCGTGCGCTTGAAGCAGCTTGGACTGCCCATGCCTGCAGCTCTTGGCATATTCAGCACGCTCGACAATTTTGCCTTCATGGACGACTCGTGGTCCGTTTACACACTGCGCGGATGGGCAGGCCACCTCGACCCGCCGGACGGCAGCACTCACGACCCCTATTATGTGGGATCAACTGACTTGAAAGATCCGGTGCTCTCGCCGATTTATGCTGACCTGCACGGCCTGCCGCCGGCGCTGTTTATTTCAAGCGAGCGCGATGCGTTGCTCAGCTCGACAGCCAATCTGCACCGCGCTTATCTTCGCGCAGGCATTGACGCGCGACTGGTGGTATTTGATGCGCTGCCGCACGCCTTCTGGTATGACGCAAACTTGCCCGAATCCATTGAAGCCAGCCACATCATGGCGGACTTCTTTGCCAAGGAACTTAGCAAGTAACTCAGCCGCTAAAGACATAGAACCCGCTTCACCCGCTCAGCGAAACCAATATCTTCAAGTGGCGGCTCTTACTTGCTGCGAGTTCGTCGAGACCGTGCGATACGAGATCGTCCAGGGCGATGCGTGCAGTGATCAGCGGTTCAGCATTGATCTTGCCGGTGCTCAGCAGCTCAACCGCAGGCCCGAAATCCTCGTCGTAGACGTGAGAGAACGAGCCGATGATCTCCTGTTCGCCAATCACTACCGGCAACAGCCGCATGGGCACGGGCTCATCATGCAATCCCACCAGCACGATGCGTCCTCGCTTGCGCGCCAGCAGCGGCGCCATCTCCATGGTTCTCACGTTGCCCGCACATTCGAAGACGACGTCAGCGCCGAGGCCACCGTTTAATGCACGCACTGCCTGAATGGGGTCCTCAGTATTGGGATTCACCACCGCAAGTGCACCGAGCTGTGCGGCGATCCTGCGCCGGTTCTCTGCCGGCTCAAGGACGATGACGTTTTGCGCGCCCATAGCGATTGCAACTTGAAGCGTGAGCAGGCCGATGGCTCCAGCGCCAATGATGACAACGCTTTCTCCAACCGATAGCCGCCCACGACGAACTGCTCTTACCGCCACAGATGCAGGCTCGGCCAGCGCGGCGTGGTCATCGCGCAGAGTCGCCGGATACTTGAAACACATGTAGCTCGGCGCATTGACAAACTCAGCTAGCCCTCCGTCGGTCGAAAGGCCCATAATCGCCAGCTTCTCGCAAAGCTGTACCAGGTGCTGCTTGCAATAGAAACAGTCGCCACAGTGGAGCAGCGTATCGACGGCTACATGGTCGCCGGGTTGCAAGCCATCAACTGCCGCACCCACCTCCGTTACCACGCCAACGAACTCATGCCCCAGCACCATCGGGGCAGTGCGCCCGGTAAGAGGATTTGGCTTATCCGCTGGAATAAACATCGGCCCGTACAGATACTCCTCAAGGTCTGTGCCACAGATGCCGCACCACTTCACCTGCACCCGCACAGCATCGTGAGCAGGAGGGCCCGGATCGGCAAATGATTCGACACGAATGTCGCGCTGCTTGTGCCAGACCGCAGCCTTCATGGTCAGTTTCCTCAGAAATACTCCATCTTCTTAATCTTCAGCGTGTCGCCCGCGTCTTCAATCTCGTAAATCTTCGCGCGCGCCAGCCGACCATCGAACGGCTGATGAAGCACCAGCATGAGCCGCCCATCGAACGCATGAAAGATCATGCCGTGCCCGCTGTCCTGGCCAACAAGTATGCCTTCCTGCTTCCACGGGCCTGCCAGCTTGCCGCTTGTCGAGTGCGCCAGCGCCTCAACGTAGCTGCCCTTGTCGTAGCTTGACCAGATCATCAGCAACTTGCCGGTTCGCGTCTTGTAGAGCTCCGGTCCGTCCGTGACATACGGATGCGCGCCGTTGATTGTCTCGTGCCGGTTGCCGAGCCAAGGCGCGTCTGACGCCTTGAATAAATAAAACGGCTCGCCCACTGCACTGGTCAGGTCCGGCGTCATCTCAATCGCTTCCATGTTGCCGTCCACCAGTTGAATCCACTCGTGCGCGTAGACCATGTAGGGCTTGCCATCTTCCACATACAGGGTGCCGTCCAGGCTCATGTAATCGGCGGGCGGAATTTGCTTTTCGCTGATCGCCTTGAACGGCCCCAGCGGCGTGTCGCTGACAAAGACCTGCGTGCCGCGCAAATGCCATCCGACGCCGCCGTACGTCACGTCGATCTTCGTCACGCTCCGCGAGTTCCCCGCAGGTTGCGGCTGCGCAATGGGAGCCTTGTAGTTATTGAGCGTGGCAAACAGGTAGTACTTGCCTTTGTAGGCGTGCACCTCAGGCGCCCATACGCCCGCTGCCGGATCGGCCCAGCCGCCATCGGCCACCTCGTACACCACATACGGCCCCGACCATGACGTCAGGTCCTTGCTCTTGTAAGCGATCACGCCGCTACGTCGCTGAGCGGCCGTCCCAGCCATCCCGCCTTCATACATGTAGTAGGTTTGCGACGATTTATCCGCCACCATCCACGGATCGTGCATGCGGATATCGGCCAGTTTCAGATTCTCCTGGACCGGCATCTGCGCGTGAACATGACCGACGGCCATCACTACGCCAAAAAGCAACATAAGCGGCACAACATACAAATAATTGCGTTTCATTCAATCTCCCTTGCCTTTGAAACCCAAAACCTGCAACCGCCAAAGCATAACGCGGCCACGGCAGTGCTGTCTCAGCCAAACCGATGATGACCACATGAAATCGAAATTTACATGAAGCTACCACCACGAATCCAAAACTGCGCCACAATAGGGGCTGGAGGATACAGGCCATGAAGCCCATACTTCAGCTTCATCTCCAAAGCGAAAGCGAAAAGGCCGAGGCAGCAAATCTTCCCAGACAAGAACCCGAAGAGCCCAGGCCCTTAGTAGCTCCCAGCAAACGATTCAACAAGTTCGTTAACCGCACGGCTCACAAGGTTGCAACACATGCAGGCCGGTCAGGCTCCGGCATTTTTACCAAGTAAGAGCTCCAGGGCACGCGCAAGATTTTTCGCATCGGCACACACGCGGACCGGTTGCTAGGGTTTAACCAGTTCAACCGGTTCGTCTGTGCGTTTCTTCAAGCTCGTTACCAACGCAGCCTCCCATCCGTCCATCCAGACAACTCACTCCCAACAGCTTCGCCCGTTTTTCCGCGCATCCATTTTGCGATTGCAGCTGGTGCGGTTAACATGGGTGCGAATCACCAGAGAGGAAAGAAGCATGGGCTTTTCTTCAGGTCTTCGCACGCGTGTGTTGTTATCGCTCTCAGCCGTCTTCCTGCTACCCGCAATTTCATTTGGCCAGGCGGCTCCCACGCAACCTCAGCCTCCGCGATCAATGGGGCCTGCGTTTACAGCTCAGGATTCTGACTCAGCCTTCGCCCGCAAAGCCGCTGCGCGCGCAACCATGCTCGGCCAGCTCGGAAAATTCCCTGACACAAAAGGCAACGGTCCCTACCCAGCCACCTACGCCATGGCGCCAAACGGCATGGAAGACGTGGTGTACCAGCCCGCCGATCTGGCCCAGGTAAAGGGCAAACTCGGCGTCTACATCTGGGGCAACGGCGGTTGCGGATACGACGCCACCAGCGCGCGCTTCCATTTGATTGAGATCGCCAGCCACGGCTATATCGCCATCGCTCCCGGCGAAATCCAGAGCGGACCCAAAGCACCCCCGCCGCCCGCCGATGCCGCTCAGCGCACCGCGCCTGCGCCGGGAAACGACAAGCGAGCCACACCTGAAAAAATGATCGCCGCGCTCGATTGGATCCTCGCGGAAAATCAGCACCAGGGCAGCCCCTACTACGGAAAAATTGACCCCGCGCTCGTCACATTTTCCGGCCACAGCTGCGGCGGCCTCATCGCCATGAAAGCCGCTCTCGATCCGCGCGCCAAAGCACTGGTGCTTGAGAACAGCGGCCTCTTCCGCCAGTCCATCGGCGGCCCGCCAGCCGACGACCGGCTCGCCTCCGTTACGCGCCTCTTGAGCCAGATGAAGAAAGAAGACCTGGTCAAGCTCCACACGCCCGTCCTGTACATTCTGGGCGGACCCCAGGACATCGCCGAGCCCAACGGTCTCGATGACTTTGAACACATTCAGCACGTGCCGGTCTTTGTAGCCGACCAACCCGGCGCCGGCCATGGCGGCCTTTTCGCCGAGCCAAATGGAGAAGGAACCAAGGTCGAACTCGATTGGTTGGCGTGGCAGTTGCACGGAGACAAGATCGCCGCACGCACCTTCACCGGCCCCGATTGCACGCTATGCCGCGACTACCGCTGGGTTGTGCATCGCAAGGGAATCGAATAGGTTCGCGATTATTCGCTTCAGCAGCAGCCCAACTTGTCCGTTCCGCTAACACTCTGGGCTGCTGCAAAGCTCTCCTGCGGAACCGGAACACCGTGCAGCGTTGCCCAAATGCGACGCAGCGCGGCCGACACCACTGCGACCACACCAACAAGAAATAGCGCCATCAGCGTGGAATCAAGATAGCCCTGCACCATGGTGGCGTGCGAGTGCGTTAACGGCCAGAAGATGGTTGTAATCGAGAGCACCGCCGCCGTAAACGTGGTAACGCCGACAAACACCATTGGGATCGCGGTGGTCCACGCATAGCGTCCTTTGCCGTTGTTCACCAGGTACACGGTTCCGATTGCCAGTGCGATGGTGGCCAGCAGTTGGTTCCCCGTGCCGAACAGTGGCCAGATGGTCGTGATCGATCCCGTGTAGATGAGATATCCCCATGAGCCGACGATAAGCCCTGTGCTCAGCACGATGCCCGGAATCCACTTTGGATCCGTAAACGGCGCGGCTACTTTGCCGAGCAGTTCCTGCAGCAGGTATCGCGCTGCGCGTGTGCCAGCATCCACGGTCGTCAGGATGAAGAGCGCTTCGAACATGACCGCGTAGTGATACCAGTAGCTGACCAGCGTGTGCATGCCGGGCAGGCCGCGAAAGATGTGCGCCATGCCAATGGCCAGCGAAACGCCACCGCCCGTGCGCCCCGCCAGGTTCTCGCCTACCTCCGCCGACAGTTGCGGCAGATCGACGGTGTGCAAGCCTAGATTGGTGAACACTGCGGGCGGAACATTGATGGCGAAGTAATCGCCCGGCGCAAGCGAGCACGCTGCAATCAGCGCCATCACCGCCACCAGCGACTCGGCGGCCATAGCGCCATAGCCTACAAAGCGTGCATCCGTTTCGCGGTCCAGCATTTTCGGAGTGGTGCCCGACGCAATCAGCGAGTGAAATCCCGACACGGCTCCGCAGGCAATGGTGACAAACAGAAACGGAAAAAGCTGGCCGTGAATAATGGGGCCGCCGCCGTGCACGTATTGGCTCACGGCTGGGAACTGCACCTGGGGATGCACGACGAAGATGCCCACGCACAACAGCGCAATGGTGCCCAACTTTACGTAGGTGGCAAGATAGTCGCGCGGCTCAAGCAGCAGCCAAACGGGCAGCGACGATGCCACGAGTCCGTAGATCATCAGGATGAGGGTGATCTGGTGCGGCGTAAATGTCAGCCACGCGGCCAGCCACGAGTTCGCCACTGCGTGTCCCGCGGTCACCGCTGCAAACAGCAGCGAAACTCCGGCAATTGAAGGCCCAACAACGCGGATCTTGCCCGGGCTCGAGCGAAACATCCAGAAGCCCATCATCACGGCGATCGGCGCCGTCATGCTGATGGTGAAAACGCCCCACGGGCTGCTGGCCAGCGCATTCACCACCACAATGCCCAGCCCGGCCAGTGTGACCAGCAGAATAAACAGGACGGCAAACACCGTGACCTTGCCCGCAAACGGGCCAATCTCCTTGAGCGCAATATCGGGCAGCGAGCGGCCCTTGTGGCGGACGGAGGCCACCAGCACCGTCATGTCGTGCACGCAACCGGCAAGAACGGCGCCCAGAACAATCCACAACAGCCCGGGCGCAAATCCGAATTGCGCAGCCAGCGTGGGCCCAATCAGCGGACCCGCACCCGCGATCGCGGCAAAATGATGTCCAAAGACAACAAACTTCGGTGAAGCGATGAAGTTCTGCCCATCGGCCTGCGTGTGCGCGGGCGTAGGCCGCGCGTCGTTAAGCGTCAGCACCCGCGCTGCCATAAACGCGGAGTAGTAGCGATAGCCGAGAGCAAATACGCAGAGCGCTGCAACAAGAACCGGCAGAGTATTCAACGCCACCTCAATCCGTTCGGCAATTCATTCTAAATTCAGCCGGGCTCCAGCATGCCATTACGCGCGCACAGGCAGCGAAGATCGCAAAGGCGAGGGAAGTCGAAAGATCAGCCCTCAAGATACCTCGGGCGCCTGAAACTCACCCCGCCCACAGCCCCGTCATCCCGACAGGGCGCAGCGACGAGGAATCCGCCGAAACTTTTTGATGCTTTTCTGGATATGCAATTGCATAAAAAGCACCCGCGCTACATATCCTGGCTTGGCGCAGCGGGGTTGTCGAAGCGCGTAAATTTGCCAATCCAGTTCAGGTGGACCGTATCCGTGGGGCCGTTGCGCTGCTTGGCAATAATAATTTCGGCCTTGGCCTTCTCGTCGTCCGTCAGCTCTTCAGTGCGGTTGTAGTATGACTCGCGATGGATGAACGCTACAACGTCGGCGTCCTGTTCGATCGATCCCGATTCGCGCAGATCGCTCAGCATCGGGCGCTTGTCGTCGCCGCGGCGCTCACTGGCACGCGAAAGCTGCGAGAGCGCCATCACCGGAACCTGCAGTTCCTTGGCCAGCGCTTTCAGGCCGCGCGAAATGGCAGAGACTTCCTGCGTACGATTCTCATAGCCGCCCTTTTTGCCGGTGCCGGGCACAGTGGCCGACATCAGTTGCAAGTAGTCGACAACCACCAGATCAAGTCCGCCTGCGTTCTGCTTCAGCCTGCGCGCCTTGGCGCGCATCTCCGCCAGCGAAATGCCCGCGGAGTCGTCAATGAAGATGCGCGAATCGACAAGGTCGCTCAGCGCCTTCTGCAGCTTGACCTGCTCCTGTGCGCCCACGAAGCCCTTTTGCAGCATCTGCTGATCCACCCAAGCGTGCGAGGCAAGCATGCGGCGCAGCAGCGATTCCTTGCTCATTTCAAGGCTGAAGATGCCCACGATAGCGCCGTGATTGATGGCCGCATTCTGCGCAATGTTGATGGCCAGCGCCGTCTTGCCCATCGAAGGGCGCGCAGCTATGATGATGAGCTCGCCCTTCTGCAAGCCGCTCGTCATGCGGTCCAGTTCCGTATAGTCGGTGGCCAGGCCGGTAACCTCACGGCTGTGCTTGAACAGGTTGTCGATTGTGCCAAACGAGTTGGCGACAATCTTCTCAACACTATCGAGGCCCTTCGAGAGGCCCTTTTCGCTCACCTCGAGCAACTGCGACTCGGTTACGTCGAGCACGCTGATCGCTTCTTCGCTCTGGTCTGCGGCGCGCGCAATCGCCGATGAGCAGATCATCATCAAGCGTCGCAGCAGGCTCTTGTCCTTGACGATGCGGATGTACTCTTCGATGACCGGCCGACGCGGCAAACCCTCAGTG
>Ga0265330_10000821_pt1 | contig 19531 bp, 18 predicted proteins | sample 41919metaG_FD_202083 | JGI IMG/M metagenome (GOLD analysis project Ga0265330, IMG submission 202083) | Rhizosphere microbial communities from Carex aquatilis grown in University of Washington, Seatle, WA, United States - 4-19-19 metaG | ecosystem: Host-associated > Plants > Roots > Rhizosphere... | reverse complement strand
TTATTGGATGCACGCCTATCATTTGTTGGTTGATGGCCAGAAGATGAGCAAGTCGCTGAATAATTTTTACAAGCTTGATGACCTGTTGGCCAAGGGCTACGCGCCGCGCGCCGTGCGCTATGCGCTCATCGCTTCGCATTACCGCGATCGGCAGAATTTTACTTTGGATTCGCTCGCCGCCGCCTCCAGCGCGCTTCTTAAGATCGACAACATCGCGGCGCGACTGACCGAAGGGGACAGCCCCCTTATCAATATGGAAAAGGGGACTGTCCCAGTAAAAAGTATCATTGAAACGGCAGAACGGGATTTTTACGCCGCGATGGATGATGATCTGAATACGCCAAAAGCTTTGGGCGCGCTGTTCACTTTCGTGCGAGAGCTTAACGCCGCGTTGGATGCGGGAGTTGATAAAAAATTAAAAAAAGATGCGCTAAGGACGCTTAAAACAATGGTCGTTGAAACCTTGGGATTGACGATCGAGACGACGGAACGGGTCGAGGTTAACGATGAATTGAAAAAACTTTTATCCGAGCGCGAGACGGCGCGGGCGGTTAAGAATTTTTCGCGCGCCGACGAGATCAGAAAAATTTTAAAAGATCGCGGTTACGCGATCGAGGATTCGGCGGATGGAGCAAGATTGAAGAAGATTTAGACGACGCCGCACGCCGCCCTCTCCCTACCCTCCCCCTGACAGGAGAGGGGTTGGATCCGTTCCCTCGCCCCCGACGGGGAGAGGATACAGGAGAGGGGTCTCCGAAGGTTGGTACGAAAAAACGGGGGTGGCCCGTTTTTTGATTAGTAGATTCGCATGCATTCGTATATTGGCATCGCGTCGCCGCCGTTCAGGCGGCCCCAACCATAATGTAAAAATCCAAACATCACATCCACCTTTTAACCCTAAAAAACACCAGCATGCCCGCCGTAAGGACCAGCATACTGACAAGAAGCGCGGGAAGTCCGATGGGGCTTTGCATGAAATTTGTCATGACCGGCGCGTCGATGATCGCAACGCTTGAAAGCAGGCCCAAGGGCAGTAGGATGCTCGTAAAAATAGTGAGCATCTTCATGACCTTGTTGGTGCGGTAGGTGAGCAGGGTCTCATTGGTCTCGTGGAGCGTGTCAATTGATTCGCGCTGGCTTTCAAGCGTGTTCCAAATGTCGATGGTCTCGCTCACCAGGTGGTTGAAGTGGCTGGGCACCGGCAAATTAAGCGTTGTCAGTCCGGCGCGCAGTTCGGTAAGGGCGTATTTATGACCCTGGAAGGCTTTGCGGGCCCTGGCGTTGCTGTTTTTTAGGAATAACACCTTGCGGATGGTGTCTTCGCGCCCCGACTCCTCAAAGAGTTCGTTCTCGACGGTGCGCACATCATGCGAAAGCTGAACCAAAAGAGGGAAGACCGAACGATATATCCGGTCGAGGAGCGATAAGAAAACCTCGGCCGGATCCTGGGAAAGGATCAGTTCGCGCTTAACGGCGCTCGTCATTTCGTCGGCAAGGGCGGTAAGGTCGGACAGGCGATTGCCGTGGTTAACAGTGACCAGCGTATTGGCGGTGAGGAAGACGTCAAGCTCGGTCTCTTTGACCCCGCCGGTTTCCTGATCGCGCAAGGGGAAGATGAAAACCAAAAAAGCGTAGCCGGGGCGAATAATGCATTTTGAATGCTGAAGGGCCGGCAAGAGTTCGCGCAGGTCGTGCTCGTGCATGGGGAAGAGCCGGTTCAACGCGCGAATGTTGGTAATATCGGCGTGCCCCACATGGATCCACGCGGTGGCGCGGCCGCGGTATTCCGTTATTTTGGTCATCGTCTTTCTGTTCATGGCGGCATTATATCAAAAATGCTATAATGCCGCCATGCCTGATGATGTTGAAAAACAAAATCCGCCCGCGGAAATGCCGCCTTCTCCCGAAGTCGGCAGGGAATTGTCGCACGAAGCCCGTCCTCAAATAGAACAAGAGCCGCAAGCGGAAACGATCAGCGAGGCGTCCGTTCCCGCCCATGCGGTTATGCCGGTTTCCGAGCCGACAGCTCCGGTCGATCCGACCGTTCGCACGATCGAGCTTATTTTGTCGGAAGACATATCCGAACAATTCAAGGCCATGTCCCCCTCCGACCAAGCCAAGTTCAAGGCCAAGGGCGAAGAAACCGTTTCCAAGCTTAGCGTGCTTATGCGCCGTACCGCGATCAAGGCCAAAGAGGTCCTTAAGCTCATCGCCGGCTGGCTAAGGTTCATCCCGCATGTCAACAAGTATTTTTTGGAGCAAGAATCCAAGATCAAAACGGATAAAATATTGGAGCTGTATAAGCGGGAACACGGCGGGGAATGACCGAATGACTAAGTATGAATGATGAATGTGCCGAACCGATTTCGTCATTAGTCGTTAGTCATTCATAATTAGTCGTTAATCGTTAGTCGTCAGCTATGAACCCGAGCGATCTGCCACAAATTCAAAACATAGACACGATCCAAACTGCCGGAGTGGCATGGCTGCCATGGTTGATTTTAATTGTTGCCGCGTATCTTGCCGTCTTTTCGGCGCTGCTCATTTTGCGGCATTTTTTGCGCAAGCGGCATCGCGAGGCAAAGGGGTTTAAGAAGATCGTTTTGCTCGTTACCGTGCCCAAAGAAGCCGCCGACGTCTCGACGCAAGGGAACAAAGAGGCGACCATCGCCGAGATCCGCGAAAAGATCGGCGCGGCCGAGTCGCTTTTTGCCGCCTTGGGAGGATTGCCGCCGGAACGGGGAATACGGGCATGGTTCGTCGGCCGCGAGGACGAGGTGTCGTTCGAAACGGTCATGCACGAGGGGCTTATTCATTTTTACGCGGCCATGCCGGAACATCTGCGCGGCTTTGTTGAAGAACAGATCCACGCCAATTATCCGCATGCCGACATTGAAGAAGCCGATGACTATAACATTTTTACGCCGACCGGAGCATTGAGCGGCGCGTGGATGGTCTTTAAACGTCCGACCTATTTCCCCATCAAGACCTATCAAAAGCAAGATGTCGATCCGCTTTCGAATATTACGAACGCGCTCGCCACGATCGCCGTTCCCGACGGCGCCGCCATTCAAATGGTCGTGCGCGCCGCGCCTTCGAAGTGGCGCAAGCTCGCGGTAAAGATCGCCTCGAACATGCAGCAAGGCAAGTCGCTTATCGAGGCGACCCAAAAGGCCAAGGGCGGTTTGGGCGAATTCGCGCGACAGATCACGGCCAGGTCAAAGTCAAAGGACCAGCCGGAAAAGGAACGAAAGCTCACGCCGCTTGAGGAAGAAATGGTAAAGGGGCTTGAGGAAAAAGCCGCCAAATCGGGCCTCGAGATGAATATTCGCATTGTCGCCGCGGCCGCCGATCAAGCGACCGCCGATAAGCACGTGTCGGACATTTTAAACGCGTGGAGCCAATTCAATATTTACCAATACGGCAATAGTTTTCAAAAGGTGACGCCGACCTTTAAAGATACATTCATCAAGCTGTTCATCTACCGCGGTTTTGACGAACGCAAGAAGATCATTTTGAATTCCGAAGAAGCGGCCTCGGTTTTTCATTTTCCCGGGCCGTGGATCAGCACTCCGAACATTTATGGGCTGGCCGCCCGCCACGCCGCCCCGCCGGTGAACGTTCCGCGCGAAGGGCTGGTGCTGGGTTACAATGAATACCGCGGCATCGAAACGGTGATAAGGATAAAACGCCCCGATCGGCGGCGCCATGTTTACGTGATCGGCCGTTCCGGCACCGGAAAAACCGAAGAGATGGTGACCATGGCGGTTCAGGACGTGCAAAACGGCGAAGGCGTTTGCATTGTCGATCCGCACGGCGATTTTGTCGAAAGCGTGCTTCAGCATATTCCGCCTGAACGCGCCGACGATGTCATTATTTTTGATCCCTCCGACGTAAAACGCCCGGTCGGCCTTAACATGCTCGAGGCCTCAAGTCCGGATCAGGTGGACATGGCGGTGCAGGAAATGGTCTCGATCTTCTACGAACTTTTCCCGCCGGAGATGATCGGCCCGGCCTTTGAGCACAACATGCGCAACGTCATGCTCACCCTCATGGCCGATCTAGAACATCCGGGTACGATCGCCGAAATTCCGCGCATGTTCTCGGACAAAGAATTCGCCGATTCATGGGTCAAGAAGGTCAAAGATCCGGTCGTGCGCGCTTTTTGGGACAAAGAAATGGCCAAGACCTCGGATTTCCACAAGTCGGAGATGCTTGGGTACCTCATCTCCAAGGTCGGCCGTTTCGTTGAGAACGAGATGATGCGCAACATCATCGGCCAGGCCAAGTCCGGTTTTAATTTCCGCGAAGTGATGGATAAGAAAAAAATATTGCTTGTGAACTTGTCAAAGGGCAAGACCGGCGACGTTAACGCCAAACTGCTCGGACTTATCATCGTTTCCAAGCTCACCATGGCGGCGCTTTCGCGGGCCGACGTGCCGGAAGAGGAACGCAGCGACTTTTATCTTTACATTGACGAGTTCCAAAACTTCATCACCGATTCGATCAGCACCATTCTTTCCGAGGCCCGCAAATATAAATTAAACTTGATCATCGCCCACCAATACATGGGGCAACTCGCGCCAAAAGGCGATACAAAATACCGCGATGCGGTTTTGGGCAACGCCGGCACGATGATGGCCTTCCGGATCGGCATTGAGGATGCGCAAATTTTGGAAAAGGAGTTCGCGCCGACCTTCAACGCTTACGACCTCGTGAACGTCGCCAAATACACCGCCTATGTAAAGCTCCTGATCGAGAACACCGGCTCAAAACCGTTCAACATGCGCGCTTACCCGCCCAAGAAGGGCAATAAGGAGCTTGCCGCCGCCATTAAACAACTTTCGCGCCTTAAATACGGCCGCGACAAGACGATCGTCGAAATGGAAATAATGGAGCGCTCGCAATTGGGTTCGCCCGCGCGCATCGCCCCGCCGCCCGAAAGTGTGATAAAGTAAGGAAGTCTGTTGGCCCCGCTGCGGTGGGGCGGCTCGATGCTAATATTACAAATTAAGTAAGGAAGACTGTTGGCCCCTCGGGGCGGCGCGATGCTAATATTACAAATTAAGTAAGGAAGACTGTTGGCCCCTCGGGGCGACGCGATGCCAATATACGAATGCATGCGAATCTACGAATAACGGACAAGTCGCGGATCGGCTTGGGGGAAGGATTAGTAGATTCGCATGCATTAGTTGATTAGCATCGCGTCGCTGCCCGCAGGCAGCCAAGAAACTTCAATATTCATGCCAGAGTTTCTATACAAAGCGCGCGATGCGAGCGGACAAACGGTTGAGGGCGTGGTCGAGGCGATCTCGGTCGGCGACGCTTCCACAATATTGAGCGACCGCCAGCTGGCGGTCGTCAGTTTGGTTCCGCGCGCCAAAAGAAAGGTCTATGAAGTGTCGCTCGGCACCTTGTTTTCGGGCATAAAAAGGCGCGATATTGTGGTTTTTTCCCGCCAACTTGCGGTACTGGTGGCGGCGAACGTCACCATTGTCAAATCTTTGCACACCGTCTCCAGGCAAACATCCAACCCCAAGCTTAGGATGATGGTGGGGGATGCGGCCAACGATGTTGAATCCGGCGGCCGGCTTTCCGCGGCTTTGGCGAAGAACCCCAAGGTGTTCACGCCGTTCTTTACCAACATGATCAGAAGCGGTGAGACCTCGGGCCAGGTCGAACAAGTGCTCAACTACTTGGCCGACCAAATGGAAAAAGATTACGACATGGTCTCGAAGGTCAAGGGCTCGATGTATTACCCGGCTTTTATCATCGTTGCGATGCTGGGCATCGGTTTTGCGATGATGGCCTTTGTCGTGCCAAAGCTCACCGAAACCTTGCTCGAAGCGGGCGGCACCCTGCCGTGGCCGACCTTGGTGCTGGTCGATGTAAGCGGTTTTTTTGCGAGTTATTGGTGGGCCATGCTTATTGTCGTTGCCGCCGCCGTCGCGGTCGGCATTTGGTACATGAACACGCCGGCCGGCAAGCGCCAATACGATTTTATAACCTTGCGTTTGCCCATCTTTGGCGGAATTTTTCAGCGGCTCGCCGTCGTGCGCATGGTTCGAAGCATGAAAACGCTCCTCGATGGAGGCGTTGACGCGGTTTCGGCGCTGGACGTGACGGCCGATGTGGTTGGGAATGAGGTCTATCGCGAGCTGATCCTGCAAACGATCAAAGAAGTGCGCGACGGCCGCCCGCTTTCCACGGTTTTTTTGCGTTATCCCAAAACGGTTCCGCCAATGGTGAGCCAAATGCTCGAGGTGGGGGAGGAGACCGGAAGATTGTCCGATATTTTGGACCGCCTGGCCACTTTTTACAGCCGCGAGATCGACAACTTGATCGGCGGACTTGTCACGCTTATCGAGCCGGTCATCATTCTTATCATCGGCGCCGCCGTTCTGCTTATGGTCGCGGCGATCGTTCTTCCCATGTTCGCCTTAGACAACCAGTTCTAATCGGGGCTAACCAATACAAATCGGTTACTAATTTACCAATAGCGTTTTGGATGACACTCTATTAGTAAATTCGTAAAAAATTAGCGATTGGTTAGCGCCTTCAGGATATGGTATAATTGCGTCAACAAATCAAAGAGCTGTGGAAAAGTGTTTGCGTTCATCCAGCTGGAAACGCAAGAACTCATCTACGGCGAAAGATTTTAGAAAGGGGGTAACAAAATGAAAAACTTGTCAAAGAAAGGTTTCACGCTCGTCGAGCTTTTGGTGGTCATCTCCATCATCGCATTGCTTTCGACCATCGCCGTCGTATCTCTGGGTTCGGCTCGCGCCAAAGCCCGAGACACGGCGCGTATCGCCGACATGAAACAGGTTTCAACGGCGCTAGAGCAGTACTACGCCGACCAAGGAGGTTACCCTCCGGTGGCGATCGTTGGAACTTCTATTGTCATCGGTGACGCCAACCACAAGGTGCTCTGCAGTCTTAATACTGCGGGGGGATCGAGTTTCAATACAGCCGCAAACTGTCCAGCGGCTAGCACAACCACCTATATGGGCAACATCCCGGCATACCCGACCCCGGGGTTGAGCACCGATGCGATTACCTGTACCGCGTCGACAACACCTGATGCGAACTTTTGCTATACAAGCGATAAGGCATGGTCGGCGAACACCGATTACGCCATTGGCTATACCATGATCTGGGCATTAGAGTCATCCAACACGACATTGGGCGGACGGCTGTGCAAAACCACCCCGAGCGGCGTGACCTGCACATAACAATAAGGTTGTTTTTAGAAGAAACGCCGTGGTATCATGGACACATGATCACGGCGTTTTTCGTATTCGCGCTCGGCGCCTGCGTCGGGAGTTTTTGCTCGGCGTGGCTTTATCGCACCCGGCATGGCGGTTCTATCGTGGCGGGCCGTTCGCAATGCACCGTCTGCAAACATCAATTGAGCCCGATCGACCTTATTCCCGTCGTAAGCTGGCTCGTTTGCCGCGGCCGCTGCCGTTATTGCAAAGCAAAGTTCAGCTGGACGTATTTGGCGCTCGAGGTCGGCATGGGTGCGCTTTTTCTCGCGGCTTATTACCGCTATTGCGGCTGGGGCTTTATGTGCTCGGGTTCGGCTTGGAATTTTTTTATGAGCATGCGCCTCGCGTTCTTTTTGGTCTTTTTGGCGCTTATCTTCATTTACGACGCCCGTTACGGCGAAATTCCCGATGCGTTCTCCGTAACCGGCGGCGTTGCCGCGCTTGTCATCAACATCTTCATGAAGCCGGGCGATTGGTATTGGTACATCATTGCCGCGGCCGTCGGCGCGGCTTTCTTCGGGGTCCAATACTTGCTTTCGCGCGGAGCGTGGGTAGGGGACGGCGACATCCTCTTGGGCGCCATGATCGGCGCAATGGTGGGCTGGCCGCTTGTCCTTGTTTCGCTTTTCTCTTCGTATGTCTTGGGGTTGCTCGTTGCGCTTGCGCTTATGGCCGTTAAAAGGAAAAAATTGGACGATACCATCCCCCTGGGACCGCTTTTGGCGATCGGCGCGGCGGCGGTCCTTATCTTGCCGCTAACTTTTTTTCCGTTTTTCTGGTATGCGTGGTAGAAAGGCCTTTACGCTCATTGAGGTGCTTATAGTTGCGGCGATCTTCGCTCTGCTTTCGGTCGTCGATCTTATCGATTATCGCAAAAGCGACCGGACCCGGGTGCTTTCCGGCGCGGCCGATGAAATGAGCTCGCGCATCAAAGAGGCGCAGGGTTTGGCTTACGCCAACGCCAAACAATCGATCTGTTCGACCGATAATACGGTTTGCAAGGTCGCATCGGATTGCAATAACATTCCTTCCAATTGCATTAAGCAGTATGTTTCCCATTACGGTGTGCGTTTCGATACCGACGGCACCAAGACCAGATACATGATCGGCGCCGATTACGCCGCTCTGGGCAATTATGCCGTCGGCGAAGCGATACCGAACCGGGTTATCAAGCTGCCGCCGAATATAATCATCAGCTCGGTGGCGCCGACCCAGGTCGCCGGAGCTTACGACCTGAATTATATCTACGACTCGACCAACGCTTCGCCCTTTGTCACCTGTTCTTCTAATTGCCTTGCGACGATCGTGTTAAAAGATACCGTCACGAACGCCACGAAGACCGTCACCGTCCAAAAAAGCACCGGTTTGGTAACGACCCAATAGAATGCTTAAGCTCGCAACCCGTCACTCGCAACCCGTCACTCGTCCCGGGCAGAGCCTGATCGAGACGCTGGTGGCCATGGGCCTCCTTGTTTCCGCTGTCACCGTGCTTATGAGCATGGTGATCTCCGCGTCGTCCTCCCGGAGCGCGAACGAATACGCCACGATCGCGGCGAATTTGGCTCGCGAAGGCGTTGAGGTTGTCGTGGCCAAGCGGAACGACAACTGGATCAACGATCTTGCCTTCGATAACGGGATGTACATCGGCTCGGGCGCGAGCTCCGATTATACTTTTGGTTTGGCGTTCGATCCGGCCGCCGCCGCGTGGTCATTCGTGAACACTCCCGCGGGCGGCGCGCCGAACACGGTGAACGACAGTTTGGCCAAGGTCTATATCTACACTTCGGGCGCGAACGCCGGATTGATGGTCCAGGGAACGGTTCTCACCCCCAAGCCGGCCAACACCGCCAACACCCCTTACAGCCGGCTCGTCACCCTTGATCCGATCTGTTATAACGGCACGACGGAAACGACCGTCACTTCGGGCTCGTGCACCGGCTCCTTTATAAAAATCGGCGTGCGGATCACCTCGACGGTGCAGTGGCTGATCCGCGGCGTGGCGCATAATGTTTCCGCCGTCGAAACTATTTATGATTGGAGATAAAGCAAAAAAGAAGCGTCGCGGCTTTACGCTTGTCGAGGCCTTGGTCACAATGGCCATTTTTACCATTCTCATGGTATCTTTTAGCGATATTTACACGCAGAACATGCGCTTTGCCCGCCAGATAATCTTGCGCGCCAAGCTTCAAGCCGACGCCAGAAACGCGCTCGAAGCCATCACTCGCGCCGTTCGCGTCTCGGACATTGATTATGCTTCTTATCCCGGCGGCACATTGACCGCCCGGCTGTCGAGCGAATTGCGGCTCATCAATGTTAAAACCGGCGATACGGTAAGAATAAAATTAAGCAACTTTGACGCACATCATTGTTATAATGATTCGAAGAGCTCGCCTTGCATTGACGTTTGCACGCAAGACGCCGCAACCTGCGGTTTGGCAACCACCGATTACGCGCCGCTTTCTCCGCGCGGAGTGAAGATCGACAGTTTAAAATTCTACGTCACACCGAGCGCCGATCCGTTCAATTTCAACCAAGCAACCGGCGCCTATGACTCGAGCAATCAGCCGGTGGTCACGATCTCCGCACAGTTTCACAGCATCGCCGCCCGCCCGTCCGATGAATGGGTCTATTCGCTCCAGACCACCGCCACGCCGCGGCTGTATTTGCGATGATATTTATGAACAATGAACTACGCACAATGAACAATTCATGTCCCACGATTACCATCGTGGGATCGGAGTCGTTCATCGTTCATCGTTCATCGTTCACCAGACGAGGCAGCGTTTTGCTCATGGCGCTCCTTATCATGTCAACAATGCTCGCCGTCGCCCTTTCCGTCGGCCAAGTTATTTTTTTGGAGATCAATCTTGTTAAAACCAACAACGAAACGGTGGTGGCCACTTACGCCGCGGAAAGCGCGCTTGAGCAAGGCGCCTATAGCGTTCGGGTGAACGCCAACAGTTTACCGATCCTCTCCGGATCAAAGCTCCTTTCCAATAACGCTTCGTGGACCATGACGGCGGTCTCGACCGTCGGTTCGCTGGTCCTTCGTCCGCTTCCCAAGGATTTGACCAGGGGGTTTGATTTATACCAACCCGACGCCCCTTTACCGGGCGATCCGTTATTGGCTTGCTATAATTTAAATCCCGGCGCGGGGTGCCGCGAAGCGATCAAGATCACCGTCGCTTCCTGCGATGGCAGCGAATGGATCGAACTCGGCTACCAGTCGTTCAATCCGTCGAATTTAGCGCTCGGAACTTTTAAAAAGATCCGTTATCCATGCCCCGCCGGAACCAACCAGGTAATTTACAACAACGATCCGCAGGCCGCGCTGGCCTACCGACTCTATGTCCGCTACGTTCAAGGAAATTCCCCCTCGCTCTCGCGCGTCGATGTCACGGCCTGCACCAACGACAACTGCAACGGCGCCGGCAACGTGGTCAGCTTGCCGGGTTTTGTGGACGTGACCGCGCTCGGCTCGTTCCGGGGTTCGACGCGCACCATGGATCTCGTCATGCCGCGCCTCTCCCCGGTGACCGGCATCTTCGATTACGGAATCTTCAGCGAATGTTCCATCACCAAAGACCCGACCAATCCGTCGCCAAGCTGTTACTGATGAACGACTAACGATGAACGATGAATGACGACGCCGTATTCATCATTTATAATTCATACTCAGTCGTAATTTATTAAAAAGATGGTTAAGCAAGAAGCCAAAATAAGAATCGAAAAGCTCAAGAAAGAGATCGAACATGATCGCTATCTTTATCATGTGTTGGATCGCGAGGAAATTTCCGACGCGGCGCTGGATTCGCTCAAACACGAACTTTATGAATTGGAGCAACAATACCCACAACTAATAACCAGCGACTCGCCAACTCAAAGAGTCGGCGGCGAACCGCGCCCTGAATTCAAAAAAGTGAAGCATAACACAGCCATGCTTTCCATGGAGGACGTTTTCATTTTTGACGAGCTTAAAGCTTGGCACGAGCGCAACCTGAAGATCATCCCGCGCCTAAAAGAAGAATTTTACGCCGAAGTTAAAATGGACGGCTTGGCCGTTTCTTTGATCTATGAGAACGGGATCTTTGTCGCGGGTTCGACCCGCGGCGACGGCAAAGTGGGAGAGGACGTGACCCAAAACCTGAAAACGATCGAGGCGATACCCTTAAAATTGCGCGAGCCTTCGGAAAAAGAGATTGAGAAGTTTATAGCCGATGCCGGCCAAAACATTGACGCGAAAAAATTTCGCGCCGCTCTTAAAGCCGAACGCATCGAGATCCGCGGCGAATGCTACATGCGCAAGCGCGTTTTTGAGGAACTCAACGCGCTACAAGCTGCAAGAGGCGAGCAACTTTTTGCCAACCCGCGCAATGCGGCGGCCGGCGCCATTCGCCAGCTGGATTCGAAGATAACCGCGTCCAGGCGCCTTTCATTCTTCGGCTACGCGCTCGCGGTCGATATGGGCGAAAAGACGCACGAACTGGCTCACATGATCATCAAATTGCTCGGCGCGCCTGTCAATCCGCTTTCGCGCCGGTGCCGATCGCTTAAAGATGTTCAAGACTTTTACGACGAAATAAAGAAAAAGCGCGACAGTCTTGATTATTGGATCGACGGGACGGTGATCGTCGTCCTTGACAACGCGCAATTCGACCGCTTGGGCGTTGTCGGCAAAACGCCGCGCGGCCACGTGGCCTACAAATTTCCGGCGGAACAGGTTACCACGATCGTTCGCGAAGTCACTTGGGGCGTGGGCCGGATGGGCACGGTGACCCCGGTCGCCGTGGTCGATCCGGTAAGCGTGGCCGGCACGACGGTCACCCACGCGACCTTGCATAACTTGGACGAGATCGAACGGCTGGGCATTAAAATAGGGGACACGGTCATTTTGGAAAAAGCCGGCGACGTCATTCCCAAGATAGTGCAAGTTCTGCCGCGCCTTCGCACCGGCGCCGAAAAAACTATTCATGCGCCGAAAAAATGTCCGATGTGCGGCACGGAACTTGTGCGCGCGCCGGGCGTCGTGGCGCTCATTTGCCCCAACAAGAATTGCTTTGCCAGGAATTCGGCGGCGATCGGGCATTTTGTCTCGCGGACGGCCATGAACATTGAAGGGCTTGGCGAAAAGACGATCGAACAATTCATGAACGAAGGACTGGTGCGCGACCCCGCCGATCTTTACGAACTTACGGTCGGCGATATTCTTCCGCTCGAGCGTTTCGCGGAAACCTCGGCCGCGAATGTCATTGAGGCGGTCAGTGGCGCAAAGCGGACCGAGCTTCCGCGTTTCCTTTACGCTTTGGGGATCGAACATATCGGCATCGAGACCGCGCTCGCGATTGCCTCGCATTTCGGCACGCTTGCCAAATTGCGCGCCGCGAGCGTTGAAGAATTGGCGGGCATTGAGGGGGTGGGCGTCGTGATCGCCAAAAGCGTCGCTCAATGGTTTGCCGATCCCAAGAACGAGAAATATTTGGATCGACTGCTTAAGCACGTTGAGGTTAAAGCTGCGCCCAAAGCCGTTGCCGGCCCGCTCACCGGCAATATCTTCGTCTTTACCGGCGAGCTTGAGGCGATGTCCAGGGACGAAGCCAAGGAGCTCGTCCGCGCCCGCGGCGGAAAAGCGTCGGAAACCGTGTCGAAAAACACCGGTTACGTCGTGGCCGGCCCCGGCGCCGGCGACAAGCTTGATAAAGCGCGCAAGTTAGGGGTCAAGGTATTGAATGAAAAGGAGTTTTTGAGTATCATCAAGAAATGAACGATGAACTATGAACTATGAACGACTTTTGCCCCGTCCGGATGGGGCGGAATTGTTCATTGTCCATTGTTCATAGTTCATAAATCAAATATGTCCCAAATAACCACGGAAGAGATCAAAAAACTGTTCGCCTTGGCGCGCTTGCCCTTGGACGAAAAACTTATCGCCATACGCCAAAAGGATATGGAGGAGATACTTGGCTATGTCGCCTCGCTTTCAAAGCTTGATACGTCGGCCGCCAAAGAGGTGCATGGCGGCGTTGATTTTTTGAACGCTTTTCGCGCCGACGAGGTAAAACCGGCTTCGCCAGACGAACGCAACGGCATCATTCGCTCGTTCCCGACCTCGGAAGCCGATCTTAACAAGGTCTTGGGCATCATGGAGAAATAAATTATGGCTGAACTTTTTCCTTCAATTCAAGAAACGATCGCGGCTTATCGCGCAAAAACGCTCAAGCCGTCCGCCGTGGCCGCGGAACTTTTGACGCGCCTTGATAAAGAAAATCCCGAGCTGAACGCTTATTTGCGGACATACGCGCCGGAAATTGCGGCCGCCGCTAAAAAAGCCGACGCGGCATACGCCGCGGGAACGGCGCGTCCGCTCGAAGGCATTTTTGCCGGCGTCAAGGACAACTTGCTTGTTTCCGGCACGCTGACCGGCTCGGCCTCGAAAATGCTTGAAGGATATGTCGCGCCTTACACCGGCACGGCCGTGGAAAAGTTGCTCGGCGCGGGCGCGATCATGGTCGGGAAAACCAACATGGACGAATTCGCCATGGGTTCTTCGACCGAAAACTCGGCCTACGGAGCGACCAAAAACCCGAAAGATCCTTCCTGCGTCCCGGGCGGCTCTTCGGGCGGTTCGGCCGCGGCGGTTGCGGCAGGTCTATGCCACATCGCCCTTGGCTCGGACACCGGCGGCTCGATCCGCCAACCGGCTTCGCTTTGCGGTTGCGTCGGTTTTAAGCCGACCTACGGTTCGGTTTCGCGCTACGGCCTTATGAGCATGGCTTCTTCGCTCGACGTCATAGGTCCGCTCGCCAATTCGGTTTCCGACGCGCGCACGGTCTTTAATACGATCAAGGGCGCGGACAGGCACGACGCCACCTCGCATGATATCAAAGGCGTGAAAAAATTGACGGCAGCGGGATCGCTTAAGGGTGTTAAGGTCGGCGTACCGGCGGAATATTTTTTGCCCGGTCTCGACGCCGAAGTGGAGGGCTGCGTGCAAAAAGGCATTGCCAAACTAAAAGAGCTGGGCGCGGAGATCGTAAATATTTCACTGCCCAATGCCGAACACGGTTTGGCCGCTTATTATGTCATTATGCCGGCCGAGGTTTCGACCAACTTGTCGCGCTTTGACGGCGTGCGCTATCAAGCGTCGCAAATGAAGAACGCGAACTCGCTTATCGAGGGTTACGTTAAAAGCCGCGCCGCCTTCGGTCCCGAACCGCAACGCCGCATCTTGGTCGGAACCTATGTGCTTTCCGCCGGTTATTACGACGCCTATTACCGCCAAGCGCAAAAAGTTCGCGGCCTTATCGTCAAAGATTTTAACGAAGCTTGGCGCAAGGTCGATATAATCGTTTCGCCGACCTCGCCGACGATCGCGTGGCCCTTGGGCGAAAAAGTCGATGACCCGCTCGCCATGTACCTATCCGACATTTTTACGATCAACGCCAATCTTGTCGGCATTCCCTCGATCTCCTTGCCCTGCGGTGAAGCCGACGGCATGCCGGTCGGCATCCAACTGGCCGCCCCGCGCGATGAGGACATGTTCCTTTTGGATGTCGCCGAGGCATTAGAAAAACTACCAACTCATAACTAATAACTCGCAACTCGTGTGCCCCATAAATATAACCCGAATTTTGCCGACGCTCGCCGCCGCCAAAAATCCAGGAACCTCGAAGTTCGCGTCCCGCACTGGTGGAATAAAGAAGTGCGAGCCAAAACCGCGGTCGCCGTCTGCCCGAATTGCCATGCGATCTATTTTGACAAGCATTGGCACAGCTGGTCGCATGCCACAAAAGTCCTTCCGGCCGGTCATAAAGTGAGCGACGAATTGTGTTACGCTTGCCGCTCCCTTGGCGCCGGCAAAAATCAGGGCGCGGAATTCGGATTCGAGGGCGAAGTCACGCTGTCCGGATTCAGCGATCCCGATCTCAAATTGGAGGTTGTTCGCACCGCCAAGAATGTCGCCGGTCGCGCATTTGAACGCAACCCCGAGGCGCAGGTCATTAAGATCGAGGACAAGGGGCGGACGGTGCGCATTACGACCACGAACGGCCCGTTGGCCGAGGCGATAGGAAAAGAAGTCGACCGTTCGCATAAAGGCGGCGCGCTTTCGATCCGCTTCTCCGAAGAAGACCGCCCGGTCAGGGTCTATTGGAATGCGAAGGCTAACTAATTCGAATCACTTACCAATTTACAAATAATATGATCGAAACGTTTATTCGTAAATTCGTAAAAGATTCGTGATTCGTAAGAATATATGAAAAAATTCTTTCAATTCTTCAAGCATCATGTGAGCGAGGACGGTTACGCGATCATCGAACCGACCGCGGCCGGACTTTCTTTGGGCATTTTCGGCGGACTCTTGATCGCCCTTTACACGATCCTTTGCGCTTACACCGGATACGGGATCGAGGTGGAGATGAACTTTGAAGCATTGTTCCCCGGATATACGCTTACCTTGGCCGGCGGGATCGTCGGCGTTGTCTGGATGTTTTCGATCGGCTATCTTACCGGCTCGATCCTGTCGTGGATCTATAATAAATTGGCAAAGAATTCATAAAAATGAAAAGAATATTCGCAAGCATCTTGATCATTGCGTATGTGGCGAGCGCGCTCGCGATCTTTTGGCATGCGACCGCGATGGCTAGCAGCGCGATGGATAATGACGGCATGTCGCCCGCCTGTTTGACCGTCTGCCTGACGCATGGCGACCTAAGCGCCGCGACGAGCGCGGTTGTTATTGCGGTTGCGTGTTTTATTCTGCTTTTTTTCTTTCTCGAGTTTTTCATAGGTCCTATAGGTCCAATACGACCTATAAACACAGCCCAAAAGGACCGGCATAGGTATTTGATGAAAACAATTGTCATGTTGCGATAGCGCGAACAAGGGTTTTCCTTGTTCTTAAAGCTATTCGCGCATATGCAATGCACAAACAATTCACCCGCCGCGTCGTCCAATGAACGCCGACCGTCATTTTTTGCACTCATCGGCTTGTTCGCCTTGGTGCTCATGATCGGCTTGCTTATGTCCCGGCTCGGTTTATTCCATTCGAATTTTGCCGTTAACGGTTCGATCGGCTTCTTCTCAGCTTTGTTGATCGGGCTCGTCGCCGCTTCGTCGTCGTGCATGGCCGTCTCCGGCGGCCTGCTTTTGGCAACGACGGCAAAATTCAACGAGCAAAGAGTCAAGACGAATCGCTCCGGCTCGCGTCTTGCTCCGGTTCTGTCATTCGTCTCCGGTCGCGTCGTTTCCTATGCCGCTTTCGGCGGGATCATCGGCGCGATCGGCAAAACCGTCTCCGTTTCGCCGTTCGTCTCCGGCGCCATTACCGTTGCGGCCGCTTTGGTCATGCTGGCGCTCGGGGCTGACATGCTTAAGCTGCTGCCGAAATGGATAAAGAAGCTGACGCCGCGAATGCCCGCCTTCATTTCGCGCCGTGTCATGAACGCCGATTCCTCGATGCATCCGGCCGCGCCGTTCTTGCTGGGCGCTGGAACGTTCTTTTTGCCCTGCGGCTTTACCCAGGCATTTCAGCTTTACGCGCTTGCCTCGGGCAGTTTCGCCGCCGGCGCGCTTGTCATGGGCGCTTTTGCCCTTGGCACGGTTCCGGCGCTCGTCGCTCTGGGCTGGTTCGCCGGTTCGTGGAAAGGGAAGTCGGGCCGTTTTTTCTTTCGCCTCGCCGGCGCGGCGGTCATCGTTCTCGGCATCATTAATTTCGGTAACGGCTACAGCTTAATGGGCTTGCCCGTTCTTTCATACGGCACCGGCACGGCGTTTGATTCCGCAAGCGCCGCCGCGGACGACGGGCAAACGCAAACGATCAGCATGTCGATCGGCCCTAACGGCTACTCTCCCGCCTCCTTCACCCTTCGCGCCGGGGAACCGACGCGTTGGACCGTTGACGCGACCAACGCCTCGGGCTGTCAAATGGGGATCGTTTCGCGTTCGCTCGGAATCAACAAATCCTTGGCCGTTGGCGAAAACGTGATCGAATTCACGGCTCCCGCCGAACCGGGAACCTATCAATTCAGCTGTCCAATGGGCATGTACCGCGGACAGTTCAATGTTGTTGCGTCATAAATATATATGGAAAAGATCAAAATAAAGATATCGGGAATGCACTGCGCTTCGTGCGCTTTGCGGATAGAGAGCTCATTAAAGAAAGTTCCGGGCGTTCATGAGGCAACGGTTAATTATGCCACCGAGGCGGCAATGGTCGAGTTCGACTCAAGCGTGGCGAAAAACGGCGATCTGCACGAAGCGATCAATAGAGAAGGTTACTCGGTCGAGCCGGAAGAACAGGACATGAACGGACATGACCATGCCGGGAATGAGGTAAGCGCCGCGCGCCGATCGGCATACGGCGCGATCGCGCTGGCGTTGCCGGTGCTGGCGCTTGCCATGCTCGGCTTAAAAGTGCCCGGCGAGGCGTACGGTTATGCCGCCACAGTTTGGGTAGAATTTATTTTGTCCGGCATTGTCATAATGTGGTTCGGCCGGCAATTCCATATCGGCATGTTGCGTCGCGCGCGACACTTCACGGCGGACATGGACACGCTGGTCTCGATCGGCACGCTCACGGCTTTTGTTTTCAGCGTTTGGTCGATCGCAAACGGACGCCAGATCGCGTATTTTGAGGTCGGTTCGACGGTGACGGCGCTCATCTTGTTCGGCCGTTATTTGGAGACGAAAAGCCGCGGTCAAACATCATCGGCCGTTGCCAAACTCATGGGGCTGGCCGCCAAAGAAGCGCGTCGCGTGAGTAACGGCGCCGAAGAAATGGTCGCGATCGATAAGGTCAAAGCCGGGGATATTCTTTTGGTCAAGCCGGGCGAAAAGATTCCGCTGGACGGATCGGTTGTTAAAGGCGCTTCATCGGTCGATGAATCAATGCTCACCGGCGAAAGCGCGCCCGTCGATAAAACGTCCGGCGACAAGGTCTATGGCGCAACGTTGAATGCGAACGGAGTATTAACGATCAAGGTTGAACGCGAGGCAAACGAGTCGGCGCTCGCGCAGATCACGCGCTTGGTCGAGGATACGCTCGCCAAGAAAGCGCCGATCGAACACATGGTCGATCGCGTTTCAGGCGTCTTCGTTCCGGCGGTCATCGTTATCGCCGTTGCGGTTTTCTTGGCGTGGTTCTTTGCGACAAAAAATACCCCCGCCGCCATGACCGCCGCGGTCGCCGTCTTGGTCGTGGCTTGTCCATGCGCGTTGGGGCTGGCCACGCCGACGGCGGTGCTGGTGGGGACCGGCGAGGGGGCGAAGAACGGCGTTCTGATCAAGAACGGCGCGGCTCTTGAAAAAGCAAAACGCATTGACACCGTCATTTTTGACAAAACCGGAACATTGACGCAGGGAAAGCCGGTTGTCACCGATGTCATTGTTTGCGGTTCGATGGATAGATCAATGATGTTATCGCTTGCCGCCTCTGCCGAAGCGGGTTCCGAGCACCCGCTCTCAAAAGCGATCGTCGAATATGCCCGCGAAAATAAAATTCAATCGCTTGCAGCCCTGGAATTCGTTGCCGACCCGGGCAAGGGCGTTCGCGCGACGGTCAACGGGCAAAAGGTTGCAATCGGCAACGACAAGGCCGTTCCCGATGCCGGAGAATGCTCTTCGAAGATCGGCGTCCTTGAGGCCGAAGGGAAAACCGTTGTGCGCGTCGGCATTGACGGAATAACGCGTGGCGTTATCGCGATTGCCGACACGCTGAAACCGGATGCAAAAAACGCCGTCGCCGACCTTAAAAAGCAAGGGCTCGCGGTCATCATGATCACGGGCGACAACGAGCGGACTGCGCGCGCCGCGGCCGAAGAATCGGGCATAGACGACGTTATTGCCGGCGTATTGCCCGAAGCCAAAGCCGCCGCGATAAAAAAACTGCAAGAAGCCGGACACTCGGTCGTCTTTGTAGGCGACGGTATCAACGACGCGCCCGCTTTGGTTCAGTCGAACCTCGGGATCGCGATCGGCGCGGGATCGGACATCGCCATTGAGGCGGGGGACATGGTGCTGGTTTCCGGCGGTCCAAGCAAGGTTGTGTATGCGCTCGCGCTTGCGAGGAAGACCTTTGGCACGATCCGACAGAACTTATTTTGGGCGTTCTTCTATAATGTCATTGCCATTCCCATTGCCGCATTCGGGCTCCTTAATCCGATGATCGCAGGAGCGGCCATGGCGTTTTCCTCGGTTTCCGTGGTCTTTAACGCCCTGCGGATAAAGCGTTTGACAATTAAACGATAAAGCCTGAAAATGTCTTA
>Ga0265330_10000819_pt1 | contig 19533 bp, 13 predicted proteins | sample 41919metaG_FD_202083 | JGI IMG/M metagenome (GOLD analysis project Ga0265330, IMG submission 202083) | Rhizosphere microbial communities from Carex aquatilis grown in University of Washington, Seatle, WA, United States - 4-19-19 metaG | ecosystem: Host-associated > Plants > Roots > Rhizosphere... | reverse complement strand
CCGCGCGTGCACTGCAAGATCGTTGTCGTCGACGGCGCGATGGCCTATCTGGGCAGCGCCAACTGGACCGGAGCCGGCCTGGGAGCCAAGGGCGAAGGCCGCCGCAATTTCGAGCTGGGTCTGCTCAGCCGCGACGACCTGCTGCTGGACGATGTGCAGGCCTTTTTCGATGCTATCTGGCGCGGCCAGCCCTGCGCCAACTGCAAACGACGCGACCTCTGCCCGCAGCCGCTCGGTTGACGACGCGCGAACCTCTCGATCTACCTGCCTATTATTTCCTCACCACAGTTGGTGAAAGCCAGTGTGGTTTGAATCTCGAAATTCGACTGGTTGGTGTGGCGCTCCGCATGGAACACCGCCAGGTCGTAGACATTCCCCTTGGTCAGCCCGAGCGAATCGATAGCGACTGACTTAGTCTCCTGGGCGTGTCGCCCTCCCATATCAATGACCAGCTTCTTGTTGATGAAGACCCACACGTCGTCATCTCCACTGAATGAGAAGTTCTCGCCTCCGTTGTACTGGAAGGCGGTGTGAATCTCTGTGGTGAAAGAGAAGTTGTGACTTTGGCCCTCGTCGCCAAAACCAGCACCGTCTAGCGGAAAGAAGGAGGTGGGCTGGGTCGCTTGAAAAGAGGCTACCCCGCCGACGTTCTCGAGTTGCAACGCCCACACATACGGCATGTTGACCCCGGAAACAGTGTTGTACCACTGGTTGAAATTGTCCGGGCCTGTGGTGGACCCCGTCGGTTGCCGTAATGTCGCCGCGTAAACCGGCTTGTTGTCTGCGCCCAGGGTGTTGGCCACGATCCCCAGTTCGTCTGCGGCCGGCGCTGTCTCAAAGTCCGGGTGCCCGCCCGGCTGATTTCCCATCTTGAAATCGCGAACCACGCCCAGGAAAGCCACGCAGTTGCTGGCCGCAGTCCCATTCGTGTTTCCAGTCGAGGGGTCGACTGTCGACGCGGTGATTTCTGGACCCAGCGCATAGCGGCCAACAGCCACAGCCGTGTCGTTGGTGTAGCCCGCAGGAGGCCACTGGGCAGCAGCCGTGCTGCCCCCGGTACTGGTCGAGGTACCTGGGTTTGTGTTGATACCGAAGTTGGTATCGGTCTTCGAGCCCGAGCCCGAGCCAGGGCCAGTGAGGCTGCTGCTACCAGGGATCGGTACCGGGCCCCCGCAGGCCGCGAAGGCGGCAGCGGTCAGGGTGGCCACTGCCAAAGCCCATGTGGTTCGGCTGAGCATTGGTGACCTGGCCATGTTGACCTCCTTAGAGAGCATATGCGGTGAAACGAATCTCCCCCGAAGCAACCGATCCAGCCGCTCTGAGAACGACTGCGCGGCGCGAAACCCACGGGTGCGAGACTGCAGACCTACCTTACATGTAACAATTCGATTTTAGTGCATGCAGAAGCCTGCGGCCCTCAAAAATGGCCAGCGCATCCCTGCAAGATGGCTCATGTTCTCAATTAGATGCCGCGTATCGCTGGATACACTATATCCCGGAACGCAGTCGGTTTCTCCAATTGTGTCGCATGGTTCCGACTGGAATGTGCTTCTTCTTGACGCGCCGATTTCGACCCATTCCAGCGAAATTGTCAAGGCGTCCGGGCAAAGCCTATGCTGCTTGAGGTGACTCCCATTCTGCCAATGCGGCGCACCTGCCGCCTGGAACTGCGTTGAGTTTCCGCCAATACCGGCCTCGCTTCTGGGCGGTCGTGTTGCCGCTTGCGGCGTGCTGCTTTCTGGCGCTGTTCTGGCGGGCCATCTTTCTGGGCGAGACGTTCTTCGATGTCGACCTGGCCTCCTACTACCGTCCCACCCGAGCGTTGATCGTGCCGCTGACCTGGGCCTCGGGCGGCCTGCCCTTGTGGAACCCGTTCTTCGCGTCGGGACAACCATTCGCCGGCAATCCCGCCTACGAGGTGTTTCACCCGCTCACCACGCTGTTTTTCTTCCTCCCGTTCGACTGGGCTTTCCGACTGCAAGTCATCATTCCGCTGCTGATCGCGGCGGCGGGCATGTACTGGTTCTTGCGCATGTTGCGCCGCAGCCGCCCGGCCTCGCTGCTCGGCTCGCTGTCGTGGAGTTGCGGCGGCTACCTCCTGTCGACGACTTGCCAGTTGGCCTTCCTGCACGCAGCCTCGGTGATTCCCCTGGCCTTGGGCTTCGCGGTGCGGTTGGTGCGGAAACCAGAAGCGACCAATGGGATTGGACTGGCCTTGATCGTCGGAACGCAATGCCTGACGGGCGAGCCATCCACACTCCTGATGATGCCGCTGCTGGTTTCTGCCGCCGTGCTGGCCGAGCGCAGGCATCTCGCCCGCCGCGCCTTTCCGTCGCTGGCGGCCAGTCTGCTGCTCGGCCTGGCGCTGGGGGCGGTGACCTTGATCCCTGGCCTGCACCACGCGGGCAAGACGGTTCGAGCTATGGGCCTGCCCGAACCCATGGCCAACTTGTGGTCCATGCCGGCGTGGCGGGCCTTCGAGCTCTTCACACCTTACCCGCTCGGTCACGTGGTTCCTGGCCAGCCCGGGCTTTTCTGGGGCGGCTTCTTGTACAACCCGCGCGTGCTTCCCTTTTACCACTCGCTCTACCCGGGTCTGCTGATCGCGCTGCTAGCGATCTTCGCACTGGTCGCGCGTCGGCGTCGGTTGTGGCCCTGGCTCGCGGTCGCGTTGCTTGGATTCGTCATGGCCCTGGGCCGCAACTTCCCGGCCTGGTCTTTCGTGCGCAGACTTCCGCTTTTCGCCGATATTCGTTTTCCCGAGAAGTTCTCGCTGCTGGTGTGCTTTCCCCTGGTCACGCTGGCGGCGTATGGATTCGATTACGCCGTGTTGGGTCCGGCACGCGCGCGCCTGTGGATGAAGCGCGCGCTGCTGAAATTCGTTGTGCTGGGTTTGCTGGCGGCGTGTGCCGTGTGGCTGGCACGCAAACACCTGCCCAACAATTTTCCCCAGGGCCAAACTCTGCGCGACTGTTTGCGCGTGTCGCTGGTGGCGCTGGCTTCGCTGTTGCCGCTGTGGCTGGCTCGGCGCCTGGGACGCATGCGGCGCGCGCTGGCCCTTTGCGCGGTGCTTGCGCTCGACTTGATTGCAGTGGGCCGTGGCCTGGTGCCGACCACAACTGTGGCATCGCTGACGACGCCGCCTTTCTTCCTCATGCCCTTGGTCCAGCGTAAGAAGGACGACGTCATCTTCCACATGGCGGCCTGGGCGCCTGGCCTCGATGTTTCGCTCGGACTGGCCCGACCTCCCATCCCGGTAGAGTGGGGGCTGGCCATGACCTACGAGCGGGACTTCGATCTCACGCAACTGCGCTGGACCGCCGAGGCAACGACGGCGTTCTGGAAAGCGTTGGAGGCCGACCCCCGCCTCGTGGCTCCAGTGCTGGCTCGGCGTGGGATCACGGCCGTGGTCCAGTTCCGCCCCGGGGCGTCCGCGCCGGAAGCCAACCTGAAATCGCCAACCGGCGCGTACACGCTCGAGGCAACGGCGATACACGATCCTCGGCCTTTTGCTTTTCCCGTGCGACGCACGCATGTGGTCCACGGACCCGATGGCTGGCTGCAGGCGGTGCGTGAGCTGGGTTCCGAGATCCCGGATGTGGCCCTGGTCGACAGCGGCCAATCGCTGGCACTGCCCGAACAGCCGTCGCCCGCCCGCGTGCGCCTAGTCGCTCGCACGCCGGTTCAGTTCGCCCTGGAGGTCGAGGCTGCGGGGCCGGCCGCTTCTTTCATCGCCGTGAACCAGACCTGGGACCAGGGTTGGCGCGCTCGCGTGGATGGAATCTTGGCGCCTATCGTGCGCACCGACATCTCGCTGTCTGGCGTGCTGGTGTCCCCGGGCCAGCACCGCGTTGAATTCGAATACTTCGACGATGCGCTCGCTGCCGGGCTGGCCGTGTCAGTGGTGGCGGCGTTGGCTTGCCTGGCGATGCTGCTGCTGGCTCGTCGGCGGGCGCGCGACTATCGCCCTGGGAGCGAGTAGATTCATCCCCGTCGTGATCCTCGCGAAAGCCCGCGTCAGCAATTTCTCTCGCGCCGTCCTTTGCCTGGCGCTCGCGGCTGCTTGCACGCACAAGTCCGTTCCTCCGTCGCTGCTTGATCGTCCCGCACGCAAGCTCGATCCTTTGCGGCCCGAGTTGATGCCTGGCGTGCTGGCTCCGCGTTTCTTGCCTGCGGCGCAGAACGCGTCGGTGCGCGAGCAGGCCATCGAGAGCATCGGCACCTATGAATGGCAAGACTGGACCACGCCCGGCTCGCCTTTGGTCAACACCAACGGGCACTATTGGTCGCGCTTGGCCGACTTGGCCTGGGATCGCGACGTCGAGATCCACCTCGAAAATGTGCCGGTTGATCTCGATCAAGACGGAACCATCGACACCCATGTCACGCGCCACATCTCGCTGAAGGGTGGGATCTTCGCCAACCCCGAGGTGTTCGGCCTGGCCGCTGACCCGGACCAACCGGCAGGCGCGCTCGGCTATACTTCGTCGAGCACGGGATTCTCGGGCCTGCGCGATGCACTGGATCTGGAAACCGGCAAGCCCACCGGCGACATCGGCATGACCTGCTGGCTGTGCCACAGTGGCCGCAATCCCGTTGACGGCAAGACCATCCTGGGCTTGCCCAGCGCGCGGCTGGATTACGGACTGCTGCTGGCCACGTCTTCGTTTCTCGACCCCAAGCACGTGATCGATCTCGACAAAGACGGCCAGCCTGACAGCGAAGAAGCGATCCGGCGCCGCACGCGCTTGCCTGATTCGCTGGCGCTCGATCTCAACCACGACGGCCGCGTGACGGTTTCCGAGTATCGTAAGGCCCTCAAGCTGCCCGACGCGCAGCAGACTCTGGCCACACTGCTCTTGGCTGGACCAGGCCGCGCCGACCTGACCAATGAATTCGGCCTGGACATGACTGTGCCGGGTTTGCACTCGCGCCGCTACAGTGACGCCGGCACCATGCGCACTGGCGCCGAGGGCGTGTTCAATCCCAAGAGCATTCCCACGGCCCTGGGCGTGCGTTCGCTTTCAGTCATCAATTGGGCCTCGACCTATCCGACGCGTGCGCCGGATCTTTTGGGCCGCTACGTAGCACGCACGGAAATGAGCCGCAGTCAGGCCATGGCCGAGCTGGGCATCGACTTGCCTGCCGGCTTTGAAGGCGATTTCGACCTCATCAACCGCGCCATGGTGCTCGATATCCGCTCAATGGGCGCCATTGGACTGCAAGCCGATTCCTTTGTCGGCATCATGCTGGTGCGGGTTCTGCGCCACGATTCGCCCGCGCCGCCTGATCTGGTGCGCAGCCTGCGCCTGGCCTACGAGGCCACGGCCATCCGCAAGCTGCTCTACGACACGCCCTTGGCCAGCGTGGTGAAGCCGGTTTTGGATGCCTCCGCTGTGGAACGAGGCCGCCGCTTGTTCTTCGACGCCAACGCGGGCAGCATCATCAACCAGCAGATTCTCGTCGACGTGCCGCGCGCCTACCGGGACAATGGGGTTGAGGCGCCCTTGTTCGCGCCCATCGACGAAATGCAGCCGCTGACCGCGCGCATTCCAGTTCGCTGTGTGACCTGCCACTCGGCGACCACAGTGAGCACCATGAAGCCCATTCCGGCCGAGGGCCTGGCCATCCCCCGCTGCACCGACTGTCACTATTCGCACCGGCCCAAGGGGTTCTGGGCCAAACTCGGTCTGCGCAAGGGCGAAGGTCCGGGCGGCTTCACGTCGATCTTCGACGAGTTCGGCATCTCGCGCAGCAACGGTTCGGCAAAGGATGAGCCCTGCCGTGGCTGCCACGACCAGCACCCGGCTCTGGCTGAACCCGTGACCTACACCAGTTGTCTCATCCTGCCCTTTGATGCCGATGGCGACGGCCGCGCCCAGGGCGACGAGCGCGACGACCTGGCCGCAGGCGGAATTGGTACCGACAGCCTGTTCGGCTTCGAGGTCGACCGGCGCAAGCTGACTGACAAGAATGTGCGCATGCCCATCACGCGCATCATGGCGCTGAGCAGCCGCGGGCCAGTGCAGGCCGTGCAGATCGCCGGCCCCTGGGTGCGCACGCCGCCGCTGATCACCCTGCTGGCCTCGGCGCCCTACCTGCACAATGGCTCGGTCCCGACCCTGGAGGCGCTGTTGCAGCCCTCTGACGAACGACCCACAAGCTTTGCGCTCGGCCAGGGACAGGGGACGTTTACCTTTGATACCCGCCTGCCCGGCAACCACAACCTGGGCCACGAATTTGGCACGCAGTGGACTGCACAGCAGAAGCACGATCTTGTGCAATTCCTCAAGAGTCTGTAGCAATCGTCGCCGATTTTCGCTGCTCCTCGTGACATGGTTGGTCCCGTTCTGGCCTGGTTTAGGACCGAGGCAGCCCGCCATTGCTTTGAAGTGCTCTGAGGGTGAGCCTCAGCTCGCCAGAACCGCTACGCCAGCCACGGCCAGCACCGCGCCGATGATTTCGAGCCATGAGATGCGTTCGTGAAAGGCCAGGGCCGAGACAGGAATGAGCAGTACGGGAACGATGGACATCAACGTGGCGGCCGTGCCCGTGGGCAGGAGCTGAGTGGAGAGCAGTCCCAGCGAAACACCGAGAAACGGTCCCAGCAGGCCGCCCACGCACAGAACAATCAGGGCCCGCCGTAAGGAGCGCAACTGCGCGAGATCTTCAGTCGTCCCGTTCGGCGCGACTGCTTTGCGCAGCTGATCGCGCAGGGCACGCGCTCGCCCCGCAGCCAGCAGCACCACAAGAAAACCCGCAAGGCCGGCCAGCACGCGGATCTGCGTGGCCGCAAAACTGTCCAGTCCGATCGCTCCGCGCTTGCCCAGCAGCAACCCCCCGGTTTGACCCGCAGCCCCGCCAAAGGCCATCAGGATTCCAATTGTCCGGCGAGAACGGGCCTCAAAACCTGTCCCGCCGGTCTTCGGTCTTCCCCCGATTGCGATGGCGATTCCAGCCACTGTGATGGCCATGCCAGCCAAAGCACGGCCACCCATACTCTCACCAAGAAACAAGAATCCACACAAGGCAGTCATGAGCGGCACTGAAGCGTAGATGAGCATGGACAAGCGCGCGCCGATGAGTGCAAAGGCTTGGAAAAGGGGTACATCGCCCATCACGAACCCGACCAGTCCGGAAAGACTCAGGTAGAGCCACGCCTCATGCGACAAAGTCGCCGGCAGAAGCTGGCGCGTGCGCAGCAGTGAAAGCACGGTAAACAGGACAGCCGCCACGGCCAGGCGCAAGACATTGACCGCCAGGCTGCCCAGGCGGCGGCTGGATGCCTCGAAGCACACGGCCGTGGCTGTCCACAGCACGGCCGTGGACAGGCCGACCACGACGCCCAAGGTGCTTGCCGAGAGGCCGGCGAAGTTCATGACAGGTTTGTCAGCGACACAAAACGTCCTCCAGGGAAGCGACGTACTCGGTCGGCCTGGCCCAGTGAAGGACGCTTTCAACTGTGTAGCTCATGCCGTGGCCGCACTATAGACGACCAAGCTGGTCCAATAGGTCGACATCTGCGAGGTTGGTCTGGCCAGCACGCCGTCGGAGTAGCCGTGCACGGCCCACATCCCCATCTGACTGAGCGCCGCGGACTGGCTCATGACGTGGGCGGTGTCCCAGTACGGGTCGAAGCCATTCTTGCCGCCGCACTCGATGGCCAGCATGTTCTCCGAACCAAAGAGCTTCACGTTGGGATAGGTGGCATGGATGACAGGACCGATGGCTGCCAGCGTGTCGGCATATTCCTGCGAGGTATAGACGTGCGACACCGAAGCAACGAGGCGAAGCCGACGCATGGAAACCTCCACGGTGGCCATAGTACTCCCTTCCCGCCGCATTATGGCACCTCTGATCGTGACCTCCAGGGGCTTGCACTTGCGTCCCCGATCGCGTCTGCTGAGCGCTTCTCTCGGCGATGACCTCATGCGGGCCCCGTCACCCTGACGGCAATCTTCGCGTGTTCACGGAATGCATGAAAGATTGTCCTTGCCCGGAAGCCATGAAGCAGCTACGCTCAGCGATGAGTGATTCACAGCTTCGCGGACGCCCGAACAGCGGATCTCTGGGCGGGCAAGACCAGCGCCCGACTGCGCCAAGTCCCCCCCGATGTGCAAAGCCGCGCCTTCAAAAGACTCATAGCCATCGATGCTGCGGAAAAGGTCGAAGACCTGAGGCAGCCTCCGTCGAATCGGCTGGAGAAGTTGAAGGGTGATCGTGTGGAGCAGTACTCCATTCGCGTCAACGATCAATGGCGGATTTGCTTTCGCTGGTCGGGTGGAGCGCATGAGGTCGAACTGACGGATTACCACTAGGTACGCGGCAGCAAGTAATTCAGCAGCACTGGAGACAGACATGGCATCCATACCGAACAAGGGACTTCCCGGGAAAATCACACCTCATCCGGGCGAGTTTCTGCGAGAGATGCTCGACGAGCTGGGGGTGTCGCAGACGACTTTCCACCAGCGCACAGGCATGTCCATGCAGAGAATCAGCGAGATCATCAACGGAAAGCGTGGCGTCACGCCCGAGACCGCTTGGATTCTAGGCGGCGCCTTCGGCCAGACGCCGAAGTATTGGCTCAATCTTCAGGCGCTGCACGATCTCACGAAGACGAGGCCCACGCGACCTGTCGCCCGCATGCCCGAGGCGATTAAGGCTGTGGGCTAGCCGGATCGAAGTCTGCTACGGACACGTCGGATCAGGCAAAGCGCAGATCTTCCTCATCGCACAGTACGACGAATGGCAAGCCTGGGCGGCGGCCGTCAAGTCGCATGGATTGGGATAGTCAGCCTGGCACGCCGTGATCTTCATCCAGACCTCGTGACAGGCGGGCATGGTGACGAACATGTCGATGCAATCGGACGACCTTATCCCACAGGGGAAAAGGCTGTCCTGATCACAACCGTATTGGGCCGCGTGCTCGCAAAGAGTCTGACACAGCTCCGCGAGCGTGCGTCCATCGGCTGCTCCTGAATTCGGCGATGCGTCCGCCGATGCATCGGTTCCCGCAGGCGAACCGGCAGGGTGGTTGCACGCGGCCTGCCCAGAGACAGCACAACTGAGCAACGCAGCGCTCAGCAATCGCGAAGAAAGCGTCGCACGAGTCATACCTCGCTTTTGCATACCACAGCTTGAACCCTCGTCGATCTCGTCGCGCACGGACCCCATTCTCCTGCTACGCTATGCACCCCCCATGGACGAGCAGTTGAACCGCTTGCGCGCCGAGATCGCGGCCCGGCGCACCTTTGCCATTATTTCGCACCCTGATGCGGGCAAGACCACGTTGACCGAAAAACTGTTGCTTTACGGGGGCGCGTTGCACGTAGCGGGCTCGGTGCGCGCCCGCGGCGACGGGCGGCAGACCACCAGCGACTGGATGGACATCGAGCGGCAGCGCGGGATTTCCGTTTCCAGCAGCGTGCTGCAATTCGAATACGCCGACCGCCAGATGAACCTGCTGGACACGCCCGGCCACAACGACTTTTCCGAGGACACCTACCGCACGCTGGCAGCGGCCGACACGGCCATCATGCTCATCGATTGCGTCAAGGGCGTGGAGCCGCAGACCATCAAGCTGTTCCAGGTCTGTCGTATGCGCGGCATTCCCATCGTGACCTTTGTCAACAAGATGGACCGCGACGGCAAGGATCCTTTTGAACTGCTCGACGAGATCGAGCGCGTGCTCGGCATCCCGTGTAGTCCAGCCAACTGGCCCCTGGGCGCGGGCCGCTCGTTCGTCGGGCTTTTCGATCGCTGGGCCCAGTCGCTGCAGGTCTTCCTGGGATCGAGCGGCAGCCGCCGGGGCGAGATGCGCAAGGCCGAATGGAACGACGCCGAGCTGCTGGAAATCTTGGGGAAGAGCCAGATGGATCGCCTGCGCGACGATGTGGCTTTGCTGGAAACGGCGGGCAACGCCTTTGATCGCGAACGATTTCTCGCCGGACAGATCACGCCGGTCTTCTTTGGCAGCGCCATGACCAACTGCGGGCTGGAATCTCTCCTCGATCACTTCGTGGATCTGGCGCCCGCACCGCGCACGCGCATGACCTCGGCCGGGCCGCTAGAGCCGGATGCGCCCACCTTCTCGGGCTTTGTCTTCAAGATTCAGGCGAACATGGATCCGCAGCACCGCGATCGCATCGCGTTCGTGCGTATCTGCAGCGGCCGTTTCGCGCGCGGCATGGACGTGCAGCACGTGCGCACAGGCAAGACTTTGACACTCGCGCGCTCGGTGCAGTTCATGGCCCAGACACGCAAAATCGTGGATGAGGCCTATTCCGGCGACATCGTCGGCCTGTGGGATCCGGGGGTTCTGCGCATCGGCGACAGTCTTTGCGAAGGTCAGCCGCTGGAATTCGAGGGCATCCCGCGCTTTTCGCCCGAGCATTTCGTGCGCGTGCGCCTCAACGATCCGCTCAAGCGCAAGCAGCTCAAGAAGGGATTGGAACAGCTGTCGGAAGAAGGGGCGGTGCAGGTCTTCTACGATCGGCAGCGCATGGAACGCGACCCGATTCTCGGCGCGGTGGGCGCGCTGCAGTTCGAAGTCGTCGAGCACCGCCTGAAGGGCGAATACGGCGTGCGCATCGGGTTCGATCGTCTGCCCTACCGTTACGCGCGCTGGATCGAGGGCGGGGAGATCGACTTCGATCAGCTGGAACTGCCTGGCCGGCAAAGCTGCGTGGTCGATGTGGAAGGCCGTCCGCTGGTTTTGTTCGAAACCGAGTATCTGCTCCGGCGCACCGAAGAAAAGTACAAGGACGTGACCTTCATCTCGGCGGTGCAGCCCGGCCGCAGCCACCGAGCCGCGGCGTAGTCAGCGCCGTGACGCCGGCTGCCGGCCTACCTTGCGTGGTCAGCCCCAGATCACCAGGAAATCGTCCGGCGAGCCGCTCTTCTTCAGAATCTCCTGCTGCTGCTTTTCCAGCGTCTCAGTTCTTCTGGAAAGCTCTTCGTTGGCGATGCGCAGGTCTTGCTGATTGGCCTGCATCAGTTCCTCGGCAGCCCGCAGCGCCTTGGTCTGTTCCTCGAGTTCTTCGTTGGCCGCGCGAAGTTCTTCCTGCTGGGTTTGCAGTTCTTCCGCTTGCTGCTGGGTCTTTTCCAGAAGTTCTTCCCGCTTGGCACGGCCTATCACCGTTTGCAAGGCGATGGCGATGTTCTCGGCAGTGGCCTCGATAAATGACAGATCCCTCTCCCCGAATTCCTTGAATGCACCGAGTTCTATAATCGCCTCGACCTCATTGTTCAGAAGCAATGGATAGACCAGAATGTTCTTGGGCACGGCCGAACCGAAACTTGAACGAATGGTGAGGTAGTCCGGCGGGCAGTCGGTCATCAGGACGAGCTTCTTTTGCAAGAGGACCTGTCCGACCAACCCCTCGCCAGGATCAAACTCGCCGCCAGACTCTTTGCGCGGCGGAAGCGCGTAACTTCCCGCCAGCTTCAACGTGCGATCCCGGCTGACGTACAGAGCGCCGACGTTGGCATGGAGATGGTCGCACAGGAAGCTGACAACACTGGTCGCGAGCTCCGTCGTGGTGTGCTCCCCCCGCAGCCTTTCGTTTAGGGCAGCTTGTCCTGCCCGGCTCCGATCCCGTTCCGCCAGGGCCGCCTCTGTCTTCTCACGCTGGGCAAACTGGCGCCACACGGCCACGGCTGAAAATGCCATGATCCCCGCCATCACAAATATCAGCACTCCCATCGCGGCAAGCAAGCGCATCGCACGCCGCTCCAACTTGGCGACGTCACCGGCGGTCCGCGCTGCGAACATGGTATAAAATTCGTCGATAGGCCGCATGATGGCGACCTTGTTCGTGTGATAAACCTTGTCATTCATCAACCGTATTGCCATTTCGCGATCCGGTTGCCTCTTGATGGTGAAGCTGCCAGTGCCATCGTCAAACAGCCCCTTGACGGCGTTCATGGCGATGGTTTCGGCCTTGACCAAGGCATCGGAATTCTTCTGCGACCGGGTCAGCTTCTCAAGCTCGGCGTCGGTAAAACCCTTCTGAATCATCAAGTTTCGCAATGAGATGGCCGGCCCATCGGGGCGGGGCTTCTGTCCTGTTCCTGAAATGAAATCCCAGTAGATGCGATTGTAGGCCACCGGACGAGGGCTCTTTCCGTTCCTGATATCAAGAACGGCCCAATACTGGCGTTCATATTCCTCATCGCCAGTCGCCACATAGGTTCTTGCCAGACGTGTCAGGTCGTCCGAACTCTGGCGAAGCTCATCTGCCAGCAGGTAGGACTGAAAATGGGCGTCTTGGCTTTGACTGAGTTGTTTCTGGTTCAGATACAGGAAGACAGTCAAGGTTGCCACAGCGGCGCCCAAGACGATGCGCAGTCCCAACGACGCATTAATCACGCTCTTCTGCGACATGATCCCTTCCCAAAGATGACGATGCATGATTCACATGGCTACGAGGTCTTGGCCAGTTGGGCACAATTGTAGGGCGCTGCGGTTGATAGGTCCTTCTGTGCCGCCGATGCCTGCGATGGTTCTGCGGAAATGGGAGTGGCGTCGGCGAGATTGCTCGCGCTTGTGGCAGCGGCGGGCTCGCTCGGCAGCCATTTTTCCAGTGCTGCCAGCAAAGCCTGGGCGGAAATGGGCTTGGCCACATAATCGTTCATGCCGGCTTCAAGACACAATCTCCGGTCGTCCTGCATGGCATTGGCGGTCATGGCGATGATGGGAATCTGATGATTGCGGACTGCGGAGCGCGGATCGCGGATAGCCCGCGTGGCCTCGACGCCGTCCATTTCCGGCATTTGCATGTCCATCAGCACCAAATCGTAGGGGAGCGTTTCCAACGCCTTGACGGCTTCTGCGCCGTTGGCCACGAAGTCGGCCCGTAACCCCATCTTCTTCAGAATGCCCGCGGCAACCTGCTGGCTGGTGATGTTGTCCTCGGCCAGCAGGATGCGAACCGCAGCCCGGCGCGAATCGCGAATGGTAAGGCGGGTGGCGAGGGGCGGCGTTGGCTGGATTTTGTAGGCCCCCGTCAACACGGTGGACAGGCACTCGAAGATCGTAGACTGCGATGCCGGCTTGGTCAGGCAGGCCGCAAATCCCATCTCCTTGAATTGCCGAGCGTCGCCCCGATGCCCCAGCGCCGACAGCAGCACCAGCTTGGTATCCTTGAGTCTTTCGTCGCCCTTGACGATGCGAGCCAGGGCCTCGCCGTCGACGCCGGGCATGCGTAAGTCGAAGATGGCGACCTGGAAGGGATCGTTGGCTTCCTTGGCTTCCTTGAGGGCGCGCAGAGCCGCGGGGCCATCGGGCGCCTCTTCCGAGCGCACGCCCCAGGACTTCGTCTGGGTCATCAGCACTTCGCGATTGGTGGCGTTGTCGTCGACCACCAAGAGATGAACATCCTTGATCGCGGCAGAAGCCGAGGGGACACGCCCTTGCTCGGCTTGCTTGGCAAAGCGCGTGGTGAACCAGAACCCGGATCCGCGGCCCTCTTCGCTCACAACACCGATCTCGCCGCCCATGATCTCGGCGAGCTGCTTGGAGATAGCCAGCCCCAAGCCGGTGCCGCCGTAGCGGCGCGTGGTCGAGGCATCCGCCTGGGTGAACTTGTGAAACAGAAGGCTCTGTCTATCAGCCGGAATGCCGATGCCGGTGTCCTTTATGGAAAACCGGATCAAAGCCTCGCTTTCGGTTTCCGACGCCAGGCTCGCTCGTACCGAGATCTCGCCTTGGTGGGTGAATTTGACCGCGTTGCCCGCCAGGTTGTTGAGCACCTGGCGCAGTCGGCCGGGGTCGCCACGCAGATTGCCCGGGATATCCGGCGCGGCGGCACAAGTGAATACCAGCCCCTTGTTGTGGGCGTGCAGTGCCCATATGGCGGCGAAGTCCTCCAGCAAAGAGCGCAGGTTGAAGTCCAGTGCTTCCAATGCGAGCTTGTGCGCCTCGATCTTCGAGAAGTCCAAAATGTCGTTCAACAGGGTCAACAACGATTCGGCGCTACTGCGCACGGCCTCGGCATATTTCTGTTGTTCCTTGTCCAGCTTCGTGTCCAGCAACAGACCGGTCATGCCAATCACCCCATTCATGGGCGTGCGGATCTCGTGGCTCATATTGGCCAGAAACTCGCTCTTGGCCTTGTTGGCCATCTCAGCCTGGGCGGCCAATTGATTGGCAGAAGCTGTGGCCCTTTCGAGGCGGTGGTTGGCTTCGATCAGTTTTCCATGCATTTCAATAATGCGCCGGCCGACCGCGACCCGGGCGTTGAGCTCCCTGGGGTCGAACGGCTTGGCAAGATAGTCGTCCGCTCCGCCTTCCAGTCCGGCAACGATGTCCGCCTTTTCCGTCCGGGTCGTCAACATGATGAGGTAGGGCGGCTGATCCGTCTTCAGTGCGCGCAGGCGGCGGCACACCTCCAGACCGTCGAGTTCGGGCATCATCCAATCGATGATGGCCAGCTTAGGCGCGTCGGGGAGTTGCATGGCATGCAAGGCCTTTGCGCCGTCTTCCGTCGCCACGACGTCGTGGCCGAACTTCCTCAACACCCCGGTCAAGAGAGTTCGCGATGTGGAATCGTCTTCGGCAATCAGGATCTTCATCGGGCTCTTCCGCTCGGGACTCTCCTCACACGTGGGTAAACTGTTGCTCCATCGCTGCTTTCAGTTGGCTGAACTGCGTCTCCAGGTCCGGCACATGGGCCCCGACGGTTTCAAGGTCCCCGGCTTTCCCGGCCTTCTCCATCTCAAAGGCCGTGGCCCTCATGACCTCGCCGCCCACAATCGCTGCCGCACCCTTGATACTGTGGGCCTGGCGTTCGGTTGCTTTGACGTCGCCGGCCTTGAGATAGTCCTTGAGCAAACCGATCTGCTTGGGGATGTCCTCGATGAAACCCGCGACCACCGTGTTGGCCAGCTCTTCGTCATCCATCAGGCGAGCCATCATGTCGGCCTTGTCGAATACTTTGACCGTTTCGAGGGCGTCAACCGGGGCTGCTGCGGAGGCAGGACTCTGCTCACCAGCGGGCGCAGGCAGGCCCGACACCTCCTTTTCGGGCGGCAACCATTTTCTCAAGGCATCCGCCAGCGCCTGCGGCACAACTGGCTTGGTCAGGTAATCGTTCATCCCCGCCTTGAGGCACCTTTCCCGATCCCCGTGCAGGGCATGGGCGGTCATGGCGATGATGGGGATTTCATGATTGAGGACCGGCGATTGCGAGTCGCGGATGGCACGGGTAGCCTCGATGCCGTCCATCTCGGGCATCTGCATATCCATCAACACCAGATCATAGGGAAGCGTCTTGAGGGCCGTGACGGCTTCGGCACCGTTGGCCACGGCGTCCACCCGCAATCCCAGCTTCTTCAAAATACCCACCGCGACCTGCTGGTTGGTGATGTTGTCTTCGGCCAGCAGGATGCGAACCGCACCCCGGCGCATCTCGCAGAGTGAGTGATACGTGGCGATGGACTGCGGCTCCTCGTCCGCATTGGTCCCGCCCAACACGGTGGAGAGGCAGCCTATGATCTCCCCGTGCCGCGCCGGCTTGATCAGGTAGGCGGCAAAACCAATCTCCTTCATGCGCTTGGCCTCCTCCCGTCGCCCCAAAGACGAGAAAAGCACCAATCGAGTATCCTTGAGTTTCTGGTCGGCCTTGATGGCGCGGGCCAAAGACTCGCCATCCATGCCGGGCATTTGCATGTCGAGAATGGCTATCTGGAAAGCATCGCCAGCATCTTTGGCCAAATACAGCGCCTGCAAAGCCATGGGACCGTTTTCCGCCTCTTCCGAGCGCACGCCCCAGGCCTTGAACTGCACCATCAACACCTCGCGATTGGTGGCGTTGTCATCCACCACCAGGACGTGCACGCCCTTGATCTCAGCGGGCGGCGCCACGATGCGTTCCCGTTCCGCCTGCTTGGGAACTTTCAAAGTAAACCAGAATTCGGATCCTTGGCCTTCATGGCTCTCTACGCCGATCTCGCCGCCCATGATTTCGGTAAGCTGCTTGGAGATGGCCAGCCCCAGTCCCGTGCCGCCATACATGCGCGTGGTCGAGGCGTCCACCTGGGTAAACTTCTGAAACAGAGCGCTCTGCCTATCGGCCGGAATGCCAATGCCCGTGTCCTTCACCGAAAAGCGAATCAAGGCGTCCTTTTCCGTCTCCGACACCAGACTCGCCCGCACCGCGACCTCGCCTTTGTGGGTAAACTTGATGGCGTTGCTGGTCAGGTTGATGAGCACCTGGCGCAGACGGCCGGGATCGCCACGCAGAAAGGTCGGGACGTTGGGTGCGGCGGCGCAAATGAATTCAAGTCCCTGCTCCTGCGCGCGCAAAGCCAACATGCCGCCGAAATCGTCGAGCAACGCGCGCAAGTCGTAGTCCAACATTTCCAGGTCGAGCTTGCCCACCTCCATCTTGGAAAAGTCCAGGATGTCGTTGATAAGCGCCAGCAGCGACTCGCCGCTGTTGCGCACGATCTCGGCGTAGCGCTTCTGCTCCTTGTCCAGTTTGGTGTCGAGCAACAGGCCGACCATGCCGATCACGCCATTCATGGGTGTGCGGATCTCGTGACTCATGTTGGCCAGGAACTCGCTCTTGGCGCGGTTGGCGCCTTCAGCCTGGGCGGCCAGGGTATTGGCCAAAGCGGTGGTCTCCGCCAGGCGCTTGTTGGCTTCCGCCAGTTCGTCCCTGGACCGGGCCACTTCGGCGCGCTGGTTGAATAGTTCGCAGAAGACGCGCACCTTGCTCAGCAGAATGCGCGGCTCCACCGGTTTGAAGATGTAGTCCACGCCGCCTTGCTCGTAGCCTTTGAAGATGTGATGATCTTCCTTGTTTATGGCGGTGAGAAAGATAATGGGGATACTCTTGGTCTTCTTGTTGCTGCGTAACAGCTCGGCCGTTTCGTAGCCGTCCATTTCGGGCATCTGGACATCCAGAAGAATGAGCGCGTAGTCGTACTTGAGAGACAGCTTGAGGGCTTCGTTGCCGGAACTCGCTAGCACCACTTTCGCGCCCGACACAATGGGGTCGTCAGCGCTCGACAGCAGGGCTTCCATGGAAATTAGGTTGGCCGGCACATCATCTACAACCAGAATACTGACGGGCTCAGACATGTTCTCTCCCCGGCTCGTGCAATGAGCACGGCAATTGCCCGCACAAGCGGGTTAACGTCGGTCCGATATCGCGCAAGGGCAGCACGGCGTGCGGCTCGGCCGTCCTGATGGCCGCCTCTGGCATAATGGCGGCCTCGGCCTCTTTCGGATCCTGTACTATGGTATAGCCGCCCAGCATCTTGATACGCGCCAGTCCTCGGCTTCCGTCAGAGCTGGCGCCGGTCATCACCACACCGATTAATGCAGAACCGTACAATTCCGCGGCGGTTTCAAAGGTCACGTCTATAGCGGGCCGCGAGTAGTTGACACGCTCGTCTACGTTCAGGGAAAATGTTCCGTCCAGTTCCAGCAGCAGGTGATAGTTGGGCGGAGCAAGATACGCCGTACCGGGCCGTGGCTGAATCTTTTCGTCAGCCTCGCGAACGTCGATCGCACACTTGGCCTTGAGGATGCCATGAAGACGGCTCAGGTTCCGCGGGCTGATGTGTTGCACGATCACCAGCGGAACAGGAAAAGCGCCAGGCAGCGCCGGCAGAACAACAGACAGGGCTTCCAGTCCACCCGCCGAGCAGCCCATGGCCACCGCTCGATACGATCGCGGCATGCGCTCGGTCAAGTTTTGCCCTGGCATTTCCGATAGATCCTTTCCCGTTCGACCAGCGCCTCGAAGTCGGCACGGCGCGAGGAGAAGGCCAGTGATTCTTTGGAACCCAGACAGAGGATTCCGCCCGGCTCAAGGCTGTCCGCGAACAGTCCCAGCACCCGATCCTGCAGCTCCTTGTTGAAGTAAATGAGGACATTGCGACAGACGATCATGTCCATCTCGCCAAACACCTTGTCCAGCGCCAGATTGTGCTGGGCGAATGTCATCTTCGCCTTCAGCGACTGGTCCATGATGGCGGAGCCATAGTTGGCACTGTAGTAGTCACCGAAGGAGTGTTCGCCGCCGGCGCGTTGGTAGTTGGTCGTGAAGTCCTTCATGCGGTCCAGGGGATAGATGCCCTCCTTGGCGCTGGCGAGCACAACCCCGTTGATGTCGGTGGCGTAGATGCGACAGCGCGTCTGTAGTCCCGCCTCCTTGAGCAAGATCGCCATGGAATACACTTCCTCGCCTGTGGCGCAGCCGGCATGCCATATCCGGATAGAGTTGTGGTTCTTCAGGTAGGGGATGACGGTCTTGCGCACAGCCTGGAAGAAGGACGCGTCTCGAAACATTTCCGTGACGTTGATGGAAAGCGCGCGCAGGATGGTCTCGAAGACGCTGCTGTCAGTGAGCACCAGATGGATCAGGTCCGATATCCGTTCGAGTCTGGCCTCGTGCAAGACCAGCATGATCCGGCGTTTGACGCTGGCGCGCGAGTAGCCGCGAAAATCGTAGCCGTACTTGCGAACGACTGCGTCCAGGAGAAGGTCGATCTCGATGTTCTCGACCTCAGCTTCGTTCATTCGTTCCATGACTGGCGATGCTTGGGTCATTGGTAAAGCCATACCTGCAGCATTGATTGCAGTTTTGCGATGTCCACGGGCTTGGACAGGTAATCGCTGGCGCCAGCCTCGATGCACGTGGCGCGGTCGCCTTTCATAGCTTTGGCGGTCAATGTGATGATGGGAAGCTTGGCGAACTGCTTCTGGGCACGGATGCGGCGCATGGCCTCGTACCCGTCCATCACTGGCATCATGATATCCATCAACACCAGATCGACGTCCGGCTCTTTCTCCAGCGCCTCCAAGCACTCCTGGCCATTGGAGGCGACACGCAGCTCCAGTCCCTTCTCCTCAAGGGCGCTGGTCAGCGCAAAGACGTTGCGCATGTCGTCGTCGACAACCAGAACCTTGCGGCCGTCGAAGACCGCCTCCTTGTCGTGCAGCATGCGGACCACGCGCCGCTTTGCCTCGGGCAGATCCCTTTCCACTCGATGCAGGAACAAGGCGGTTTCGTCGAGCAGCCGCTCCGTCGAGCGCACATCCTTGACCATCACCCGCTCGGCGTACTTGTCCAGCATCACCCGTTCCTCGGGCGCCAATTCCTTCCCGCTGAAAACAGTGACCGGGATATACGGCTCGATGTCGCTCAGTCGCAGTTCCTTGAGCAGCTCGATGCCCGACATATCCGGCAAACCGACATCGAGGACGATGCAATCGACCCCGCCCTGTCCAATGATCTTGAGCGCGGCCTGGGCGCTGGAAGCGGTCAAGACCTCGAGGTGTTCGTCGGCCAAGAGCTCTTTGAGACTGTTGCTCTGGACTTCATTGTCTTCAATGACCAGAAGCCGTTTTACTTGCTTGGCATTCAGGCTGTGGACTCGACCGAAGACCCCGTTGAGTTGGTCCAAGCTGACGGGCTTACGCAGGAAGCCCACTGCACCCATGCGCAGGGATTCTTGCGATTTCTCGTGGCCGGAAATGATGTGCACCGGAATGTGGCGCGTGTTGAGGTTCTCTTTGAG
>Ga0265330_10000815_pt1 | contig 19674 bp, 14 predicted proteins | sample 41919metaG_FD_202083 | JGI IMG/M metagenome (GOLD analysis project Ga0265330, IMG submission 202083) | Rhizosphere microbial communities from Carex aquatilis grown in University of Washington, Seatle, WA, United States - 4-19-19 metaG | ecosystem: Host-associated > Plants > Roots > Rhizosphere... | reverse complement strand
GCGCGTGGGTCAAGTTGGCGGTGCATATCCACGGTCCCGATTCCTCGACTTTATGTTACCGTCTTGGCCATGCCCGTGGGCGAAATCGACTTGAAGAAGTTCCCCATCCTGGTGGTCGACGACGAGATCGACAACCTGGACGCATTCCGCTTCACCTTTGGCAAGACTTTTACCCTGCACCTGGCTTCGGGTGCGGAGGAAGCGCTGGAGTTGGCGCGTGCCCACGACGTGGCGTTGGTGGTCACCGACCAGCGCATGCCGCGCATGACGGGGCTTGAGCTTCTGCGCACCGTGCGCGACATCCGCACCGACGCTGTGGGAATCATCGTCACGGCTTTCACCGACGTGGATGTGCTCATCGAATCCATCAGTTTGGGCCGCATCTACCGCTATATCACCAAGCCCTGGGACAGCAAGGAACTGCGCGGGATCCTCCTGCACGCGGTGGAGCGATTCCACCTGGTGCGGGAAAATCGCCGTCTGCTGGAACAGCTGTCGCAATACGCGCGCGTGCTGTCGCGCGAGGCGGACAGTGCGTACAACTTTGGCGCCATAGTGGGGGATTCGCCGGCGCTGCGCCAGGTGCTGGGCAAGGTGGAACAGGTGGCGCAGACCACGGCCACGGTGCTTCTGCGCGGGGAAACCGGCACCGGGAAAGAGATGGTGGCGCGGGCCATCCACATCAATAGCCCGCGTGAAAGCCGGCCGTTTGTCCGGGTGAACTGCGCCGCCCTGGCCCCGGGTGTGCTCGAATCGGAGCTGTTCGGTCACGAAAAGGGCGCGTTCACCGGCGCGGTCGCGCGGCGCCAGGGTCGCTTTGAACTGGCCGACGGCGGCACCCTGTTCCTCGACGAGGTGGGCGACCTGCCGCTTGACGTCCAGGTCAAGCTGCTGCGGGTCCTGCAGGAGCGCGAATTTGAGCGCGTGGGCGGGGTGGACACCGTCAAAGTGGATGTGCGCCTGATTTCCGCCACCCACCGCGATCTGGAGCGATTGATCGCCGAGGGGAAATTCCGCGAGGATCTCTACTATCGGCTCAATGTCTTCCCCATCACCATGCCGCCCTTGCGCGACCGGCCCGGCGACATCGCTCTTCTGGTCGAGCATTTCATGCAGAAGTACGCCCAGTCGAGCGGCAAGGTCGTGACCAGCGTGGACCCGCGCGCCCTGGCTGCCCTGGCGGCCTATCCCTGGCCAGGCAACGTGCGCGAATTGGAAAATGTCATCGAGCGCGCCATGATCCTGGCTTCCGGGGTCACATTGACCGTCGCTGATCTCGACTTTGGCCGACGCCTGAGCCTGACCCCGGCAGTCGGGACCCCGATCGTGGCTGAGAACGGGTCAGCCGGCGAGGGCGGACGCTCGCTCTACCGGCGTCTGTCCGAGCAGGAGCGGGCTGAGATCATATCGGCAGTGGACCGGGCTCAGGGCAACATCGCCCACGCCTCGCGCTCGCTCGGCATCAACCGGTCCACCCTGTACTACCGGATGCGCAAGCACGGGCTGGAGCACCTGCTGCCCACCCGCGACGACGTCGTCCCGCAGCCCCTCGACGGCGAGCCGCCCGAGCATGAATAGCCCATCCTGGCGGCCAGCCCTCTCCGGATTTCAGTACATAGATCACAGAGACGGATCGACGCGGACCTGCAGGCGTCCATGAATCTCTGGCAGCGTCTTTTCGATCTGAGCAAGGCAGGGCCGTTCACTGGCCCGGGCATGAGTCTGGTCACGGCCCTCGGAACCTTGGCCGTGCTGGTCTTCTTGCGCCGCAGGCTTCCGCGCGAGAACCGCGACCACGGCAGTGTGTTGCAAATCTTCTTGGTCATTGGCGCATCATTGGCCCTATTGCGCCTGGGATTGTTGGCGATTGGTGGCGGGCATCTCGCCTATGGCCGGGTCATGGCCGCTCTATCCACGTTCTTCGTCGCCATGGGCGCGGTGGGCACGGTGGTCATGGCCATGTTCGAAGTCCTTCCCGCGCGCGCCAATGTGCGCTTTCCCCTGCTCTTGCGCGATCTCATCCTGGTCTTGGCCTTTGTGGTGGTGCTCTTCGGGGTGCTCGGCCACAGTGGCGTCGACGTCGCATCAATGGTGACCACCTCGGCGGTTCTTACCGCCATTGTGGGTCTCGCACTGCAGAGCACGCTGTCCAACCTGCTGGCCGGAATCCTGCTGCACATGGATCGGGCGCTGGGCGTGGGCGACTGGGTCCAGTTCGGCAACCGGAAAGGGCGCATTTCCGAGATTCATTGGCGCTCGACGGTTTTGCGCACCACGGACGGCGACACCATTATTATTCCCAACAGTCAAATTACCGCACAAGAGGTCTACAACTACTCGCGGCCGTCGCCCCAGCATCGCGTGTGGCTGAAGATCGGGATTCATTACCGCTACCCGCCCAATGAGGTGCGCAAGGTACTCGTCGAAGCCGCGCGCGAGACGCCAGGCGTGCTCGACGTGCGCGCGCCCGATTGTTTCCCTGTCGAATTCGGCGAGAGCGCCATCATCTATGCCTTGCGCTACTGGATTGACCAATTCGACCAGGCGGCCGAGATTGAAGGCGAAGTGCGTACGCGCCTGTGGTACGCCGCTGCGCGCGCGGGCCTGGAGATTCCCTTCCCGATTCGCACTGTGGTCATGCAAGGTGCGCCTGCGACCGATGGTCATGAACAGACGCCGGATGAACTGGCCGCACGCCTGGCGGCCCTGGAGCAGGTCGATCTCTTCGCCACCCTGGAATCCGCCGAACGCGAGCTGTTGGCACGCGGCCTGCGCCGCAGGCTTTTTGCCGCGGGCGAGGCCATCATTCGCCAGGGGACGCCCGGCGATTCCATGTTCATCATCGCGCGCGGCAGTGTCAGTGTGTTGCTGGTCCAGGCGAAAATGCACACGCTCATCGCAACCCTCGGTCCCGGCGATTTCGTGGGCGAGATGTCACTCATGACCGGTGAGCCGCGCGCCGCCACCTGTCTGGCCGCCACCGACGCGGTGACCTTCGAGCTCGACCACGCCACCTTCCAGCGTCTGCTCACCACCCGACCCACCGTGGCTGACCACATGTCGTCGCTCTTGGCCGCGCGCCAGTCGTACATCGAGAAGAAGGGCGGCGAACTGACGGCCCAGGCCTCTGCACAAGCCGCCGAGCGCAAGAAGCACCTGTTGCAACGCATTCGCAGCTTTTTCGAGTTGAAGTGACAAGCTGCCGCCCTGTCCGGCGCGCGGTGGTAGCATGGCGATGAAATGGGAAATGCAACACCGACCTTCCGTGGTTTCGCGATCCCGTTCGCGCTGGCCCTAGCGACCATCGGTTGTGGCGGCGGTGGCTCGGGCGCGGGAGCACAGGGCGGCGCGGTTGCGGGCACTGGGGGCGCGGTTATCAACACGGGCGGTCCCAGCCCAATCAGCGGCGCACCCGGCAAGGGCGGCGTCCCGGCAAGCGGTGGTTCAATGGGCAGTGGTGGCGCAATTGCCAGCGGCGGCACAGCCGAAAATGGAGGAACTACATCCAGCGGCGGGACGACAAAGAATGGCGGGGTCACGGGAAGTGGAGGCGTCGCGGGAAGTGGCGGCGGGGCAGGAGGCACAGCCAGCGGCGGGACGACAAGGAATGGAGGGGCCGCGGGAAACGGCGGCACACCGGCCAGCAGTGGTGGGACAGCAGGCGCGACGGCAAGCGGGGGCGCGGCCGGCCGTGGCGGGAGCACGGGAAACGGCGGCACTGTGGCCGCCGGCCAATCAGCCAGCGGAGGCGCACTGGCCTCGGGTGGTGCGGGCGGCACCGGGTTCGCCCTGCCGACGCTGCCGACGCCTCCCGCTGTCCCGACCCCCAAGCCGCTTGGCTCAGTGCCGCTGGGCGATCCGGCCACATTTACCGAAGTGAAGATGGATTTCCCGATTGAAACGGGACCATTCCAGCCGACCTGGGCTTCCTTGGACAGTAACTATCCAAACAACGATCCGGCCTGGTTGCGCGAGGCGAAGTTCGGCATCTGGGTGCATTTCGGCCCCCAGGCCGCCGGGCAAAGCGGCGACTGGTACGCGCGCAAGATGTACATTGAGAACGAGACCTGGGGCAGCCCGGCCTACGACAATCACATCCGCGATTTCGGGCACCCGTCGGTGGCGGGCTACAAAGATCTGCTGCAGAACTGGAATCCTACGGCCCTGGATCCGGCGGCGTTGACCAAGACCTACTACAGTGCCGGGGCCCGGTTTCTTCTGGTTCAGGGCGTGCACCACGACGAGTACGACAATTGGAATTCGCGTTACCAGCAGTGGAACTCGGTCTTTCTCAGTCCGCACCGCGATCTCTTGAGCGAATGGAAGACCGCCATTCGCGCCCAGGGCATGCACTACGGCGTCACCTTCCATCACGAATACAGTTGGTGGTGGTACCAAAGCGCGTTTCGGGCGGATGTGACCAACAACCAGGGCAAACTGGGCGTGCCCTATGATGGCGCCCAGATTTCCCTGGCGACCGGGGTTGGTCAATGGTGGGAAGGCCTAGACCCGCGCATGTTGTACGGAATCAACCTGCGCGAATACATCGGCGTCTACAATGGCATTGACAGCATGAATACCACCATTCCCCAGGGCATTTTCACCAATCACCTGGATTGGGCCCACTGGTACGTGACCTGGTGGGCCCTGCGCATGATGGACGTCATCGAGAATTATGACCCTGACTGTATCTTCACAGACGGCGATTCGACGCAACCGTTTTCGGGATTGAAGAGCGGCACGGGCTACAAGGCCGACGGGATTCAGCGCGTGCTGGCGCACTACTTCAACCGGACGCAGGAACGACGAGGTTCGGTCGACACCTTCGGGATTGTGAAATTCCATGGACCGAACAAGGGAATCGTCACCACTCTTGAAAATACCTACCCCGCCGCGGTCAAGACCGACCAACCGTGGATTGGCGAAGTCCCTGTGGGCGATTGGTTCTATGACACCGGCTTCAATTACGACCCGGGCATGGTGATTCGCTATCTTCTCGAATGCGCTTCGCGCGACGGGGCTGCCGCGGTTTGCATCGCGCTCAAGCCGGACGGGTCACTCGACCCGGGCAGTGTCACCCAGCTGCAGGCGATTGGCGATTGGATGAACATCAACAGTGCCGGTATCTACGGCAGCCGCGCCTGGATCAAGTATGGCGAGGGGACGCACACGCAGCCAACCGGGAAATTGACCAGCACGCAAGCCAGCGCCACTTTCGACACCGGGGACTTTCGCTTCACAGTGGGCAAAGACGGCTTCCTCTACGCCTACTGCCTGAAGGTCCCCGCCGCCGGAGCCAAGATCACCATCACTTCACTCGGTACCAACCAGACGGCTTTGTCCGGCCCGATCCAGTCGGTATCGCTGTTGGGCAGCACCGCCACCCTGGTGTGGACCCAGAGCGCGACTGGCCTCACCATCACCTGCCCAGCCTCCATGCCCTTCAAGACCGCCATCGGTTTCAAGATCGGACCCGCGACGTTGGTCAAGCCAGCGGCCAACTAGTTTAGGCTAGCTCGGCCGCTCGGCGCGCGGGATGACCAGCTTTCGCACGGCGGCCCGCAGCGAGTTCGGATCGTAGGGCTTGTTGAGGAGGGTGTCGTTGGCGGACAGTTCGGCCTTGGCTTCCAGTGATTCGGCCGCGTAGCCGCTGGCGAAGAGCACCGGAATATCTGGGCGCAGGCGACGGCAATGCGCGGCGACCTCGAACCCACTCAGCCCGGGCATCATGATGTCGAGAAAGAGCAGGTCGAATTGTGTGGGGTCGGCGGCAAACCGGTCGACCGCTTGCTGTCCATCGGCCACGGCAATCACGCGCGCGCCCAAGCGGGTGAGCACGCGTTCGGCGATCCGGCGAACTTCGTCATTGTCTTCCGCCACGAGAATCGTGGCAGTGACAGGTGCTTGTCCGCTGGCAACCGGTTCGAGAATCGGCGTCTCGGCCGGGGCCCGCGTGCGGGTTTCACAGGGCAAAAGCACGACGAACTGTGCGCCCCGGCCCGGCTCACTGTGGGCCGCGATATGTCCGCCATGCTGTCGGATGATGCCGTAGACGACGGCCAGCCCAAGGCCCGAGCCCCGGTCGCGCGGCTTGGTGGAAAAGAATGGTTCAAAGATGCGCTCCAGAACCGCTGCGGTCATGCCATGGCCTGTATCCGATACTGTGATGCGGGCGAACTGCCCCGCAGGCCGCTGGCACAGTTGTTCCGCCGTGGCGGCGTCAAGGGCCACGGACTCGACGGCGATCAAGAGTTGTCCACCGTCGGGCATGGCATCGCGGGCATTGAGGCAGAGATTGAGCAGGACCTGCTCCAATTGGCCCTTGTCAGCCTCTGTGGTCAGCGACTGCAGGGCGGTGCGGAAATCGATGCGGATGTTCTCGGGAATCAGCCGGCGGATCATGGTCAGATGGGTGGCGACCAGGCCATTGAGATCGACGCTTTCCCAGCGCAGCGCCTGACGCCTTCCAAAGGTCAGCAGTTGCCGGGTGAGTTGGCTGGCCTGGGCAACCGCGGTCGTGATCGCGCCGAGCACCGTCTCCCGTTCGCGTCGGTCGTCGTCCGCGGCGAGCGCGAGGTTGGCGTTGCCGCCGATAACCTGGAGCAGATTGTTGAAGTCGTGGGCGATGCCACCGGCAAGCAGACCGATGGCTTCCAGCTTCTGCGCCTCGCGCAGTTGGTCCTGCAAGGCCTTCTGTCGGTCAGCGGCGTCGCGCAATTCGGTGATGTCACGGATAAAGGAGAGCACGGCATCGGCCCCATCCCATTCGACGCGGGTCAAGCTCGATTGCACCCAGCGGTGACTGCCGTCTTTCCTCAAGATTTGCCAACCTGGGTGGGGTGGCACATGCGCCCCGCGCAGCACAGTCTCGGTCTGCGACCGCAATTCGTCGCGGAAAGCAGGGGCAGCGTGTTCGCTCCAGTCGCTTTGCCAGGGGAATTCCGCCGGGGTGGCGTACCCGAACATTTCGAGCGCGGCCTGGTTGGCGTAGCAGACGCGCCCCACCTGCTGAACGACAATGCCGATAATCGCGGATTCAATCAGTGTGCGGTAGCGTTCTTCACTCTGGCGCAAGGCCTGCTCGGCCCCGACGCGATCGGTGATGTCGCGCGAGACCACCAGGGCCGATGTGATCGATCCTTGGCCATCGACCTCGGGAATGGCCCGCGCTTCAAAGTGCCGCGGCCCGCTCGGGGTCTTGAAATCGAATTCGACCGTGAGAGCCTGACCGCTGGCGAAGACCTGCGCGAGGCTTCTGTCCCAAAGTGTGAGGTGTTCCTGGGAGAATCCGAATTCGCCCATGCGGCGTCCGGTCACCACTGCGGGCGAAATTCCGGTCGCGACGGCAAAGGCAGGATTGGCGTACAGGTAGCGTCCCTGGCGGTCGTAGCGCACAACTGTGTCGGGAGAATTTTCGGCCAAGGCCCGCACCTGCTGCTCGCGCTCGAAGAGTTCCCGACGGGCCTGTTCGCGCTCCGAGATGTGCTGGCGAAGGGCATCGCGCATGCGCCCGAGCGTAACTGACAGCAGATCGAGTTCCGTTACATGCGAGCGCACAGCCGAGGCTTCGGTCAGATCAAGCGCAGCGATGCGCCGGCTTTGCGCGGCCAGTTCAGCCAAGGGCCTCGAAAACCAGCGCGCCAGCCGCAGGGCCAACAGGGCCGCGGCGAGCAGGGCCAGCAGGCCGACCACCGCGATGAGTCCCTGATACTGGCCGGCCGCTGGAACCAAATCGGCCTCGGGCAACATTATGCCAATCCACAGACGGCGCTGGGACGAGATGTCAAAAGGCGTGAAGCCCGCCCACCAAATTTCGCCATTGAGCGTGAGGCGGAAGGGATCAGACTGACGTTGGTGCTCGGCCTGCCAGGTCATTGCCGCCTGGGCGAGGTTGGGAAAGCCGGCCTCGGCTATGGGTTGCAGCGATGGCAGCTGGGTGCTCGGCCTGGACTCGGCTTGCCCAACCCGGGGCGGCCCGAGCAGCCTGCCATCGTCGGTCATCACGAACATCATCCCGCGCGGAGAGGGTTGCATTGATGTGGTGAATCGTGCGATGTCGTGCAGGGGCAGGTTGTAGGTCACGATCAGGATGTCGCCCGACGGGTCGCGCGCGGCCACTGCGGCCGAGATGCCCGGGATCTTGGTGATGAAGAGCGGGTAAGGCTCGGTCCACGCCACCAGTTTCGATCCGGCGGCCTGCGCCTCGGCCAGGGTCTGATCGCGAAAAGCCGCCATCGCCGCTTTGAACCAGGGGCGCTCTTTGGTGCTGTAGCCCGGCAGGGGCAGTTGCCACTCTTGCACAAGTTTGCGTCCGGCGTCGTCCCACAGGGCGAAGCGACTCATCTCGCCCCATTCCGTAGGTCGATAGTCCCGTGTCAACAATTGTACCCGGCCCGCCTCAGGCGCAGGCGGATGGATCGCCATTGAGGTGAAGAATGCCGATTTCTGGACCGACTCGTCGTAGCGCATGACCAGCAGATGCCCGCCCGTCTCATCGACCGCCATCATCGAATCGACTTGCGGGGTTGAGAACAGGACCGGCAGCAGCAAATTCTTGCGCGTCTCCGCGTCCCTGGACGAGTACCGCCCCTGCCGAATCGCCGCATAGTCCTCGACCAGCTTCTGTGTGATCGGATCGAACAGATCCTCCAGTCGAATATCCGCATTTCGTCCCAATGCGAACATCAACGACCCGGCCACATCGCGCGCCAAGCGCGCCGTGCCGAGCAGAGAGGCCGTCAGCAGGCTACCCGAGACCAAGACCACGACCAGCGCGAAGGCAAGCAGTAGACCAGCTCGAATGCTGATGACTTGTCGTGCTGAGTCTTGTTGGGACGGGTCCTGCTTCGACATAGCCGCTGCACCCACGCGTGGGGCCTGCGGCTATGCTATCGCGTTGAACCCCAGGCGGAAAGAATCTTCTCCACGGCAGCATTGCTGTCCAGGCGCTGTGCTTCGGGATGGGCATCCAGCCAAGTGAGGGTGCGGCGGATGCCCTCGGCAAATGAGACCGTGCAGCGGAATTCGGGCACAAATCGTCTAATCTTGGAGTTGTCAAAAACCACCGAGTGCGCCTTGTCACCGAGAAGCCCGGCCCCAATCGCGGGATCCACCTTGGCGATGAAATCCGAGGGGATGTGGACCAGCCGGGCCTCGACACCGGCCGCGGCAGAAACACATTCATAGACCTGGTTCCAGCACAAGACCTCGTCGGAGGTGATGTGAAAGGCCTCGCCCAAAGCGTCGCGCCGGCCACACAGGCCAATCAGTCCCTTGGCGAAGTCGCTGGCGTGGGTCATGACCCACAGTGAGGTGCCGTCGCCGTGAACCGGCAGCGGCAGCCCGTGGCGCATGCGATGAACCGAGGTGAAATCGACGCCGAAGGCAGTGGGGATCCAGCCGTCGCCGTAGGTGAACGAGGGCCGCACAATGGTCACGGGAAACCCCTGCCGTCGGTACGCATCCATGAGCAATCGTTCAGTGGCGATCTTCTTCTGCGAGTATTCCCAGAAGGGGTTTTCAAGCGGGGTTTCTTCGGTGATGAGGTAGTGGCGCGGCGGTTTTTGATAGACCGTGGCCGTGCTGATGAAGATGTACTGCTTGACCTTGCCCGCGAACATTTCCACATCGGCAGCGGCCTGGATTGGGTCGAAAACGATCCAGTTGACCACCACGTCGAAGGATTCGGCGGCCAACGCCTGGGCCATGGCCTTTCGGTCGTCAATGTCGCCTTGGATGGTGCGAATGCCCGCTGGCAGATCAGCCCGGCGCCGTCCCCGGTTGAAATGCACGAGTTCAATACCGCGCTCCACGGCCAGGCGTGAGCATGCGGTCGAAATGTTGCCCGAACCACCGACAAACAGGACTTTCATCGTCATGGCCCGATTTCACCACAGGCTATGCGCCGCGCACACGGAAAAAGTAATTGCCTTTTGGTTAACCATGGTTCAGTATCTCCCCATGGCAAGCACCCAGGCCGCTCGCACCCACGCCGCCATCGCGTGCCTGCAGCGCCTGACCGATTTGTTTGCCGAGCGGCGCCAGCAGCTCGCCCGCTCGGTGGGGTTGAGCGACCAGCAGTGGGCCGCGCTGGAGGAGATCTCCAGCGAGCACTTCATGCCCAGCCTGTTTGCCAAGCAGCGCGAAAGCTCGGCCGCCGCGGTATCCAAGATCCTGCGCCAGTTGCTCGACAAGGATCTGGTCTCGGTGCAACTTGGTGTCAGCGACGGCCGGCAGCGCCGCTACGAGCTGACGGACAAGGGCCGGCGCTGCATCGAAGGCTTGCGCCGGGAACGGGAAACCGCCATTCGCGCGGTGTGGGGAGGGTTCGACAGTGCCAGCCTCGACGCCTTCCTCAGTTTTGCCACCCGCCTGGCCGATCGTCTTACGCAATACACGGAATCGGTGAAAGAAAGGACCTAGAACCAATGGGAAAGACACTGTACGAAAAGGTTTTCGACAGTCACACAGTGGGCCGCCTGCCGTCGGGCCAGTACCAGCTGTTGATGGGACTGCACCTGATCCACGAGGTCACCTCGCCGCAGGCCTTCAGCATGCTGGAGGAGCGCAAACTCAAGGTGCTGTTCCCCGCACGCACCTTCGCCACTGTGGATCACATCATTCCCACGTCGAACCAATTGCGTCCCTATCAGGATTCCCTGGCCGAGGACATGTTGCGCGCCCTGGAAGCGAGCGTGAAGAGGCACGGCATCCGCTACTTTGCCCCGGAAAACGGCGAGCAAGGCATCGTGCATGTGGTGGGACCGGAGAACGGACTCACCCAGCCCGGCATGACCATCTGCTGTGGCGATTCCCACACCGCCACGCACGGAGCTTTCGGCGCCATCGCCTTTGGCATCGGCACCTCGCAGGTGCGCGACGTGCTGGCCACGCAAACCCTGTCGATGGACAAGCTGAAGGTCAGGCGCATCGAGGTCAGCGGCAAACTGGGCCCGGGCGTGACCGCCAAGGACGTCATCCTGTACATCATCAATAAGCTGGGCGTGAACGGCGGCGTGGGCTTTGCCTACGAGTACGCGGGCGACACCATCGCGCGCATGAGCATGGACGAGCGCATGACCGTCTGTAACATGAGCATCGAGGGCGGCGCCCGTTGCGGCTACATCAATCCCGATGAGACCACCTACGACTATCTCAAGGGACGCGTGTATGCGCCCAAGGTTGAGGATTGGGACCGCGCGCGCGCCTACTGGGACAGTGTGAAGAGCGACGCCGATGCCCACTACGACGAGGTGGTGAAATATCGAGCCGAGGACATCGAGCTCATGGTCACCTGGGGCATCACCCCGGGCCAGTCGGTGGCGGTGGGCGGGACCATCCCCGCGCCCGAGGCCTTCCCGGTCGATGAGCGCGAAAGCGCCGAAGAGGCCTATAAGTACATGGGAATGAAGCCGGGCCAGACCATCAAGGGCCAGAAGATCGACGTGGCCTTCATTGGCTCTTGTACCAATGGGCGCTTGTCGGATTTCGAGGCGGTGGTCAACGTGTTGAAGGCAGGCAAATACCGGGTGGCGCCGCACGTTCAAGCCCTGGTGGTGCCCGGATCGATGCAGGTCAAGCGCGAGTTGTTGGCACGAGGGTGGGACAAGATCTTCACCGCCGCGGGCTTCGAGTTCCGCGAGGCTGGCTGTTCCATGTGCCTGGCCATGAACCCTGACAAACTGAAGGGGAAGGAACTCAGTGCCTCATCATCGAATCGCAATTTCAAAGGCCGGCAAGGCAGCCCCACCGGGCGCACCTTGCTCATGAGCCCGATCATGGTGGCCGCGGCGGCGGTCACCGGTGAAGTGGCGGACGCGCGCCAGGTATTTGGTATCCACAGCTAAGGCCGAGGAGTTCTGTCATGGAAGATTCGAAGCGCATTGTGATCAAGGGACAAGGCATTGTTCTGCACGGCAACGACATCGACACGGATCGCATCATTCCGGCGCGCTACCTGCGCACAGTCACCTTTGAAGGCCTGGGCGAACACGTTTTCGAGGACGACCGCGAGCAGTTGCAACAGCAGGGGCGCGTGCACCCGTTCGACGAGCCGAAATTTCGCAACGCCACTGTGTTGCTGGTCAACAAGAACTTCGGCTGCGGCTCGTCGCGCGAGCATGCGCCCCAGGCTATCAGCCGCTGGCAAAAGGGAATTCGCGCTATTGTGGGCGAGAGTTTTGCCGAGATCTTCTTCGGCAATTGCGTCTCGCTGGGCGTGCCCTGTGTGGTGGTAGACGCGGCGTCAGTCGAATCGTTGCAGAAAGCGGTCGCGGCGGATGCAACCGTCACTGTGACTGTCGATTTGCAGGACAAAGTGGTCAGTGCAGGCGCGGTTCGGGTTCCCCTGCGCATTCCCGAAGGCGTGCGCCAGCAGTTCCTCGACGGCCGCTGGGACACCACCGGCGAGCTCTTGGCCAATCGCGAAGCCATCCTCGCGCTGGCCAAGAAATTGCCATATTTTTCGGGATTCTAGCGGCGGCCAGGTCCACAGCCGCGAAGACGCCAGCATCGAAGCTACGATGCTGGCAGTTCCTCAACAATTCCAGCGGGCCAGCGCGAAAGTGGTGTTAAACATTGCACTTGTCCACTTACCATCGGACACTTCGTGACATGCAAAACGTCTCCGAGGTGTCAGTAGCGCGCAATGGGGCGAGGTTCTTTGACGGGAAGAAGCACGACCTCGGGTGGGCAGCGAAGGTGTCCAGGCGAAATCCCACGCTTGGCGGCCTCACCGTCCTCGACATTACCACCGCGGAACCGTCGCTGGCGATGACATTGAGATCGCTCGACAAGCAGCGGCTGCTCGTGCTGCCGACGGACTTGCTCGGTGAATCGTTCTCCTTTGCCTGGGCCTCGGGCTACGCGAACGGGCAAGAGATCCGCGTTCAGGGCGTGCTCGAAGGCAAGTAGAAAATTCAGTTCCGCGCAGTCTATGACGCGTGCATAATCGGCGGCATGGCTCACCTTTCATCAAGGTTGTCGGCCCACCTGGCCCTGGGCGCGCTGATCTTTCTGTTTTCGGGGTGCTCGGGATCGGACGGCGGCGAGAGCTGGCGTCAATCCCGCGGCGAGGAGACTGATGCGGAATTCCACCCGCACCACCACGGTCGCGACGCTGCGCCTTCACCAGTCATAGCCGATGCCGGAACGGAGATGGCGCCTTTGCCCGTCGCAGCCGATGCCGCCAGCGATGCTCTTCCATCGCTCGATACGGCGGGCGGTGAGACTGCCTCTTCGGACACAGATGCTCTCTTCGATGGCGGCCCGGCGTCCCCGGACGCCGACGGTACTGACCGAGGTGTCATTCCGCCTGCCCCTGTGACGGTGGTCGTATTGCCCGACACGCAAGAATATACCTACAGATTCCTCGATATTTTTCCTGCCCAGACACGCTGGATCGTCGAACAGAAATCGGCTCGCAACATCGCGGCGGTGCTGCACGTGGGCGACCTGATTTACCACACTGAAAGCGAGGCTGAGTGGGCGGTTGCCAGTTCCTCCATGCGGGTCTTGGACGGGGTCGTGCCCTACGTGATTGTGCCCGGCAACCACGATACCGAATCGAATCGCGCGGGGCCGATCAATGACCATTTTGCGCCAGTGACCATGCCGTGGATCACGGGAACCATGACTGCCGGCCAGATCGAAAACAACTACACGGTGATCGATATCGGGCCGCAGAAATGGCTGATTCTGGGACTCGAATTTGGCCCGCGTGATGCCGTGCTCACTTGGGCCGATACGGTGCTGAAGACCTATCCGACCCTGCCCACCATCATCTTGACCCACGCCTACCTGGCCGGGGATGTTCGCTACGACTACGCCACCTATGGGGCGAGCCAACCTTACTACCCACGTTGGTACAATTTCACCCCCACGGAAGGCATCAACGATGGCGAAGACATCTGGCAAAAGCTCATTGTGTCCAATCCCAATGTGCGTCTGGTGCTGAGTGGCCACTTGAACGGGGCTGGGCGGCTGACCAGCCCTCGGGCCGACAGCCCCCCTGTGCACCAGATGCTTTCATGCTACCAATGGCTCCATTTTAACACCGCTGACGATCGCGGGGGCAGTGGCTATTTGCGGACCTTGGAATTCGACTACGTCAAGAAAGAGATTCGCGTGCAGACCTACTCGCCCTACCTCGACAAGTTCCTGACTGATGACGAGAACCAGTTCACCGTCAGTCTCGAAATCTAGACCCTCGCTCCGATGCGCAGGCCGTTCGGAAGGCGTATGCGAACACACGTATATGACTAGACGCGAAGTGTTCCGAGCGACCGGTCCTGTTCGACGAATGGTGCACGGTCAAATTGGGTGTTGCGGGGCGCATGAGTTGTGCATAATTCGGGACATGACTCGCGCTTCTTTCAAGTTCCCGGTTCGCCTGGCCGTGGGCGCGCTGATGGTTCTGCTTTCTGGGTGTCTCGGATCGGACGGCGGCGATGGGTGGCGCCAACCTCCGATTGAGCAGACTGATGCGGATCACCCGCACCACCATGACCGCGACGCTGCGCCATCGCCCGAGCCAACAATTGCCGACGCTGGTCCCGTCTCTCTGGATGCTGACGGCTCTGACCTGGGGAATGTTCCGGCTGCCCTTGTCACAGTGGTCGTGTTGCCCGACACGCAGTACTACTCGTCCAGCCACCCCGACATCTTCGCTGCCCAGACACGCTGGATCGTCGAGCAGCAGGCTGCCCGCAACATCGCGGTGGCACTACACGTCGGCGATTTGGTCGACACCGACAATACGGCCCAGTGGACGGTTGCGAATTCTTCAATGCGGGCCCTGGACGGGCTCGTGCCCTACCTGCTTGTCCCGGGCAACCACGACAGCGACGCCAATCGCGTGAGCCTGATCGACAATTACTTTGCCCCTGCGACCATGCCGTGGATCACGGGAACCATGACCGCGGGCCAGATCGAGAACAACTACGCTCTGGTCGACATCGGGCCGCAGAAATGGCTGATTCTGGGGATCGAATTCGGGCCGCGCGACGCTGTGCTCACGTGGGCCGACACAGTGCTAAAGACCTACCCAACCCTGCCCGCCATCATCGTGACCCACGCCTACCTGTACGGGGACGTTCGCTATGACTTTGCTACCTATGGGACAAGCCAGGCCTATTACCCGCGTTTCTACGGTTTCACGCCCACAGAAGGCATCAACGACGGCGAAGACATCTGGCAAAAGCTGATTGTGCCCAACCCCAATGTGCGGCTGGTGTTCTGTGGCCACTTGAGCGCGCCCGGGCGGCTGACCAGTCTTCGGGCCGACGGCTCCCCCGTGCATCAGATCCTGTCGGACTACCAGTGGCTCTATGCCAACACCCCTGATGATCTCGGTGGCAGTGGCTACTTGCGGACTTTGCAATTCGACTACCGCAAGCGAGAGATCCGCGTGCAGACCTACTCGCCCTATCTCGACACGTTCCTGACCGACGACGGAAACCAGTTCACGGTCAGCCTCGAACTCTAGAACTCCTGCGGCAGTTGCTGCAGCTGCGCCACCGAAAAAACCGGGCCGTCTTTGCACACGTAGAACGGCCCGATGTTGCAGCGGCCGCATTGGCCCAGGCCGCACTTCATCTTCATTTCGAGAGTGGTGAAGATGCGCTCGGCCGGAAAGCCCAGGTCCTTGAACACGGGCAGGGTCAGCTTGATCATGATGGGCGGGCCGCAGGTGATGGCCACCGCGTTCGCGGCGCTGGGCGCGGTGGCGCGCAGCACGGCGGGCACGAAGCCCTCGCGGCCTTTCCAGTTGGCGTCACCCTTGTCCACGGTGACCACCAATTCGGTGTTGGGAGCCTGAGCCCAGAGGACCCGATCCGCCGCGTACATCAAATCGTTCGGGCTGCGCGCACCGTACACGATGGTCAGCTTGCCGTAGTCGGCGCGGTTGTTGATGACGTGGCAGATGATGGGCTTGAGCGGCGCCAGGCCGATGCCGCCGCCCGCGATGACGATGTCTTTGCCCTTCCAGTCGGCCACCGGGAAGGCCTTGCCATAGGGGCCGCGAAATCCAATGATGGCGCCCGCGTACAGGTGGTGCAGGGCCTCGGTGTGCGCGCCCACCCGCTTGGTGGTGACCGTCAGCCGCTCGGGCTTGGCGGGATCGCCGGCGATGACAAAGGTGGATTCGCCCTCGCCAAAGGCCGAAATCTCGCCGAACTGGCCGGGCAGATAGCGGAACGCCTTGCGCTCGGTCTCGTCGAGCAGCTCGAAATGGAAAGTGACCGTGTCCGCGGTCTCGTCGATGCGCTCGCTGATTCGTGCGGGCAGCGGCAGCAGGGGATCACGCAACACGTTCGGCCTCCTGGTTGATGCGCTTCATGATCTCGTACACGTCGGCGAACAGGTGCCGGTCGAGTGGGCACAAATCCACGCACCGGCCGCAGCCCGTGCAGCCGAGCAAACCCGGATTCTGCGTGGGAATGTAGGAAAACTTGTGCAGCACGCGCTGGCGCAATCGACTGGTCGCGATCTGGCGCGGGTTGTGCCCGCCGGCCATGCGGGTGAAATCCGAGCGCTGACAGTTGTCGACAATGCGCAGCCGCTGGATTTCGCCCTTGAATGACTCGTCATCCACAGTGAAACACTGGCAGGTCGGGCAGTATTGCGTGCACACGCCACAGTTCATGCACGAAGTGCCAAGCTCGCGCCAAATCGGGTGGTCGAAGTTCGCGTACAGTGTCTTGGGGTCGGGCAATTCCGTCCACCACGCGGGCTTCGGGCCGGGCCGCGGCGCTGCCAGGGGCGCAGCCACGCCACCTTGTACAGTGGCCAAGAATGCCTGGCCGCGCGTACTGCCAGCCTGGGCCACAAAGTCTTGCCCTTCTGGCGTGAGCATCACGTCGACCGCGTCCTTGTCATCAGGGCCAAAGCCGAAGACGCCACAATAACAATTAGGACCGGGCTGGCACGCGACACCAATCAACAGCAGACTTTCGCGTCGGGCTTTGTAGTGCGGATCAATGTGCGGCGCCTGTAAAAAGGTGCGATCAAGCAGCAGCAGGGCGCGGGCATCGCAGGGCCGCACGCCAAACACGCTGCCCGGGGTTTCGTCGGGAAGCGCCGGCTCGATCTCGGCCGGGCCAGCGCCGGCCTTCCAGCGCGCGATTTCACGCCGGGGCGGTGTGAACAGATCCTTGACCGGCCTGCGCGGACGAATCGGGCCCAGTTCCGGCAGCGTCTCGACCGTGGCCCATCGGCCCGCGTCGTTGGGCGCCCAAATCGCGCCCCGTTTGCCAAGCGCTGCCAGCAGCGTCTCGCGTGAAAGCTTCATACCATCAGCCACGGTGGGGTCCTCCCAGCCAGCTATCGGGATCTTGCGGGTCGAACATCAAGAAGGGCCACTTGCCGCCCTGCTTGAGCCCGGTCTTGAAATCAAACAGTTCCTCGACGTCCTCAGCCAAGCACAGGTCGAGCAGGTGCATGGGCACGCCCTCGGGGCAGGCCCGCTGGCATTCGCCACAATCGACACAGCGGCCGGCGTGGTGAAAGGCGCGAATCATGTGCCACATGAGATTGGATGACGGCTTGGCCGTCTGTTCAATCCAGCGCGGAGAATTCTGGTCAGTCACACACACTGTGCAGTTGCACAGCGGACAGACCTCGCGGCAGGCATAGCAATGCGTGCACGGCTCAAAGGCCTTTTGCCAGAACGCGAAGCGCTCGGCCGGGGTCATCGCCTTGATCTTCGCAATGGTCTCGGCGCGTGTCTTTTCCGCCTTGGGCAGCGTGGACACATCGCCGACCACAACGTCAGCCAGCGGCGACAGGTGCATCTCGCAGCGCTGGCAGCGTTCGTCGAAGGTCTTGCCATCGGCCTTCACACCCGGGCACGCCACCGCGATGGCCACCACTTGCTCGCGCGCAAGATCGCCCTCGGTGATTCGCATGCTGACCGCGCGGCCGTCGCAGCCCTTGACCACGATCCCCACCGGCAGCGGCATGTCGCGGGTCAGGCCACGCGCCAGGTTCTGCACGCAACGCTCGTCGAAAATCAACGTGTCCGCGTCCTCGGCCCGCGTGATAAGCGCGGGCACCACGGCTTTCGACAAGGGATGTTCGCGATAGCCGAGCACGGATTTGACCTTGCCCTCGGCAAACAGGCCTTTCACCGCTTCACGGAGCAACTGGTTCACGACGCCACCCCCTGCCGGGCCATGGGATTGCGCCGTCCCAGTGTCTTGACCTTGTCGACGAATTCCGCCACCTCGACCGCATAGCGCGCGCCTTCCGAGGCCGACAGCCAGGTGAAGTGGATGCGCTCGGGTTCAACCCCGACCCAGTCGAGCAAGCGCCGAATCACCGCCAGCTTGCGTTTGGCGTAGCGGTTGCCGCTGATGTAGTGGCAGTCGCCGGGATGGCAACCCGAAACCATCACGCCGTCCGCGCCTTCTTCCAACGCCTTGAACAGGAAGAGCGGATTGATCCGGCCGGAACAGGGCACGCGCACCACGCGCAGGTTGGCCGGGATCTTCAGGCGCGACGTGCCCGCCAGATCGGCGCCAGCATAGCTGCACCAATTGCACAGAAAGCCGACAATGCGCGGCTCGAAATTCTCGCTCATTACCATGCCTCCCCGAGCAGCCCGGCCAGTTCATGATAGATCTGCCGGTCAGTGAAGTGTTGCAGTTCGATGGCCGTGGCCCGGCAGGTGGCAACGCAGGTGCCGCAGCCCTTGCACGTCGTGGTGTTGACCACCGCCTTCTTGCGTTTGGGATCGATTTCAATGGCCTGGTAGGCACAAACCTCGACGCACATCCCACAGGTTGCGCACATCTCGGGCCGCACCATCGCGATTGACGGATCGATCTCGACCTCGCCGCGGGCCATGAAACGCAGCGCCGCGGCTGCCGAGCCTGAGGCCTGCGCCACTGTGTCCGGGATGTCCTTCGGTCCCTGGCAGGTGCCGGCCAGGAACACCCCGTCGGTGGGGGTTTCCATGGGCGCCAGCTTGGGATGCTTTTCGGCGAAGAATCCGTCCGGGCTGCGCGGGATGCGCAGCATCTCCGATACCTTCTTGGCCCCCTCGGCCGGTCCCATGGCCGTGGCCAAGATGATCATGTCGACCGGCACGCGCAAGAGTTTGCCCAAAGTGGTTTCTTCAGCCACGACGATCATCGAGCCCTCGGGCGCGTCGTCGCCTTCGCTCGGCGTCAGCACCTGGCCGGCCTTGCCGCGCACGAAGCGGGTGCCTTCGTGCATGACCCGGTGATAGAACTCTTCATAGCCTTTTCCAAAGGCGCGCATGTCAATGTAGAACTCGTACACGCGCGCCGTGGTCTTTTCACGCAACAGGTGGGCGAATTTCAGCGAATACATGCAGCACACGCGCGAGCAGTGCTTGCAGTAGTTTTCGTCGCGCGAGCCAATGCAGTGAAGAATGCCGACCGCAGCGGGCGCCTGGCCGTTCTTCTTCACAATCTTGCCGCTGGTCGGGCCCATGGCGTTGCACAGCCGCTCGAATTCCAGGCCGGTGTACACCTCGGGGAAGCGGCCGTAGCCCCACTGCTTGAACTGGCCGGCGTCGACCAAATCATAGCCCGTGGCCACAATGATCGTGCCCACTTCCAATTCGCGGATGCTGTCCTGATCCGCCATGTTGATGGCGCCGGGCTCGCAGAATTTCTCGCACACGCCGCACTTGCCGCGCACAAAGTA
>Ga0265330_10000812_pt1 | contig 19718 bp, 7 predicted proteins | sample 41919metaG_FD_202083 | JGI IMG/M metagenome (GOLD analysis project Ga0265330, IMG submission 202083) | Rhizosphere microbial communities from Carex aquatilis grown in University of Washington, Seatle, WA, United States - 4-19-19 metaG | ecosystem: Host-associated > Plants > Roots > Rhizosphere >... | reverse complement strand
GACTTCTTCGCAAATAGTCTTCCCAGCCCGTCGAAGTCGGGCTGGCCTGCGGAGGTGCGAATCGGACTCTCACTCATGGTGTGGGTTGCTCCGTGCGAAGAAGTCGTGCTCAAGCTTGCCGTTGCGGCCGGGGCCGGGGCAGCGGCGAACTCAGGGTCGGGCTGCGCCCCCGCAACAGCAGCCGCAAGACTCTCGGGCCGCGGAATGCCCGCAGCGTAGAAGGCGCACATGGCATCGTGGAAGGAACGAACGCCGCCGCGCTTGGGATGATTGGTGGAGAAGCAGATGACATCGTCCTTGTCCTCGAGAATGCTGTCGGCCAGGGCCATGAGCGCGCGCTTGGGCCCCACCTCGACAAAAATGCGCGCCCCTTCCCGGTAGCAGGTCTCGACTCCCTTGACGAACTGGACCGAGGACGCCATCTGCTCGGCCAGGCGCCGCCGGATGGTGTCCATGTCGTGGGTCGGGTAGAGATCCCCGTCGATGTTGCCCACCAGCGGAATGCGCGGGAAGGCGATCTCCATCTCGCAGATGGTGCGGTAGAGCGCATCGGAGGCCGGCGCCACCACCTTGCTGTGGAAGGCATGGGAGACCGGGATGAGCTGTGCGGTCATGCCCAGCTTGTTGAAGTAGTCGACCGCGCGGTCCACCGCATCGCTGGCGCCGGCGATCACGGTCTGCTTGCGGCTGTTGATGTTGGCCGGCGTGAGGTAGCCGCCAATCTCGGGCAGGCGGCTCACGATTTCGTCGGTAGGCCCAGCGACCGAGGCCATCTTGCCCTTGTCGCCGATGGACACCGACGCCATGGCGCGCGCTCGCGCGCTCACCGCCACCAGCGCCTCGGGGAAGGTGACCATGCCCGCGCCCACGGCCGCAGCCCATTCGCCCAGGCTATGTCCCATCACGATGTCGGGCTTGACCCCGTGCTTGTCGAGCAGGCGCATGATGGCGATGTCGCTGGCCACCATGGCCGGCTGGCAGATGGTGGTGTCTTTCAGTGCCTCCTCGGCTGCCTGCATCGCGGCCGGATCGGCCTCGTTCTTGTAGACGTACTCGGTCAGCGGCTGGCCCAGGATGGGGCCCATCACCCGATCGGCCTCGGCAAAGGTTTCGCGCACGATCGGATCCGGGATATCAGCCAGCATGTTCACGTACTGCGAGCCCTGGCCGGGGAAGAGGAAGGCCACCTTGCCCGCTCGACCGCGCCGGAAGTGGATGCCCTTGCTCTGCAGCAGACGCCACTTCTTGGCCTCATCCTTTTCGAGCGCTGTCAGAGCAGTCTCACACTTCTTGACCAGATCGCCGGCGTCTTCGAAGGCAATCACCAAACGCGCCGGCGCGGCCAGGAAGTCCGATCCCGGCGGTTGGCGGTCAGGTACCTGGCCGGCCTTGGCCTTTTCCAGTGCCTGGGTGAGGGCAGCGCGCACCGCCCCGGTGTCGGCCCCGCTCACCGCCAGCATGTTGCCGAGCAGGGACGGCCGTGTGTCCCGGGCCGGCGCGATCCCGGACGAGCCGCCCGCGAAGGAAGCGGGCACCTGCACCACCGGCTCGCGCCGGGTCAGCATGCCGGGCACATACTCCTCGACCACCACGTGGAAATTGGTGCCGCCAAAACCGAAAGCCGACAGGCCCATACGCCGCGGAGCGAACGACGGTTTTTCCCAAGGCTGGGCCTTGGTGTTCACGAAGACGGGCATTTTGTCCCAGGGAATACTGGGATTGGGCTGATTGAAATTGATCGAGGGCGGCAGGATCTTGTGGTGACAGGCGAGCACGGCCTTGAGCAAGCTGGCAGCGCCTGCCGCGCTCTTCAGGTGACCGATCTGTGACTTGATCGAGCCGACTGCAATCCGATGCTTGATGGGCGAGGCCTCGGAAAGCAGCTTCGCCACAGTCTCCATTTCGGCCACATCCCCGGCCCGGGTCGAGGTGCCATGGCCCTCCAGAAGTGTCATGGTCGCGGGGTCCAGCCCAGCGCGCTCCCAGGCGCGACGCAAGGCTAGTATCTGCCCGACGGGATTGGGCGCGGTGATGCCCTTGCCCTTGCCGTCGCTGGAGGCGCCCACGCCGCGAACCACGGCGTAGATGCGATCGCCGGCTTTCTCCGCATCTTCCAGCCGCTTGCACACGAAGAAGGCGCCGCCCTCGCCCATGATGAAACCGCTCGCGTCCTTGTCATAGGGCCGCGAGCCGTCGGGCGAGAGTGCGCCGATCTTGCAGAACTTGATGAAGGTGGTGGCGCCCATATTCCGGTCCATGGCGCCGGTGACCACCACGTCGTAGTGATGATCGACCAGGCCGTCGACCGCGGCTTGCAGAGCAGCCAGCGAAGAAGCGCACGCCGCGTCCGTGGTGAAATTGGGTCCGCGCAGATTGAACACAGCGGCCACACGGCCGGAGGTGATGTTGGTCAACTCGCCGGGCATGGTGTCTTCGGTGGTGTCCGGAAAACGCCGGTTCACCGATTCCCGCAACTGCGCAACGAAAGCCGCGCGCTCGGCCTGGGGCAGCGACTGGAAGACCTGGGTGTCGGAGATGGCGTGCACATACTCCGGCATGGAGAGACGCAGGCAAGTCAGGTAGTGGAGCTCGCCGCCCATAGCATTGCCCAGGATCACGCCGGTCGATTCGGTGTCGAGCGGCCGGTCGGGATGGCCCGCGTCGCGCAGCGCCTCGCCCGCGCACAGCAAAGCCCACTTCTGGCCGTCATCCATGGCGGCCGATACCGTGGGCGGGATGCGATACTTGGTGGGCTCAAAGGACACGCCGCGCACCCAGCCGCCGATCTTGGAATACGTCTTGCCTGGCGCCTTGGGATCAGGGTCGTAGTAGTCGGCCGAATTCCAGCGATCCGGGGTGACCTCGCTCACCGAATCCCGGCCGGTCACGACGTTCTGCCAGAAAGCCTTGGCATCGAGCGCATCGGGCAGTATGGCCCCAACGCCGATGATGGCGACGGCTCTCTCGGCCGGATCGCGTGTCGAACGACTCATTTCAACTTCCTCCCAGATATCGAAAACGGAAAACCGGGCGCCCAGCGGCTGTCCCCGGGCGTCCGAATCAAGCGAATGGTTCCTGCTGCTATTCTCTCTTTGCTCGGCTAGGCGCGAGCAGCGTCTTGCTCCACCAAGGCCTTGGCCACGACATCCATATCGGCCATCAGGCCCTTGGCACAAGCCGTGATAGCACTGGACCGAAGGGCGCGCTCGAAGTCCGCAATGCCTGCATCATCCACCGCATCCATACCGCGTACCAGACGAACCGCCAGACCCAGCACGTCAAGCGCCGCCTCACGCGCGCAGATGCGCGACATGGCCTTGATGGCCGAGGGTGCGAAGAAGGCCTGGTACTTGGGCGCGCTCCGGCCTGCCGCGTAGCGGGCGAAGTTGGCCGCAATCTCTGCCCGTGTCATCAGCTCGCCCAGCTCGAAGAGCACGTGCTGATTGCGCGTGAGACGGCCGACGCGGCAGCGCTCGGTCGTCTCCTGAACCACGTTCACGGCCAGAGCCGCCGCATCAGCGCCCACGTTGGGATCCTCGCGGTGCAAGGCTTCGAGCGAAGCGGCGATCTTCTTGTAGTACTGCCCGTGGTCCTGCAGGTGCGCGCGCCAGCGATCGCGCGACACCGTCCACTGCATGATCTCGCTGGTGCCTTCGTAGATCGTTGTGATGCGCACGTCGCGCCGGATCTTCTCGACCTCGTATTCCCGGGTGTAGCCATAGCCGCCGTGCGCCTGGATGGCGGCATCGGCAGCGGCGTTGCCCGCCTCGGTGGCGAAGAGCTTCACGATCGCGCCCTCGGTCTGCAGCTCAGGCTCGCCCTGGTCCAGCCGATGGGCGGTCTCTTCGATGAGGGCGCGCGCCGCCTCCAGCCGGACCACATGGGGAACGATCAACTTGTCCATGTAGCCCTGTTTCTCAGCCAGGGGCGATCCGGCCTGTATGCGTTCACGGCCATAGCGGATGGCCCTGATCATGGCGGCCACACCGCCACCCAGGCCGAAGGCTGCCACCATGAGGCGCGTGAAGCCGAACACCGATTGGGCGTGGGCGAGGCCCTTGCCCTCCACGCCACCCAGCAGGTTCTCCTTGGGAACGTACAAATCCTCAAAGATGACCGGCGACGTGTTGGACGAGCGGATACCCAACTTGTTCTCGTGCTTGCCGGGAACCAAGCCCGGGGTTCCCTGCTCCACGGCGAAGAAAGTCGGGCCATCGGGCGCCATGGCCAGCACCGTGTACAGTTGCGCGTAGCCTCCGTTGGAGATGAACTGCTTGGCGCCGTTGATCTTGTAGCCCTTGATCTCGCCGTTCTCCATCACCCGCTCGGCGCGCGTGCGAATGGCCGACAGCTCGCTGCCCGCCAGGGGCTCGGTCACGGCGTAGGCGACAATCAATCCCTCGTCGGCGATTCGGCGCAACCAGTAGGTCCGCTGCTCTTCGGTGGCTCCGACGACGATAGGGTCGGTTCCCAGGAAGATGGCCAGGAAGGCGGTGGCAACGCCCAGGTCCAGCTTGGCCATCTCCTCCGAGACTCGGTAGACGTCGTAGGCGTTGCCGCCAAGACCGCCCAATTCCTCGGGAATGAACAGGAGGTGCAGACCGATATCGGGGCCCAGCAGCTCGCGGATCAGATCCAGCGGAAAGAGATCCTTCTCATCAAGATCTAGCCTGACCTTGAGCGGGAGCTTCTGCTTGCCGAACGAAGTGAGCGTGTCGATCAGTGTCTGGAGTGAATCTTTGTCGAGACCTGGGTTCTTCATCAGGCTGGTGCCTTCCTGCGTCCAAGTGAATCGGTGGGAATAGGGGGATACCCCGGTGAAAGGTTCCCGATGCTGGCACAAGCTGGGCCAAAATCAAAACCCGACGTCAGGGCAGGTGTTTGATACCCATCGATAGACATATCCTGACGTAATCATTAGACTATTGCTGACGCCTCGTAACGCGAAGATGCGCGAAACCAGCGCTATGTGCGTTGTCGCCTACACGCCCACCAGGCCGGAGCGGCCCTGGGTGCGACCCCTGACACGCACCCCTGCGGCCCCTGGTACGCACCCGCGGGAGCCCCCCGGAGGCTCTCCGCCGCCTCCCCTGTCCCCGCCGCGTTCCCGACCCGATGTGGCTGTCTAGACTCCTTCAACCAAGCTGCGACCGCGGAGTCGGCTATTTCCAGCGGCCTTCCCCGCCTTCAGCCTTCTTCTTGGCGTCTTCGGCAGCTTTCTCTTTCTGCTTCTTCGCCTGGGCCGCCTTGGCCGCCGCTTGCCCCTTCTTGTCGTTCTGCTGGATCCTCTTCAGCGCAGCCGCAGCGTCTTGCTCCTGTTTCTTGCGGCGCTGCTCCTCGCAGCCCGCTGGCTCGCAGTCGCCTTCGCAGTCGCATTTCAGCTTCTTCCCCTTGTTGCAATGGCACTGATCCTGGGCATCACGGTAGCAGCCGCAGTCGTTGAGCGGCGTTGCGGCCGGCGGAGGCTCTGCTTCCGCTTTGGCGGCTTTCTGTTTGGCAAAACCCAAGCCTGGCGCACAGACCAGAAGGCTGAATACTGCGACGATCGAGAGTGTGATCCGCATGGCATTCTCCTCTTGCCAGGCATTATCACGTGAGACGCAGGCCATGCAACCGTGTAGGGGCCTTGCGGCCGGCCCGCATCCATGATTGAAACACTCGACGGAGGAAGCCGATGGGTACAAGTCTGACGACCCGTGACAGAACCGAGGCGCGGAAGAAGGGGTTGATGGCGGTCGGGGCCTGGGCCGGAACGGGGCTGCTCGTGCTGGCGCATTGGCCAGTGTGGTTGCCCTTGGCCGCTGCTGGGGGCGCCGGGTACCTGACCTTCAGGTGGTTCATGTACCGCGCCAAACGCGGCATGCGCTTCTGATATTCTAGGCGATCACGGCTCGATGAAGAGCGGGGGAGCCGCAGGCCCCTGGGCCTCGCCAGATGGGGGGGCTGCGGTTTGGCCGCGGCCCACTTGGTGGAACGTCAGAGGCAAGTCCACATGCACTCCGTTGCCTTCAAATCGCGGCAGCTTCATGTTCTGGACGATGTTCCGGACACAGCGCTCGGCATCAGGCGGCGCCCCGCTGACGCGAACGAGACTGGCCCGGCCCGCTGGGTCGGCTTCGAACGACACGGCCACCATCGGGTTCTGCGCGGAGGGAGTGAAACAGGACGCCAGCGAGCTCATGGTGCCTTGGATCGCCGAGTTCAGCGACTCACGGCTGAGTCCGTTCGGATTCCCGTTGAGCGTGCCTGCGCCTCCGGAGGCAGCGGGCTTCGCCGCCGCGACGGGCTCTGGATCGGGCGCTACGGTCTCAGCCTGCGGCCCACCTCCGCCAAAGCCCTTCAGCTTGCGCGGACCCGCAAGTGGCGCAGGTCCCTCCTGGGGGACTATGCCTTGGGGAAGAGGCGGCGGTTTCCCCTTGGTAATGCCCAAGGCTTCACATCCCACGCTCGGCAATGCCAGAGCGACCATCAGGCAGAGCGTGATTCGCCTCGCTGCCGAGCTTTGTAGCGACCGCATGCCCATGTTCTTATTGTATCGGAAGCTCGCGTGCAGGGCTTGACCGGCAGCAAATGCCACCATGCGTTGCCACATGCGCCAATGTGGCGACTCGAAGCCGTCAAGTCGGTGTAGTGTCTTCCGTCGATGCGTATTGGTGTCGACCTGGGCGGAACCAAGACCGAGAGCGTCGCCATCGACGACAGCGGAACCGAATGTGCCCGACTGCGCATTCCCACGCCCAGCCACAGTTACGACGAGATCGTGGCGTCCATCGTGCGCCTCGTGCGCGACACGGAGGCCCGCGTCGGGCAGACGGGCACCGTCGGCATAGGGATCCCCGGTGCCCTGTCTCCTGCCACCGGGCTGGTCAAGAATGCCAACACGGTCGTGCTCATCGGACGCCCGCTCGATCGTGACATCGCGCGCGTCCTGGGCCGGCCCGTACGCTTGGCCAACGACGCCAACTGCTTTGCGCTGTCGGAAGCCTCCGACGGAGCCGGGGTTGGCGCCCGGGTGGTCTTCGGCGTCATCATCGGCACGGGGACGGGTGGCGGCGTGGTGGTAGACGGAAAGCTGCTCACCGGGCGACACGCCATCGCGGGTGAATGGGGACACAACCCCCTGCCCTGGCCGCGCGACGACGAGCGCCCGGGCCCGCCCTGCTACTGCGGAAAAAGCGGGTGCATCGAAACCTTCCTCGCCGGCCCCAGCCTGGCGCGCGACCATCGCCTGCACACCGGTGAAGCACGGGACGCGGGCGACATCGCCCGACGCGCTGAAGCCGGCGATGCGGCTGCCTTGGCGAGCATGATTCGCTACGAAGACCGCATGGCACGAGGCCTGGCCTCCGTGATCGACCTTCTCGATCCCGATACGATCGTCCTGGGCGGCGGTCTTTCGAACATCGCGCGCCTGTATCGTGAGGTCCCGTTGCGGCTCGGCCGGTACGTCTTCTCGGACACCGTCAGCACGCCCATCGTCCCCGCCCGCCACGGCGATTCGAGCGGGGTGCGCGGGGCCGCCTGGTTGTGGCCTCTGGACGGAAGCTAGCGCATCTGCCGCCGGACCTGGATGAACGTGGAGATCACCAGGAAAAGCCCCAGCAGAATCCAGACGAGCCCCCAGCGGATGTGCCGGCGTTGCTCGGACCCGCGTTCGAGACGCTCTTCGGACTCGCCGGTTGGATCGACAGCGGCCTGGTCCCCGGTCTCGTCGTCGTGGGGATGCCGGCGCAGCCGCGGGGCACCCAGATACTTGACCCGAAGCGCGCCAAACAGGACGAGCATGCACCCGACCGCGTAGGGAATGACGGGAGGAATGTTCAGTTGCATCGTTTCTCCAAGTCCTGCGTCCCTAGCTCGCGATCTCGTCGGCCCTGAACTCTCGAATCACCGTCACCTTGATCTGGCCGGGAAAAGTCATCTCGCGCGAAATGCTTTCCGCGATCTGGGAGGACAGGCGGACCGCGCCTCCGTCGTCCACTCGATTCTCGTCGACATAGACGCGCACCTCGCGTCCGCCTTGCACCGCGAAGGCTTCGTCCACGCCGGCGAAGGCGCGGCTGATGCGCTCGATCTCCTCCAGCTTGGCCATATGACTGTCTTCGGCCTGTCGACGGGCACCCGGCCGTCCGCCCGACATGGCATCCGCCGCCGCCACCAAGTAGGCATACGCGCTGTTGAAAGGCTCGTCGGTGTGATGCGCCCCGATGGCATTCGCCACGACCTCAGACTCGTTGAATCGCCGGGCGTACTCCGCTCCGATGGAGGCGTGCGACCCATCAAGCTCGTGTGTCAGGGCCTTGCCGATGTCGTGCAGCAACGCCGCCCGTTGGGCGAGCTTGACGTCAAGCCCCAGCTCCGCGGCCATCATGCCGCACAAGAACCCTGCCTCTAGCGAATGCTTCCACTGGTTCTGCGCATAGCTGGTGCGAAAGTGCAGTCGGCCCAGCAGCTTCACTATTTCGGGATGCGCGCGGTTGAGGGCAAGCAGAGCGAAGGCTCTTCGCCCTAGGTCGAGCGTCTCACGTTCCACGTCCACCGCGATACCGCGGGCCAGCCGTGTCACCGCGGCCGGCCCGCTGATGGACCGCTTCAGCATGCGATTGACGCAGCGACGGGCTATCTCCCGGCCCACCCCGTCGAGACCCTCGATTCGAATCGCCGCCTGGCCATCCAGCAAGGAGAGTTGCACGTTCGTCACCGCCTCGATGGCGCGCAGGTCGGCATCTGCGGGTGGCACCTGCCCTGGGCGCAGGTCCGACAGAGCGATGACGAACTGAGGCCTCTCGGTCAGATCGTGGCCGGAGAAGCGGCCCACCGCGATGCCCATGATTCTCTTGGCCGCGCGGATCTGTCCCCCCGACGTCGCCGACTCCGCCATCTGCCGCAGAATCTGCGCCGCAGCCGCGCGTGCCTCCTCGACCTCCCCTTCCACAAGCATGCGCTGAGCCTCGCTCGCGGGCCAGGCGGCCACTCGCTCCAGCTCCGCCTGGCGATTCTTCTCGATCGACCGGACCTCTGCGGTCAAGGCCCGCCCGTCCTGTTCCCGCTCGGCGACAGGGCCCTCTCGCTCCGCGAGACGGTCCCGCGCCTCTCCCAATAGTCGTACCTCTTCCTCGATCCGCACCGCCTGAGCCGCCAGCGCGGTTTCGCCCTCCGACAGCCTGGCTTCCCGGGCGCGCAGGTCCACCTCCGCTTCGGCCCGAATGGCCAGGGCCTGCTCGCGCGCCTGGATGTCGGATTCGCGCAGCAAGGCCTGTCGCTCGAGTTCAACCTCGCTGCGAATGCGCCGGGCTTCGCCGTCGTCGGGGTCCACCCGCGGCCGCCGCAGCCGACGGCCGGCCCATGCGCCGAAGCACGCGCCGGCCGCCAGTCCGACGAGCACCGCGATCCAGACGGCCGGCTCGCCCATCTACCCGATCGCAAGTCCCAGGTGCGCGCGCAGGGCGAAGTACTCGTCCGACACGCACCACTGAATCAGGTCTTTGACCTTGTCCTTGGGATCGGCGCATCCCACCGCCAACGGCTCGGACTGGATCTGGTGGGCTGCCACCTCCAGGTCGTTGCACATGAGGAAGCCCGCCCGCGACGACGTGTAGTCCACCGCCTTCGTCCACCGGTACAGATCCCCTTCGGCCTTGCTCTCGATGAAGCGCCGAACCACCTCGGCCAGCTGCTCGACGTTCTGGGGCGGGACCAGGCGCCGCAGGAGCTCCAGACGCTCCGCCACTGGTTGCTCCATGTCTGACTTGATGGGCACCTTGGGCTGCACAAGCTTAAGCGCCGCGAGGAAGTATGCCTTTAGCTCGGACACCTGGGGCACCACCGCTGGCCAGCGTACGACGTGATCGGGCCGCATGAGCGCCAGCTTCTTGCCCAGGACGTAGGCCAGCTCCTTCTCCTGCTTGCCCTGCAACAAGGCAGCCCCGACCACGAAAGATGGGCAGAGCTGCTGCTTCTCGCGCGCGTTCATCAGCTCGAGCTCGCCCGCCCAATCCTGGCGCAGGTACAGTTCGGGCGCGGTGACGCCGAGGGCCTGGCTCACGTACACGAAGACGCCACTGAACATGAGCTTGTCGTTGACGGGATCGCGACGATCCCTCCGCTTGATCCCCACCTCTTTGTGCTCGCGGGCGCGTACCGCCATGATGGCCTGGCTGATGCTCGCGAGAATCAGCGATATGTAGCGATCCTCGTCGCCGTGGTAGATGTACTTCTGCCAGAGTTCTTCGTTGAGCCGCGCTTTCACCCGCGACAAGGTCTTTACCTTGTATTGCTCGTGGAAGCGCATCTCCTCGGCATCGGCCTGGCGCAGATAGGCGAGCACCGAGGCGGTGCACCAGACCTGGTCGTACTTGCCCATGTCGGTGAAAAGGTGCCGAAGCGTCTTCAGGATGGGCACCATCGCCGCGATGTCCTGGGTGCGTCTGAGGATCACACGCCACTCACGCACGGCCTTGTCATAGGCTTCCGGCCCCTGCATTTGGTAGAGTTCCGCCAGGATCTGGTGGCGGGGCATGTTGTCGGGCTCCAACTTCGCGCATACCTCGAACGCCTCGGCAGCAGCGCGGAAGTCTTTCAGCCGTGACCGGTAGATTTCGCCCAGCGCGTGCCAGAGGGCGATCTGGGTCGACCGCTTCTCGGGCGGCACCTCGGCCCCTAGACGTTTGATCATGCGGCGGTAGGCGCGCTGCTGGTTGGTCCAATCCTTCTTCGCGGTCATGATCTTGTCGATCCGCTCGAAGGGCTTGAGGTCGTCGGGGTACTCGTCCAACGCCTTGTTGAACAGCTCGACCGCCTCGTCAGGCGAGTGAAGCTCGGTGTTCGTGATCTGGCCAGCCGTCTGCAGGTACTTGGCCTTGACCCGACCTGTCTCGATGGCCGCCAAGCGCAGCAGGATCTCCACCGCCTTCTTCCACTGCTTGGTTTCCGTCAGGAGCTCCAACACGTCGGCCAGCAAACCGCGCGCGTCGGGTTTGACTTCAAGTGCCTCGAGGTACGCCGCGATGGCTTTCTGCGGATTCTTCAGTCGCTCCTTGTAGACCTCGATGATCTGCTCGTGGAGGTGCAGCTTCTCTTCATCGCTCTCCAGGTGCGCGAGCAAGGCCCTCTTCTGGCGAATCACCGCCTCCCAGTCGCCTGCGGCGGCGTGGATCTCGGTCAACGCCTCCAGCGTCGGTCGGTGGCCTGGGTTGATCTCCAGCGCCTTCTCGAACATGTTGATGGCCTTGGCCCGGTCGCCGATCATCATCTTGATGTGGCCGATGCGATGGAAGATCTCCACAATCTGCGCCTCGCTCTGCGACTCGCGGTGGTGCACCAGGATGGTCTGATAGAGCTTGAACGCCTCGTCCCACTGCTGACGGCGGTAGAGCAGACTGGCCCGATCTACCAGGGTGGGCAGATGGGTTGCATCCAGCTCGTAGGCCGAGCGGTAATACTTGAGTGCCTTCTCCTCATCGCCCAGTTGCTCGGCCGCCTTGGCCAAGCGGTAGTACAGGATGTTGAGCTCGCGGTGAGCCCGACGATCCGCCTTGCGCGCCAACATCTCCAAGATTGGCACGAGCGGCGCCCATTCACCCTGGCGGTAGTAGATGTCGGCCAGCGGGGTCGCCGCCTCGACGTGTTCTGGATCGAGCTCGAGGGTGCGCGCGTACAGCTCCTTGGCCTTGGCCTCGTCGCCCAGTTCGGTCTGGTAGAGCTTGCCAGCTTCATGCAAGAGCCGGGTGCGCTCCAACACGTTGGGCGTGTGCGCTTCGGCCCGCACCATGAACTGGGCCGCCTTGAAAGAGTCGCCACGCCGCTTGTAGATGTTGAGCAGCGACAACATGCTCGGCACATGCGTCGGATCGATGGCCAAGGCATCGCTCAAACGTTCTTCGGCGATGTCTGACATCTGCATCTGCTCGTCGAGGATCTTGCCCAGGCGGTAGCTGAGATCGACCTTCTCCGCGGACGACGCTCGGCCCACCAGCCGTTGCATGATGTCCACTGCTCGCTCCCACTGCTCCGTCTCCTCGTACAGCCGCGCAAGCCCCCTCAGAGCTTCGGCGTGGTCCGGGTCCACATTGAGGATTTCGTTGAAGGCCTCGATCGCGCTGTCGGGATCGCGCAGTCCCTCCTCGTACACCCGTCCCATATCCAGGAAAAGCGCGATCTTGGCCGCCGCATCGCTCTCCACCTGGATGTGCTTGCGGAATGTGTCGACCAAGGCGTCCCACTTGCGTTCGCCACGATAGAGACGTTCCAGGTCCTGGCAGGCCTTGAGGTTGTGGGGATCGATGGTGAGCGCCTGCTGCAGGCTATCGATGGCGTCGTCGATCTTGCCCGGCAGCTGCTCGCACACCTGCGCCATGCGGACCAGGAGACTCACCCGGTCGGACTCGGGCGCCATGACTTGGAGCTGATGCTCCAGGACCTCGAGGTACGCGTCCATCCGTCCGGCCTTCTCGTACAACTGCTCCAGCGCCTTGAGCGCGGGCAGGTTCTGCGGATCGACGGTGAGTACCTCCTTGTAGGCTTGTACCGCCCGCTCGTTGTCGCCCAGCCGGGTCTCCCACAGTTCGCCAACCTGCAGGCGCAGCTTCACCGCCAACTCACCGTCACTGACCACCTGAGACTTTCGCGCCAGCACGTCGGCCAGTCGCTCCCAGGCCTGGCTGCGCCGGTGCAACCGTTCGAGGGCCTCGATGGCCTTCAAGCAGTGCTCGTCGGCTTGCAGAGCTTGGTCGTAGGCCACGGTGGCCTGACCCGCATCGCCGAGGTGGGTTTCGAAGGCCTCGGCCAAGGCCAGCAGAACCTCGACCCGCTCCACCGGATCCGACTCGATCTCGGCATGCTTGGACAGAATGCCGACCAAATCCTTCCAACGGGATTCCTTGCGATAGAAGTCAGCCAGCGCCGCCATGGCGCCTGCGTGGTTGGGCTGTCGCGACAGGGCCTCTTTGGCCGAGGTGATGGCGTATTCGGTGTGGTGCAGGGCCGAGTCGTACCAACGCCCGATCTTGACCCACAGGTCAGCCGCCTGCTTTGCGTCCTCCATACCCTGAGCAGCCTGCGTGTATTCGGACAGAAGATCCGACCACTTGTTGGTGACGTTGGCCAACCGCTCCAGCTCCCGGGCGACGGTGTTGCTCGAGTAGTCCTCCCGGAACGCGGCCTGCAGCATGACGAAGGCGGAATCGCGATCCCCGATGTGTTCCTCGTAGATGCGCGCAATCTCACAGAACAGATTGATCTTCTCCTCCGTCTCACCCGTGTACTCCACCCGAGCCAGCAGCAGCTCCACCAACTCCGGCCACACCTTTCGCTGACGGTACACATCTTCCAGAGCTGCCGAAGCCGCAGCATGCGAGGGGTCCATCTTCAAAACCCGCTCGTAGGCTTCAGCCGCGGCACCGCCATCGCCGATCTTCTCGGACCAGATGGACGCGATCTGCATGAGCACGTCCACCTTGTCGCCCACCGAAGCGAGCGCAGCCACCCGACGCTCCAACACGTCGACACACTCCTCCCATCGCCCCTCCTGCGTGAACAGCGTCTCCAGGGCCGTCAGGGCACGGGCATCAGCCGGATCGATCTGCAAAACATGGCGCCACGCCTCGATGGCCGCGTCGATGCGCACGAGGGTGCTGCCCTCAAGCTCCCCGAGTTCCGCGTAGCAATCCCGCAGCGTGGCCGCCGGGAAGGTGTCGCTGCCCACGGCGATCAGCCTGCGCAGGGTCTCCGATAGCTCTTCCCAGGCCGCCGCGCTCCGGTAGTTCGCCGCTATGGCCTGCAGGGCCTCGATGTCTCCCGGATTGATCTCGATGACCTTCTTCCAGCACTCGAGGGCGTTTCGCTCGCGGCTGAGCTTCTCACCCCACACGCGGCCCAGGCGCTTGTACGCCGGGATGCGCGCCTCGGGATCTTCGGTGGCTCGAATCTGGCTGTCCAGAACCTCCGTTAGCTCGCGCCATTCCTCGGCCTGCTCGTGCAGATCGGCCAGCGCCGAGAGCGCCACCGGATCGGCGCCGCGCAGGTCGAGCACCCGCCGCCACAGTTCGATGGCATGCTCGCGCTGGTCGAGCACATCAGATGCAATCCTGGCCATGCGCGCGTAGCAGTCGGAGAGTGCTTCGTCGCCTGGGGCGATGTCGAGCATCTTCTCGTAGACTTGGTACAGATCCTCCCACTGTTCGGCGCGGAAGTAGATGCGCTCGAGAGCCTCCAGGGCTTCCGGCGAGCGCGATTCCTGTTCCAGCACCGCCAGATAGCTGGCCACCGCCCCCGGCGCGTCGTCGATGACGTCGGCCAGGATCTTGCCCAAGCGAAGGTGCAACGCTACCAGTTCCCTCGACCCGTCGGTAATGGCGATTCGCCGGCGCAAGACATCCGCCAGTTTTTCGTAGTCGCCTTGCTTGTCGTAGACCCGATCGAGGAAGGCCAGGGCTTCGCCGTCATTGGGGTCGAGCGCCAGCACCTGCGCGAGCACGTCCTCCACTCGCACGAGATCGGCAAGTTCGACGTCGAAAACCGTGGCCAACCTGAAGAGAACGTCGCGGCGCACACGGCGATCGGTGGCCTGGGTCGCTGCATCCGCCATGCTGGCGACGTAGGTTTCCCACTGGTGGGTGGCGCGGGCCAAACGCAACAGCTCGTCCAGTCCCTGCTCGGAGGCCGGTTCCTCGACCACCGCCCTCGACCACCACTCGAGCGCCGCCACCTGGTCCATGAGCTTGGCTTCCGAGATCTCCGCCAGTCGTCGCAGCAGGCGTTGTCGCTCCTCGGAATCGGACTCGACGCCCAGCTCGACCTGGTAGACCCGAGCCAGCTTCTCCCACTCCTCACTCACGCGATAGAGCGGCTCCAAGACCTGTGCGATCTCACGCTGCATCGCCCCGCTCGACAGCAGTCGCTCCAGCGTAGCCCTCGTCTCGGCGTGCTTGGGATCGATGTTGAGAATATCCTGGTACGCCTCGACTGCTTTGGGCATATCACCCAGCGCCACTTCCAGGATTTGGGCCAGCCGGAAGGTGAGCTCGATGATCTGGCTGTCGCTGTCCGCCAGACGGATCTCGCCCCGGACGATGTCGGCCAGCTCCGCCCAGCGCTCGGTCCTGGTGTAGAGGCGGTCGAGCGCCTCGAGCCCATCCTTGCGATCGGGCTCGGCATCAGCGACGCGCCGATAGGTTGTGATGGCCTTGTCGAGGTCGTGGGTTTCCTCCTCGTAGATGCGGGCCAAGCGCAGCAGCATCTCGGTCTGCAGGCGACTGTCCAGGATGCGGTCGGTCTCGGCGTCGTACACCGCCGCCAGATCGGCCCAGCGGCCGCTCGCTTCCGCCAGGCGATCGACGTGGGCAATGACCTCCTGGTTCGACGGATCCACCCGCAGGGCGCGGCAGTAGGCATCAAACGCCGCATCGAAATTGTTCAGGCGGCGCTCGTGTATCTTCGCCAACAGGTCCAGCAACTCGACCCGGCGCACTGGATCCTGGGTGTAGGTAATCATGACCTCGTGAACCGCCGCCACCTTGGGCCAGTCGCCTGCACTCTCGTACACAGGCTGCAACACCTCGGCCGCCGCGATGGGCTCCTCTCCTCGCTGCATCATCCCTTCAAGAGCCTTCAGGGTCGGCTCGTGGTTCGGGTCCATGCCGAGCACGCGCTGGTAGGCCTCAGTGGCGCGGCTCGCATCCTTGAGCTTGTCCGACCACAGCTCGCCGATGCGGTAGCGCAGCGACACCACCTCGGCAGCCGACGAAGACAGCTCGGTCTGCCTCTCGAGCACGTTGAGCAGGTCGTACCAACGTTCGGTTTGCAGGTACAGACGATCCAGGGCCTGCAGGGCATCCAGGTCGTCCGGATCCATGTCCAGGATCGAGGTGTAGGTTTCGATGGCGCGGGGAGCGTCGAGCAACTCGCGGTCGTACACCTGTCCCAGCACGAAAAGACGTTCCTTCTTTCGGGCCGGGTCTGTGGCCAATTCGGCCTGCCGGGCGTAGACATCCTTCAAGTCGTTCCAGCGCGACAGGCGCAAGAACAGCCGCACCAGGCTTTCCAAGGCCGCCTCGTTGGTGTCGTCGAGGGCCAGAACCTGGCGGTAGACCTCGATCGCCTTTTCGGAGTCGTCGAGGACCTCTTCCCAGATCTTGGCCGCGCGCGAGCCCAGTTCTTTCTTGTCGGCCAGCGCGTCGACCATGTCCATCTTTCGCTGCAGCAGCAACACCAGTTGCCCGTAGTCAGCCGTGCGAATGTAGATGGCTTCCAACGCGTCGGCCGCTTCCAGGTCGCGTGGCCCGACGGCCAGGGCCTGCTTGTAGGCCTCTGCCGCGATCTCGGAGTTGCCGAGTTCGTTCTCGGCAAGCTTCGCAACGGCGTGGTAGACGGCGCCCTTCAACTCATCCGACTGCAACTTCTCGGCGGCGGCTCGATAGCGGACCACCAGGTCGTCGCACCGGCCGAGCGCCTTGGCCAAGCGCTCCAGGCGTCGGGTCGTCTCGGGATCGAGGGGATCCTCGGCCAGCGCACGCGCGAGAGCCTCGTATGCCCGTCCGGGCTCGTCCAGGCCATCCTCGCAGGCCGTGGCGATCTCGTGCAGGAGGTCGATCTTGCGCCGCACGTCCAGGGTGTGGCGCGACTGGATCTCCAGAACCCGCACCAGGTTGCCAAAATCGCTGCGCGCCCGGTACACCGGATCCAGGATCTCCGCCAGAACCAGGTCGTGGTCGGGGTGGTCGAGAAGGCCCTCCAGCGCCGCCACCGTTTCTTCGTGGCCGGGCGCTAGGTCGAGCAGCCGCCGATACGTCTCCACCGCGGCCGTGATGTCGTGCAGTTTCCGTTCTCGCAATTGCCCGAGACGGGAGAGCAAGCGTACCTGCTCGTCCTCGTCGCTCGACAGTTCGAGCTGTCGTTGCAGGTTGTCCGCCAGATCGAGGTCCAATCCCTTGTGCACGAAGAGACGATCGAGCGCCCGCAGGGCGGTCAAGCTGCCCGCGTTGTCGCCCAGCGCCTCCTTCCACGCCGCAATGGCCTCGTCGGGATTTCCAATGGCCTCTTCCCAGATGGCCGCGATGCGCGCGTGAATCTGCTCGCGCTCCTCGCTGGAACGGACCAGCTCCGCCTTCTTCTTCAGGGTCTCGACCAGATCGGACCAGCGCTCGGTCCGCGTGTACAGTCGTTCCAGGGCTTCGAGCGCTGACGCGTCTTCCGGCTCGATCTCCTGGGCCAGGCGGAAGTATTCGACCGCCTTGTCCGACTGGTCGAGCTTCTCGTCGTACGCCACCGCAATGACCAGGAGAATCTCGCGTTCCAACCCGGACGTGAGCTTGCGACTCCCCTGCGCCTCGCTGTAGAGGGCCACCAACTCCCGCCACTTGCCCATGCGATCGGCCAGCGCCTCCAGAGCCGCTCGCGCCTCGGCTGACTCCGGACTGATGCTGAACGCCTCGGCATAGGCCTGGTACGCCTGCTCCGGGCGGCCGGCCTCGCCTTCCAGGGCGCCGATGCGCAAGAACAAGGCCACCCGGGCCGCGGCATCCGTCTCGCGTGCCAGCTTGATGCGCTGGACCTGCAGCAACCGTTCGACCTCGTGTCCCGCCTCATAGATGGGCTCGAGAGCCGCCACTGCACTCATCTGGTGCTGACTATCCACCAGATAGACCTCGAGAGCCGCGCGCGCCCCCGCGTGGGTCGGGTCCAGCGCCAGGGCCTCCTGATACGCTTGTACGGCAACGCCCGGACTCTTGAGATGCTTCTCGGAGACCTCGCCGAGTCGACACTTCAACTCGGCCGCGGTGGGGTCGTCATTGGGCAGCTTGAGCTGGCGTGCGATGACCTTGGCCAGGTCCTTCCAGCGTTCCGTGGCCCGATACAAGCGGTCCAGGGCTCGCAGCGCCTGCACGTCTTCCTTGGACGTCTTCAGGATGTCCTTGTAGAGATCGATCGCCTTATCCGCGTCGTGCACCTGTTCTTCATAAAGCGCCGCGAGCTGCAGGCGAACCTCGCGCTTCTCCTCCTCCGAGCCGGCCAGGGCGAGCTTCTTGTCGTAGATGGCCAGCAACTGGTCGTGCTGACCGGTGGCAATGTAGAGGCGTTCGAGGGCCAGCACGGCCTGCTCGTCGCGGTCCACAATCTCCAGGATCTCTCGGTTGCGCGCAATCGCCGCCTCGGTGTTGGCCAATTCTTTCTCGTAGGCGCGTGCCACCGTGGCCAAGAGGGGAAGAACATCTCGCCCCTTTAGGCTGGGCAGGACTGCTTCGTAGGCCTCCACCAGCAGGTCCCAAGTGCCTGTCTCACCGGCCAGCCGCTCGGCGTATTCGCGCGCCCACTCCTCGCGCGGATTCTCGGACAGCGCCTGCAGTGCCACGGTGAGCGCCAGCGGCTTGTCGCCGGCGTCGGTCTCGAGAATCTGGGCGATGCGCAGCATGCGCTCCTGGCGCTCGCCCGCGTCTTTCGTATGCTCGAGTTGCACCTGCAGCACCTCGGCCAGCCGCTTGGCATCCTTGGCCTTCTCGAACATCGGGATGAGAGCCTCGGCCGCCGCCAGGTTGTGACCGTCGAGCGAGAGCACCTTCTCGAAAGCCTTCTGCGCCTTGTCTGGCTTGCTCAGCCGGTCGCGGTAGAGGACCGCAATCTTGTTCCACAGCCCCACCCGGGCCGCATCTGTCTCGCTGTCGGCTTGCCGCTCCAACACCCGCGCGAATTCGTCCCACTTGCCCTGGACCGAGTAGAAACCTTCGAGCGCGTCCCAATCCTTGCTCTGCAGATAGAGCTTGCGAAGTGCATCCTGAGCGCGCCGGTTGTCCGGCTCGGCATCCAGCAGTGTCTTCCACGCGGCCACGGCCAGGTCGAGTTTCTGCAGCTTCTCGGTGTACACCGTGGCCAGCTTGGGCAGGATGACGCCGCGTTTGGCCGGGTCGTCCGTAATGACCGCCTGCTTGTCCAGGACCGCAGCCAGCTCCTCCCAGCGCTTCTCACGTTCGTAGAGCTTCTCGAGCTCAGCCAGGGCCTCCGCGTCGCCGTCGTTGACCTCGAGAACTTTGCCCCAAAGCTCGATCGATACGGCCGCCTTCTTCAGCTTGTCAGTGGCCAGCTTGGCGACCTCAGCCCAGCGCCTACCCCGCTCGGCCGGATCGGCCACGCGCGCGGTCTCCTGGCGCAACACCGCCACCAGTCGATCCCAGTCGCGCCGCTTCTCGTACATCTGCTTGAGGAAGGTCAGCGCCTCGGCGTTCCCCGGATCGATCTCCAGAATTGCTTCAAACGCCTTGATGGCCTCGGCCTGGTTCGAGAACTTCTCCAGGTACAGGTTCGCCACCCGTAGGTGCAGCGCGATCTTGTCCTCGGCCGAGTCGACGATGGCCGCTTTCTTGCGCAACACCGCTATCAACTCGGGCCAGCGCGGGATGACCTCGTACTGGGCAGCCAGCGCGTCCATGACCTCGACGTTGTGGGGTTGTAGCGCCAGGATGCGGTTGTAGGCCTCCACCACCATCACGTCGAGCTTGAGCCGATCGCGGTACAGCTCGACCATCTCCAGGAGCACGGGGACCTTCGCCTCGGGCGCGGGCCAAGTCGCCTTCTCGACCGCCTCCTTGAGAACCTCTACGCAGGCCTTCCAGCGTTCCGCCCGCCGGTAGACCCGAGCCAACTCGCGCCTGGGTTCCCAAGCCGCCGGAGCGGCAGCCGCGATCTTCTTCCATGCATCGATGCCCTTCTCTACCGACAGACGTTCGGTC
>Ga0265330_10000811_pt1 | contig 19726 bp, 21 predicted proteins | sample 41919metaG_FD_202083 | JGI IMG/M metagenome (GOLD analysis project Ga0265330, IMG submission 202083) | Rhizosphere microbial communities from Carex aquatilis grown in University of Washington, Seatle, WA, United States - 4-19-19 metaG | ecosystem: Host-associated > Plants > Roots > Rhizosphere... | reverse complement strand
CGAGCGCGGACATGGATCTCCAACCCGCGCTTCTCAACAGAGTCCACCACACGTAGCTTTAGCGAAGTGTGGCGGGCTGTGCGAGAAAACGCGCCTGCGGGCGCTGATGCGATGCCAATATACGAATGCATGCGAATCTACGAATGGCAGTTTAAAAAAATGGCTAAAAACAACATTTTTGGCTTAAATACGCGCTTTGGGGCTTGACAAAAGCGCGGATAAGTGCTATAGTGGATTGTTATTGAATTCTCTGAGGAGAGAGTTAACTGACAAAAGTTCCTGCCGTCTTTAAGAGGAAGACGATTGGATCAAAACAAGAGGGAGAGTCACAAAGGCAACCCGCCAAAAGCGGGTGTGCCTCTTTCGTTTGCTACTCCCCTTTCCATAGAGTTCACCCCACTACGCTAAAGCTGCGCGGGGCGGGTTTTATTGGGAAGAAATTAACAACACAAGGAGAACGGCATGGACCACGACTTCGAACCAAAGACACCGGAATTCGCCGCGTACAAGGCCCGGCGACTGGCGACGCGGCAGATGATCTTGGACGCGGGGAAGGAGCGCGAGCTCCAGCAAGCCGTCATCGAAATGATCGGCTAACACGCGAGCGCGGACTTGGACCTCAAACCCGCGCTTCTCAACAGAGTCCGTAAAGAAAATAACTTTGCGGGCTGTGCGAGAAAACGCGCCTGCGGGCGCTGACGCGATGCCAATCTACGAATGCATGCGAATCTACGAATTTGAAAATTTACTTCTGATGAAACGATCCTTTTGGATACAGTTCGCGAAGCGTTGAGCACCGCAAGCGAAATGTACTCAAATGTACATTGAGCGCGGAGCGGAAACGCGACAAAGAAATGCGCCAAAAGAATCGTTTCATCGGCCATTCGTTTGGAGGAGGAGGGCGTCTGCGATACCCAGGAGGGAACATCGCACCGTTGGTGTGAAGGTAGGGAAGATCGGATTCGGCCAGCTTAGCTGGCTTCTCTGATCCATCCCAACTCGAAACACCGTTTTACGATCTCGCTTGCGAGATCATCACTACTCCTCCAAACGAGCGGCTGAACGGTTCCGTCGACGATTAGCATTTTCGCTCGAAAAAAGACGGCGTAGGGCACGAAACGCCCCCCATTAAAAAACGGTTAATTTAACCGGGACGCGCGATCCGTTTGATCGCTTTAAAACAAACCGGATCGTGTTTGGTTCAAAACATGACCGGTCGGCAGATGGACTTTTTGTCCGATCCCCCGTCAAAATGACGGGTCAATATCGACAAAGTTCTCGCCCCCAAGGCAAAAGCCAGAAAGAGGAGGACCAATGGTATTGGACGCGAAGATGTAATCTCACCCGCAAACTGTTCGAGTACCGGGAGCTCACCAAAGCCGGCGCCAATCTTGGTAAGGCGTGAATCCAAGAAAAACACCCCATGCGATCAATCGTTATTGATTGAACCGTCAGACGATCGGATTTAGTGGGGTCCGTTCTTGAGAACACGATCAACCCTCACCCTACCCTCTCCCCTTCTGGGGCGAGGGGAAGAGAAGGGATCGCGCTCTCAAAGACGGATTAAAAATCGAGTGCTGGATACCGGCTTTCGCCGGTATGACGAAAAACAATTCGTATCGATTTGGGGGAAGGAGGGCCCATATTTATTTGAGCGATTTTATTGCTCGCCTTAGGCCAGGCCTCCCCCGAAACCGATACGGATTGAAACATCGATCTGCGCCGTCGCGCAGAACAAGACCATGCGGCTGACCGCTGTCGGCAATGGCGTCCGGCGCTCCGGACAAAACGCGCGCGTACGGTGGCGGCGAAGATGGAACGACTTCCATTCTTCGCCGCCACCGCAACCGATCCAAGAGATTTTTCATCGTCATCGCGAGGAGCCGAAGCGGCGAAGCGATCTCGCCGAGATTGCTTCACCCTCTGCGCCCGAGGCGCATCAGCCTCTGGCTGAGACAAGCTCGGGTTCGCAATGACGGTTTTACAAAAAGATCCTTTGGATCGGTTCGAACGCGAGCCGTTCGAACGCGAGCCGAAAGATGTAAGTGAATCCGCAGAGGCAAGGTGCCAAAGCGGAAAGTTCCATCACAACTGGCTAGGAGGCCAATCATGAAGACCAATTCGAAGCAGAATCAGTTCGTCCGCACCGGCGGCTGGGACAAGACCGACACCAAGTGCAATTGCGCAAAAGAGGGCGCGACGGTGTATCTGAACCACAATGGCGCACTCACTCCGCTTGGCGAGAATTGCCGCAAGGCACTGATCGCAGGCGAGAGTCAGCTGGCGCTCGTGGAGAAGCGCAGGCCGCGCCTCATCGCTCTTGTCCCGGTCTGGTCGCTCAACATGGCGACCGCGATCGCGACGGGCGAGCAGTTCCCGGAAGTCAATCGTCTTGGTGTGGATCGCGACGGCCGTCCAAGCAAGCTCTGCGCTTGCAAGGGTTGCAACCACCCCGTGGGAAACAAGGGTATTCCCCGCAACGGGATCGCCTACCTCTTCTGCGGCGGGTGTGGAGCGGCATTCGAGATCGTGGCCGAGAAGAAGCTTCAGGACCTCAAGCCAATGAGCGCCGAGGAAGCGCGCAAGGCGGCCGCCGAGCAGCGGGATGCGAATGTGGGAATTGCCGCATCGCTCCTGGGCACGACGACCCCGTCCACCGTCAAGGTGAACGCGGAAGGCAAGCTGGTCACACCGATCGCGGTACTGGCCGGCGCCACGGCTCCCAAGGCCGAGACCAAGCCCGAGGCGCCCAAGGCCGAGACGAAGCCCGAGGGACAGCCCTCGCGCCCGAACGGCAAGAAGGCGCGGAAGAACCGGCCCGGGGTCAAGGCCCAACACATGGCCGCGACCCCAGAAGGCGCCATCACGGCCCGCGTGCACTTCAGCGAACCGACCGAGGGGGTCGCGCCCGAGACCCAGGCGACCGCCTAACCCGCGTCCTAAAAAGACGCAACCCGCCGGTGGGTTTTAGCCGGCATCAATGTTCTTTCTCTGCCCCGCACCAATCAAATGGTGCGGGGTCCAGATTCGAGGGTACGATCAAGCCCTCACCCTACCCTCTCCCGTTCTCGGGCGAGGGGGAAAAAAGATCGCGGATTCAAATCTGGAATAAGTTTGGCAGTAGTTCGATGACCGTCCCGCCAAGGCGGGGCACAACACAAGGAGATCATCATGAAGTGTAATCACCCGGGTTGTTATGCTTTTCTGACAGCCGAAGAAGCACTGTATCCCGACCTCAATGCTGTCAAGGGTGGGATTCACAGCCTCGCGGACATTCACCGGCTTGGACGACATCCCTCTCACGGTCCCGGCACTTCCTACACCGCGGCCATCATGTTCTATGAGATCGTTCTCAAGGGTGGATCGCTGACACTGGGCGCGCCGAAGACCACTCCGACGCCGGCGAAGCCGACGAAGGATGCGCTCAAGAACCGCGCGTCGGCGATCCGTTTCGCCTACAAGACGCTTCGCGGGGCGGGACTGAGCTACGAAGGATCGCAGAAGGCGGCGGTGAGGGCGTTTGAGAAGGAAACCGCTTTGGAAAAGGAGCTTCAACGAGAGGCGAGCACCGAGCGGTTGATTGCTATCAACAACTCGCGTCGCGCCGCGAAGCAGGCCGCGTCGGTCGAGGCGGCCTAGCGAGCCGCAACGCGATGGGTCGAGAGAACGCTCTCGGCCCATCGCAAACTTGAGAACACGATCAAACCCTCACCCTACCCTCTTCCGTTCTCGGGCGAGGGGGGTGGACAGATCGCGGATTAAAATCTGGAAACAATTTGGCACCGTCCCGCCAAGGCGGGGCACAACACAAGGAGATAGCGCATGAATAAGAATTCAAGAACCGTTCCCGTCATCGCCGGCGTCCCACTGACCCCTACGGTCGAGGCGCGCCGCAAGCAGATCCTCGCCGAACGCGATCAGGCCGAGCTGGAACAGATTGCCGCCGAACTGGCGAACTACCGGCGCGAGGACAAGTTCGAACGATACGGACTTGCACCGGCCTAGCGAGCCGCAACCTGCCCGCGGGTAACACGGGCTTGCCGCGAATGACCGCCATGGAGGCGAAAATGAGTTGGCACTAACACACGTTCTTTCCGACATAACCCACACACACCGGCCAACGGTCGATGTGTGTGGGTGCCAGATCCGAGGGCGCGATTTTCACGCTTTCAGATCTGGAAAAACGGTTTGGAAACATTCAAGGAGGATATCATTCATGGCCGACAACAAGACGACCGGATCGAGAAGCGACATCGAAACAGCGCTTCAGCGGGCGGCTGACGAGGGCGTTGTCCGGGATGAAATTCCCGATGACAAAGCCGAGACCAAGGAATGGCGCCTTGCAAATGGCACCTTCAGGGCGGCCGCATGAACCCGTAGCGCACATACGGACGGGGCGAGAGCTAAAAACTTTCGCCCCGTCCAAGATCATTTAAGGAGTAATGAACGATTGTTCGCCGCGTCACAGTATCAATGGGTTGAATGGCGAAAATAGCCAACATTGACAAGAGGTCTAAAAAAACTTATTCTGATATATATCCAATTCGCATTCGGGCACAGGCTGCGGTGAGGCACTGCCTCAGATAGGAATCTTAAAGCGTTGCGCTTGCCAGCTTGCTGGCCGGTGCAAATCTCTCTCCTCTTCGCTTTCTTATTTCGACCTGTACGCATTTCGCCGATCCGCAGCCGCTGCTTGGATGGGAATTTTCCGCCCCTGGGGGGCGGATTTTTTCGTTTTACTGCAAATTACATAAGGAAGGCTGTTGGCCCCTCGGGGCGACGCGATGCCAATACTGCAAATTAAGTAAGGAAGGTTCTTGGCCCCTCGGGGCGACGCGATGCCAATACACGAATGCATGCGAATCTACTAATCCGTTCTCAAGTCGCAGGGCGGCTTGCCCGTCATTCGTAGATTCGCATGCATTAGCAGATTAGCATCGCGTCGGCCGATTCCCGCAGGGAAGTCGCCCCCATTCGCCCGTTTTGCCGCCAACCTATCCCCTTTATCCGAAGCCCTATTTCTGCTATATTCCATCAATATGGCAAGACACAAAAAGAACGAACCGATCGTCCGTTTGCACTGGGAAATGTCGCCCGAAGTGAGGCGATCGATGATCGCCGTCGCCCTTATCGCGCTCGGCATTATCGGCATTTTGTCTTATTTCAATTACGCGGGCATTGTGGGGGTGTATTTGAACCGCGGCTTGGCGTCGTTTTTGGGCGCCGACCGCCTGCTTTTCCCGCTTATGCTCACGGGTTTTGGCGCGATCATGCTGGTAAAGGGGCGGGTGCGCGGCACAATGCTTTTGGGATTCTTTCTTTTCATCCTTTCATTTAACGGCCTTCTTGAGACAATCGACGGATCCGGCCGCGCCGGCGGCTCGTTGGGGTCGTTCCTCTCCGTCCCGCTCGAAAAACTGCTGTCAACCGCCGGATCGGTCGTTATCCTTTCGGCGCTTTTCATCGTCGCGTGCGTTTTGATATTTGATAAGCATCTCGCCACCTTCGCCGACCTTGGCAAGGCCCTGCTCGCGCCGTTCAAGAAAATGCGCGCGCCGCGACCGATGGGAGCGGTGGCCGCGCCGGCAAGCGAGCCGGAGATCGACGAAGAACCCGAACCGGAAGACGAAGAACAGGAAGACGAAGGCGATAAATCCTATGGGACCAATAAGACCTATTCGGCGGACGGCGAAGCCGCCGCCGAGCTCGTCGTGGCGCCAAAGCCGCGCCGCATGCGCCGACACATTGAAATTCCCATTGACCTGCTCGAAACCAAGTCCGGCAAGCCCTCGGCCGGCGACATACGCGCGAACCAAGAAGTGATCCGCCGCACCTTGGAACAATTCGGCATCCCCGTTGAAATGGGCGAGGTCTCGGTCGGTCCCACGGTCACGCAATACACGCTGAAGCCGGCCGAGGGCGTAAAACTTTCAAAAATAATCGCGCTCTCGAACGACCTGGCCCTTGCCATGGCCGCGCACCCCATCAGGATCGAAGCGCCCATCCCGGGCAAGTCGCTTGTCGGGATCGAAGTTCCCAACCAAACGGTCGCGATCGTCAAGGTCCGCGAAGTGATCGAGTCGGCGGCTTTCCATGATTCGAGCGCCAAGCTCCCGATCGCAATAGGCAAGGACGTGGCCGGCGCGCCATGGGTGGGGGATGTCGCGCGCATGCCGCACCTGCTCGTTGCCGGCGCCACCGGTTCGGGCAAGACCGTTTGTCTTAATTCGATCATCATCTCGCTTCTCTACCGCTTGGGCCCCGACGACCTTAAATTCATTTTGATCGACCCCAAGCGCGTCGAGCTCCCCTGCTACAACGGCATCCCCCACTTGCTCACGCCGGTGATCACCGAAGTTCCCAAGATCGTGAATTCGCTCAAATGGTGCATCGGCGAGATGGAGCGGCGCTTCAGCTTGCTCGCCAAGGCCGGCAAGCGCGACATTGCTTCGTTCAACCGCGACTCAGGTGAGGCGGAGCGCATCCCGTATATCGTCGTCATTATCGACGAGCTCGCCGACCTCATGGCCACCTCGTCGCAAGAGGTCGAGGGCTCGATCGTGCGGCTCGCGCAAATGGCGCGCGCCGTGGGCATTCACCTTATTGTCGCCACCCAACGGCCGTCGGTGGACGTGATCACCGGGCTCATCAAGGCCAACATCACGAGCCGCATCGCCTTTGCGGTCGCCACCTCGACCGACTCGCGAACGATCATCGACACCTCGGGCGCGGAAAAACTCCTTGGCCGCGGCGACATGCTTTACACCACCGCCGAACTCTCAAAGCCCAAGCGCATCCAAGGCACCTTTGTGAATGACGACGAAATAAATCGCGTGGTCGATTATTTGAAAGAAAAATCCGACGAGGAGCCGGAGTATCGCGATGACATTGTCGAACGCCCCAAAGCGGTCGGTCCGTCGGGCGAAACATACGACGACTCCGAAGACGAACTTTTGCCCGAGGCGCGCGAGCTCGTGGTTGCGGCCGGCAAGGCCTCGGCCTCGCTCCTCCAGCGCCGCCTCAAGGTCGGCTACGCCCGCGCGGCGCGGCTTTTAGACCTCATGGAAACGCAAGGCGTGATCGGCCCGGGCGAAGGAGCCAAGCCGCGGGCTATCCTCGTGAAAAAAGGAGACCCTTCTTCAATCCCTGTTGATAATGAATCTGCCGGATCATCTACGGTTTTTGTCGATGAAGTGGATGAAGATGCCGATGATGCTAACTAATTCTAATCATTTACTAATTTACCAATAGCCGCACCAGCCGCCCTATTCGTAAATTCGTAATGGATTCGTGATTCGTAAGACCCGCTGTGTCCCAAACCATCCCTCCCCAACCTATAAGCCGCAAGGCCATGATCGCCCCGCACCGGATCATGCGCGTTGCGGTGATCGTTGCTTGCCTTATCGTTTTCGCCGCCGCCGTTATTTGGGAGGTCTTGCGCGTCACCGCCGCGCCGGCTCTTACGATCGTTTCGCCCGCCGACAACACGCTTACCGCCTCGCACCGCATCACGCTCGAAGGCCGAGCCGCGCCGGGATCCGCGGTAACGGCGAACGGCGCGACCGTGGCCGTTTCCGAGGACGGGCGCTTTAACGAGGACATGGACTTGCGCACCGGCGAAAATGTCATTACTATTGTTGCGACGAAGAAATTCGCCAAACCGAATATTATTTACAGGAGGGTAGTTGTTTCCGAATGACCGAACGACTAACGATGAACGACTAAACCGGCCGTTCGTCATTCATACTTAGTCATTGGTCGTTAATCATTCGGCACGAAAAATATGCCCAAAAAAGACGTAAATCCCAAGCTCGCGGCTGCGCTCGAGGCCATGAACCAGATCAAAGAAAGGTTCGGCGAAGGGTCGATCATGAAGTTTGGCGAGGCCAACCGAACCATCGTGGACGCCATTCCCACCGGCTGCCCCTCGCTCGACATCGCGCTGGGGGTCGGCGGATTCCCGCGCGGCCGCATCATCGAAATATTCGGGCCGGAGGCTTCCGGCAAAACGACGCTCGCCCAGCATGTGGTGGCCGAGGTCCAGCGCCAGGGCGGGATCGCCGCCTTCGTCGATGCCGAACACGCGCTTGACCCGGAGTATGCCAGAAAGATCGGGGTGAACGTGAACGAGCTTCTCATTTCGCAACCCGACACCGGCGAACAGGCGCTCGATATTGTCGAAACGCTCGTCCGATCGAACGCGGTCGACGTGATCGTCGTCGACTCCGTTGCCGCGCTCGTGCCCAAAGCCGAAATAGAAGGCGACATGGGCGATTCGCACATGGGGCTTCAGGCGCGGCTCATGTCGCAAGCGCTCCGCAAACTCACCGCGATCATCTCAAAGTCGCACACTTGCCTTATCTTCATCAATCAAACGCGCATGAAAATAGGCGTCTTTTTCGGCAACCCCGAGACGACGACCGGCGGCATGGCGCTCAAATTCTACTCGTCGCTGCGCATTGAAGTTCGCCGCGCCGCGCAAATAAAGATGGGCGAAAAAATAATCGGCAACCGCGTCAAGGTGAAGATCGTGAAAAACAAGGTGGCCGCGCCTTTCCGCACGACCGAATTCGACATCATGTACAACGAAGGCATTTCGCTCGCCGGCGACCTTATCGACACCGGCACGCTTTGGAACATCGTAAAAAAGAACGGCAACACCTATTCATACGGCGAAGTAAAACTCGGCGTTGGCCGTGAAAACTCGAAACTTTTTCTCAAGGAGCACCCCGAGGTCTTCGGCGACATCCGGAAAGAACTCATGGAAGCGGTCAAGGCCAAAGAGCTTGAGGAGGCCGGCGGCGCGCTGCCGACCACCGAAGCTGAAGATGCGTCCGCACCGCTTGAAAATAAATAAACATTAAATCTTAAACATTAACGGTTTAACGTTTAAGATTTATCGATAAAATAAAGAAGGCACTCCGCGGGGGGTGCCTTTTAGATCGGTCTCACGGGCGTGGCGTCGTTATGGATGTTGCGTGCGATCCATCTGCCGGCTCGGCGAAACTTCTCCCTGACATCAGCGCTTTCGAATCCGGGAATGCGATTAAGCTCATCGACAAAGTCGTCGAAAACCAAGCCGTTGCGTTTGACCGTGAGCAAACCGCCGGCATCATCCCATTCCAAAAACCCCGCATTGAGCATTTGGAGAAGGGTTGTATAAACGACCTTCGAGTACAAGCCGCCTCTTTGTTTCTTGAAAGCCAGTTTGCCCAAAGGGCAGATCGCTTGCGTTTCGGCGATCACTTCGCAGAGCCGGTGAAAATCGCATTCAAGTCGCACCGCACCGCTCATGAAGAGCACGGCCGCCACCGGGCGGCATTCAGGACTTAGCATTATCTCTGCCTCCCGTTGGTTGTTAACGGTCAATGGTACATGAACGGCCGGGTGCCGTGGCTGTATACCGTTTGTGCGGCGCGCGCACGGACGGCCGACAGCAACTTGTTCTGCAGAACGCGGACATACTTCGCGAGCGGATCTTCGACCGACTCATGATCGCGGCCGTCGGCGATGAATACTTGGATCGAGAGATCGGCAAACAGTTGGCCGTGCTTTGTCCCTTCGATCCTGCCAATGGCTTCGAGGCAATCTCTCTCGATGGCCAGCAGATCCGTACTAAGATTGCACTCATGGCAACCGCAGGATGTCCGAACATGCTGGATGATGACGGCCATGTCCCTCTCGACGCTTTCCCGATCGAATGACTCGCCCGTCGCGTCATAACAAAGATAACGCAGGGAACAAGTAAGCCGTTTTACGGCCGCAAGGTAGGGGCCATGACCCCTTATCGCTCGTTCAAGATATGTTCTATCGGACATCGGTCCCTCCTTTCCGCATTCGTGTTGAAAAAGAACCACTAGCCCAAAAGTATACGCTTTTTTTGTAAAATGTCAATGGGCGAGTATTAAAAACGGCGCTCCGCGGAGGAGCGCCGATGCGGTTGGACCGAGATCAGGCCGTGGCTTCTTGCGGCGCGGCCTGTTGCGACGCATTCATCCGTTTCGTCTCGAAAAGGCGCAGGAGTTCGGGAAGCAGAACGATCTCTTCGTCCGGCTCGTTGCCGGCATCGGGATCCGGATCGAAGCAGATCTTTTGCAAGCTGGAGCTGGAGCGGTCGTGATCCGAACCGAGATAAACGGCAAAGGCGTTGATGACGCTTGTCTCTTGGCGTTGCAGGCCGTCTTCGCCCGCGGTATCCGAGCACGCGGAACAATCGTTGGCCGCATGCCAGACCAAGGCGACGAGCATATTCCTGATCCGCTGAGCCGAAATGCCGATCGCCTCTCCGGGGCTTGCGGCAAGCAAGCGCAGGCATGCGGCGAGCTTAATAAGCGAGTCCACATATGATCCGTGGCCGGTGAGCGACTCGGCTACCGGCAGGTCTCTCAAATCGAACCGTCCTTTGCTCATGCGTCTTCCTTTCGTTTTGGTTTCGTGGCAATGACCGAACGATAAGAAAAAATCTACTCCAATAAATCCCGCTTGTCAACGCCGCACCGGCACCATCTCACATAGTGTGAGGGATAACTTGATAATAGTTAGTCGCGACAACGGTTTTACGGCCGTTCTCATTGAACGGCGGCATCTTTGCCCCCTCTTTGGAAAAGAGGGGGGAGGGGGAGTTCCGTCGGAATAGCTCCCAAGGAACCATAAGCGATAAAACGGCGGGCATTGCTGCTATCTTTAAACCGGAACTCTCCCCCACTTCGCCAAAGCTTCCCCTCGACGTACTCGGGGTCTTGCGCGGAGCAGGCCTACCCTCCCTTTTATCAAAGGGAGGCTTAAGATATTGCTCATTTTAATATAATGCGACACCACACTTTATGAGATGGTGCCTGGTGGTGAATATGGTCAGGAATATAAAAATTTTTTTATTTTAAACAAAAATCGACCTCACGGTATGCGAGGCCAATTTGTTCATCGTTCATCGTTCATCATTCGTCCATTACTCCGTCGTCCGTTCCACGTATTCGCCGGTTTCGGTGGAGATGACGATCTTCTCGCCGGTCTTTATAAAGATGGGCGCTTGTATCTTCATGCCGGTCTCGAGCTCTATTTCTTTGGTCACTTTGTTTGAAGTGTCGCCGCGCACGGCGTCCGGCGCGTAGGCAACGACGTAGGCGATCTTTTTGGGGAACTCGATGTTCACCGGATTGCCCTCGAAAAGCACAAGATTGCATTCCAATCCTTCTTTCAAATATCCCTTGCGGTCGGCGATGAGCTCAAGCGGGACGGCCACTTGGTCGTAGGTGACGCGATCCATAAAGGTCGCGGTGGTGGTATCGGAAAAAAGATATTGCATTTTCTTTTTCTCGACATCGACGATATCAAGCTCTTCGCCCGACTTAAAGGTGTTCTCGATCACTTTTCCGGTCCGCACGTTCTTAAGGCGCGTGCGCACAAAGGCCGAGCCCTTGCCCGGATTGACGTGCTGAAAATCAACGACTGCGTAAAGGTCGTTCTTCCAGCGCATGACCACTTCTTTGGCGATGTCGGCGGTAGTTCGCATATTTAGGTTTCAGGTTACAGGTTTCAGGTTACAGGTTCAAGGTCACAGGGCCGCACCCTGATACCTGACACCTGTCACCTGATACCTAGTTATTGAATATTTCCGAGGCCGGGAAAAGGATGACGTCGTCGATCGAACCGGCACCGGCCATGAGCATGGCCAAACGGTCGACGCCGAGCGCGATGCCGGCGGACGGGCGGAGAGCGCCGACGGCCTTGATGAAGTCCTCGTCCACGGGCGGCTGGTCTTTGCCTTGGCGCCCGCGCAATTCCCGTTCTTCCTCAAGCCGCCGCCGTTGTTCGATTGGGTCGGTGAGCTCGGAAAAAGCGTTGGCCAGTTCCAAGCCGCCGGCATAAACCTCGAAGCGCTCGGCGTAACGCGGGTCGCTTTGCTTCGCGCGCGAGAGCGCGGCCATCTGGATCGGATAATCGTAAAGAATGGTTCCCTCGACTTCGCTCGAAACTCCGTCCTTCCGGACTTCGCGGAATCCCAGCTTTGGTTCGATCTCGGTAAGGAAGATCTTGAAAAAACAATCATCGAACGAATCGTTCGACGAAACCGCATGACCGCGCTCGAGCGCGGCTTTGGCCATGGTATCACGAGTTAAGATTTGGTCAAGATTAAGGCCTATTTGCGCAAAGGCCTCTTTGACCGAAAGGCGTTTCCATGGATCATGGACCATGGACCATACGGGGACAGACCCCTTTTCTTTATCGATAAGGGGTCTGTCCCCTTCAACCGCTTTCGCGCAAAATTTTACCAAACGTTCGACATCATCCATTATTTTCAAGTAGTCCTCGCCGGAGCGATACCATTCAAGCATCGTGAACTCGGCGTTGTGCGATCCGCCCGCCGGTTCCCCGTTCCTAAAAACCTTTCCCAATGAAAAAATCTTTTCCATGCCGGCGGCGAGCATTTTCTTGCACGAATATTCCGGCGAAGTGACGAGGTAGGCGTCGGCTTTCTTCCCTTTTTCATCATAAAGCGCCGTCTTGAACGGCGAGAGGTTCGGCTCCATGCCGGGGGCGGCCACCATAAGCGGCGTTTCAATTTCAATGAATCCCTCCAAAGCAAAAAAATCACGGATATTTTCCATGACTTTTCCTCTTGTCTGTATGTTGCGACGATATTGCTCGTCGGTTTTGTAGCGCTGCCAGGTGTTCATTGAGTGCTAACTAATTACCAATCTTGTTACAAATTTACTAATAGGTCTTTCGGTGAGGTTATTGGTAAATTAGTAACCTATTAGCGATTGGTTAGCCATCGCTTTATTGATTCGCCACGAACGGCATGAGACCGGTGACCCGCGCGCGCTTGATCGCGGTGGCGAGCTTGCGCTGGTGCCAGGCGCACACGCCGGAGCGGCGGCGCGGCATTATTTTACCGTATGAAGAAACGAACCGGCGCAAAGTGCCGGCCTCTTTGTAGTCGATCGCGTTCTGGTTGTTGGCGCAGAACGGACAGACATCATGTTTTGGTTTGCGTACGGGCATAGGCGGTTATGAACGATAAACTATGAACTATGAACGACCAACGCTTCGCAAAAATTCCGCAGGAATCGTTCATCGTTCATTGTTCATTGTTCGTTAAAAGGGAATATCTTCTACCTTTATTTCATCATCCGGAGTATTGGTCTTTTCAGCAACGCTCTGGTCCGCCTTGGGCGGAGGCGGTTCTTTGCCCACGAACGGCCGCGGCGCCGATCCTTCCGGCGCGCGGTCGAGCATGATCATGTTCTCGGCGACAATTTCGGTCCGGTACCGCTTGACCCCGTCCTGGCCTTCCCAATCGCGGGTCTGCAAGCGTCCTTCAACGTAGACCTTGCGGCCCTTGCCCAAGTATTGCTGGCAAATTTCGGCGAGCTTGCCCCAGGCGACGATGTTGTGGTACTCGGGTTTTTCCTGCTTGACGCCGGCGGCGTCCTTCCAAACAAAAGAGGTGGCGACGGAAAAATTCGTTACCGTTTGCCCGTTGGGGGTCGTGCGCGTTTCCGGGTCGCGGGTCAGGTTGCCGATCACTTGTGCGCGATTCAGGTTCATACTTTTAGTCGAGCGCGACTCGACGATTCAAGATTCAGGAATCAAGATTCAGGAATCCGTACGTATTCTTGAATCGTGTGTCTTGAATCGTGAATCATTCCGCGAAACGTAACTTAATTACAGTGCTTTCGTGATGTCTTCTTCCAAGGCCTCGAGGCGCTTGTCCAATTCTTCGGGCGTCATGGCGGGACCCACCGGCGCGGGCGCGGTGCCGATAATGGGAGCGCCGACGGCGACGGTTTCGCGGTAATCAATGCGCGCTTCGGGGTCGGCGAGCTGCCCGATCGGCTTTACCGCCGGATCAAAATGCGTGACTTGGTGGCGCAGTATTTCGTTGTGCAAGCGCAAGTATTCGTTAACTTGCTTTAACGCGGCCGGTTCGGTCTCGAAAACGACCAGCACATAATGCCCGTGGCGCACGTGCTTCATCGGATAACCCAGCTTGATCTTCCCGATCTCTTCATTGCGGCTAATCGAAAGTCCGAGCTTTACAAGCTCGGCCGTGATCTTTTCTTTGACGGCGGCAATCTCTTCTTCGGTGTATTTCGCCGCCAGCGTATAAAGTAATTCGTATTTGGCCATAGGGTGCGGTTAAAGTATCATATCACTGTAAAGATGACAAGTCCTTGCGCCCATGGGGCGCCCTAAACGACTAATGGCTAACGATGAATGATGAATGACTGATACTAATAACAAAATTTACGACTTAACCGAACGAACGGCCATGTTTGGAGAAAGGGTCATATTTTTTGTTCAAAAGATGCCAAAAAATCTTATTACCCTACCCCTTTTATCACAACTTATTCGGTCGGGGACAAGTGTCGGCGCCAATTATTGCGAGGCAGATCATGCAGAAAGCAGGAAGGATTTTGAACACAAAATTGGAATATGCAAAAAGGAAGCCAACGAGACCAAGTATTGGTTAAGGTTGGTCGCAAAAGCTGTCCCTGAACAACGATCTGATATAGTATCGTTATGGAGAGAAGCTGACGAGCTAAGACGAATTTTCATCTCAATAATCCTTACTTCGCAAAAGAAACAAATTAAATAGGGTTATTACGGTTCGTTATTAGTCGTTCATAATTCATCATTAGTCGTTAAAACATGAAATACGCTTTTGCCTTGGGAAGGCACCCAACCTTGTCGGTTGCCGAACTTGTTCGTGCTGTTCCGGGAATTACCCTTGAATCAGTGGAAAACGGGATCTGCGTTGGCAATTGCCCCGAGCTGGCGCCGGATTTCATTAACAAATTGGGCGGAACGATCAAAATAATTGTTATTGATAAAGAGATCGGGTCGCTTTCTGAAATTAACGCCGCTCTTTTGCGAAAATTGATCCCTCCCCGGGAGGGCAGAATTATTTTTGGCATTTCCGTTTACGGCCAAGTGCCTGGTGCGGAACGGCGGCGCATATATATAGAAGGGCTGGAGCTCAAAAAAGCGATCAAGGCCGAGGGGCGGCGGGCGCGCTATGTTGTTTCGCAGGACACCCATCTTTCGTCGGTCGTGATCGCAAAAAATAAGTTGATCGAGGAAGGCGCGGAATTCGTCATCATCAAAGAGCGGAGCCGTATTCTTGTCGGACATACCGTCGCGGTGCAAGAATTCGAAGCGTACGGCGAGCGCGACTTTGACCGGCCGGGGCGCTCGGCGCGCCGCGGCATGTTGCCGCCGAAGTTGGCGCAAATGATGGTGAACATTGCCGGGGGCGACAAGAGCAAGACCCTGTTTGATCCGTTCTGCGGCTCGGGCACCGTATTGGGCGAGGCGCTTCTCATGGGCTACACCGATGTGGTCGGTGCCGACCTTAGCGCCGAAGCCGTTAGCGACACCAAAGCGTATTTGGAATGGATCGAAAAAGCTCACCCGGAGTTCAAGGGCCGCTGGCGCGTTTTTGCCTCCGACGCGCGGCTGATCGACAAGCTGATCGCGCCCGAAAGCGTCGGCGCGATCGTCGCCGAACCGTACTTGGGCCAGCCGCAAAACGGCCGCGAAACGCCGGAGCAACTCAAGCATGTCATGAACGACGAACTGGCGCCGCTTTACCGCGATTCGATCGCCGCACTTTCAAAACTTTTGTCGCCGCGCGGTTCGGCCGTCTTCTCATTCCCCGTTTTCAACCGCAATAAAGGCCCGATCTTTACGCCGATAACGCAGGTCGCGAACGGTCTTGTTCCCGCGCCGCTTGTTCCGAGCGAATATGGGGACAGTCCCCTTATCGAATTGAAAAGGGGGCTGTCCCCTTCCGGCGGCGCGCTTTACGAACGCCCCGACCAATTTGTGGGACGAGAAATTGTTTTGCTCAAAAAAGTTTAGTCGTCATCCCCGAGCGCGGGCGGGCCTGCCCCGCATCGAGCTTTGCTCTGGTGCGTGGGGATCCAATCGTTATTGGGTGGCGGATCGGACGACCGACCAAGCTTCGCATTGGATTCCCGCCCCGTATCGCGGTACGGGGCATGCCTTTCCCATATGGATCGCGGTAATGACATAGATAAAAAAGACGCCGTCCCCGAGGGAGACGGCGTTTGTAGAGTCGCGAAGCGCTAATCTTCTTGTTTGGAAAGGACGATCACGGACACGTGCACAAAGTCGTTCCCCCGACATAACCGTCCGCGCCTTGCGTCGTCCCGGCCGGACATTTTCCTCCAAAACAATCTTTCAGAACTTGTGTGTACATGTAGCAACTAACGACCGCAACTCCCTGCATGGTCGACGTGCAGCAGGTATCCTTTGTAAATACCGGGCACGAGGAGGACGGCGGCGGATTGCTTTTTTCAGTTACTCCGATGTGGTCAGTTGTACAAGCGGACATCCCGCCATTATCGACGACGCAAATGCCGAAAAAACACGCCACAAGGCACTTCGCACGAAGCGTGCCTTTTACCGTTCCATCCTTATAGATCATGAGACCGAGCGGGGCCGGATCCATCGGGTCGGATGTGAAGTAATAAGGAGGCTCGCCGCCCGTAACCATGGCCACTGTCACATTGCACGGTTCTCCCTCTGAACAATTGCCGCCGAGCGGGACTATTGTCGGGCCGGCGCGAACGGTGGTGATGCGGAGCGGCGGAAGATCAATGGCCTTCGGCGGCGCGGACGAATCGGACAAGGTGACGGTAAAGGGCGCCGAAATAGTCGTGCTCGCAGCCGTTATCGCGATACCGGTTATCACGCACGTATTCGACAACGAAAACCCGTCCGGCAGTGCCGATCCCGCTTTGAGCGCGCAACTGTACGGTTCCGTTCCGCCCTTGGCCGAGAGCGCATATTCATAACCCTCACCCGACTTCCTGGCCGGCAAAACGGTCGTATTCGAATACAGCCAGCCGTTAAAGGTCGTGTTGATCCCGATCGATACCGGCGTGAGAGCGACATCAACTTCCGTCACGTGGGTCTGGTTCCTTGTCGATGCGATAAAGGCGTTGATCGCGGTTTGAATGTCGGTCGTTCCGGCGGTCGCCGAGAGCGTGATTGATGTGCCGGCAACGGTCGGAACAGAAATTGCGGCGCCATTGTTCGTTCCGTCAAAACGCCCATCCTTCGCATCCTCCGCCAACGCGCCGGTCAGGTCCATCGCCCGCACGCCGATTTGGTTCGCCTCCTGGGACAATCCGGCGAGCACCAAGGCGTAAATTCTTTGATCCAGGGCGGCCGGCCCGACGCTATCGGCGTTATCGGCGGCGGGAGAAAGCGTTTCAATGATATTCTTGACGCCGAACTGCGACGCAACGCCGGTATTTGACGAATCGACCGCGGTCGAAAGAGCGCCGCCGTCTTTTGCCAAAGCCAAAGCGCGAACCGCCGCAATGTGAGTGAGCGGCGTAATGTTGGCATTCGTAACGCCAACGGGCAACACCGCCATCAATTTATCCGCGACGGCAAGATCAACTATTCCCCCCGTCGACTCATCGGTATAAATGCCGCCCGATGATTCCGCCAGAATGGGCGACGACCACGCATGATCCAGGCGACATGAGTAAGTTCCGGACGCGTCCGTCGCGGTGAACCCCAACTGGTCGCCCCTGCCGCCATCGGCGTTCAAGGAAAAAAACGTGACCACGGATCCTGAAACCGGACCCATCACAACGGCTCCGAACACCTCCACCGTTTCATCTTCTTTGCGGCAGCCGATGGCCAGCATGGCGACAACAACCAACAAACACACTCTTCGCATTTTGATACCCTCCGAATGTCAGAGAACAAAAACGGCAAAACCGTCCCCGAGCTTCTTCGCTCGCCGCCCTTCCCGAACGATCGGACACGGCCGCAAACGGAGAAACCATGAATACCTAAAACTACGATATTACCGATGAAAAGTCAAGGGTGGCGGGGCAAACAATAAACAAAAGGCATCTTCCGCGTTGTCTCTCAAATAAAGCGGTCGGATCATATGAGAGACGGCGACAAAGAATATTGGACTTTGGTTTTTATCGCCGCAATAAAATTAAAATCGCCGCCCCCGAGGGTCGAAGGCGGCGATGCGAATCGATGAGCGAGCGAGACGGATCGGATGCGGGCTACCACATCCACTTGTTATGGGCGACTCCGATGATCGCGCACCCGCCGCAAAAGAGCGAACCGGTCGTGTTAAGTTGCGCTTCTGCGCCCGCGAGCAGAAACAGTCCGACAAACGCGCCCGCAACGGCCGGAAGGATCCAGTTTGTCAATATTCTCATGGCCCCACACATCCTTTCTTAGAAGACCGGAGAAAATTCGAAGAACGCCTTGATACTAAACATTTTTACTTGAAGCGTCAAGGGGAATCGTATGATTCCGCTCCCCTGTGCGTCTTAAAGAAATAGAGGACGGTTTGGCAAAAAATCACCTTACAGGGGTCTATGCGCCCCTATCAAAAACGATCGGAGGAGATGAATGGAAGACGAAAAGATTTGGAAAATTACCGGGATAAAATTTCATGATCCCGATGATCTGCATGAAGTTGTGAAAGCCGAGGTCGGAGTAACCGGAAGATTTCTGTCGTTTGTTTCGGAAGCGCCGACGGGCATACGACGCCGTGCCTTCTTTTCTGTGCTAGCCGTAAGCCCCGACAGATTGATGCGCCGCATGATAAAGGGCAAGGTCATTCGCGGCCTGAACGAAAAAGCGGCAAAGAACATCATCGGCATAATCAATAAGCGGCTGTGGCCCACCGGTAAAATTCTAATGGTGGCAAGGCGCGAAACATCGGATGGCAAGGAGGTTGTCATCTACAAACGGCGCAACAAGGGGCCGACGGATTCTCATGACGAAATGCAAACGCCGACGCTCATCATGGGGGGGGAAAATGCGCACTCGGAAATAACCGCCGTGACCGCAACCCCGACGCATTACAGGTTCAGCCCCAGACGCAGACAATCCGACACGCAGACGTGAACACCGAAGAGGCTCGACGGAGCCTCTTCATTTTTTTATAAAAAAAGACGCCGTCCCCGTGAGCCGGGGGCGGCGTTTGCGCAGATGTCGGTTATTGCGAACGTACCGCTATGCCGTTCGGTCCGCTTGAGGGGCAATCTATTGATCCGCAGCCGGAACATGTCCCCGTAACATCACAGCTCAAGCAACCCGCGAGGTCCGTCTTCAAGCTCGCCTGCGTGCAATCCGCATTGATCGTCATCGTCGTGGTGACCAACTTTTTGGAGCAATCTGAATCGAAGTGGGAGGTGGATATGAGCATCCCGTTCGCGTATGTCGCCGACAAACTCACAGAGGTCATCATCTTACAGGAATCCGCCTGGCCGGTCAGGGGGTCATAGTTCTGCATAGGGCCAACCGTAGTGGTTACGGAATACAGACCTGCAACTATCTCCGTGACCACCGATACTCCATAGGCATTGGTCGTGCCGCAAAGGACACCAAGATCCGTGGTCCATGTGCCCAACGGACATGCCGGGGCGCTGGTTGACGAGGTTGAACCGCCGGCGCCGGGAAGAGGCAATATTGAGCCGCCCGTGCTTATCACGCCGCCCGACACAACAATGCCGCCGGTGCCGACGATCCCGCCGGTACCCATCGTTCCGCCTGTGGTGAGCGAGGTCGAACCGCCGGTGCCCACACTCGGGTTGTTCCCGCATGCGGTGCTGCATGATGGGCTGTTAACACAACTGATGAACGCCGGTAATGCAGCTACGCAACCCGTGCCATCCTGTTGAGCACAGGCAGTCTCATTCTGGTGGCCGCA
>Ga0265330_10000810_pt1 | contig 19740 bp, 13 predicted proteins | sample 41919metaG_FD_202083 | JGI IMG/M metagenome (GOLD analysis project Ga0265330, IMG submission 202083) | Rhizosphere microbial communities from Carex aquatilis grown in University of Washington, Seatle, WA, United States - 4-19-19 metaG | ecosystem: Host-associated > Plants > Roots > Rhizosphere... | reverse complement strand
TGTGGCGCAATTCCTACAAACTGAACGACACGTTCTACGCCTCGCTGGGCGACAAGCGCGCCTTCGTGCTGTCGCACGGCCGCGATCAGCTGGTCTTCAAGATCGTGGGCTACGCCGAGCAGAACGTGGAGTACTACAAGCTGCAGGACTTCCGCGCCCACGTGTGGATCGCACACCAGCGCTATCCCACAAAGGGCCGCGTGTGGCACCCCGGTGGCGCGCACCCGTTCGTGGGGTTGAACGAAGCGCTGGTGCACAACGGCGACTTCGCCAACTACCAGTCGGTGTGCGATTACCTGCGCCAGCGCAACATCAAGCAGCAGTTCCTCACTGACACCGAAGTGTCGGTGCAGCTCTTCGATCTGTGGGACCGCGTGTACAAGTACCCGCTGGAATACATCATCGAAGCGCTGGCCCCGACCGCCGAGCTGGATTTCGACCAGCTTCCGCCGGAGAAGCAGCAGATCTACCGCCAGATCCAGGCGACCCACATCCACGCCTCGCCTGACGGTCCCTGGTTCTTCATCATCGCGCGCAACCACCCCGACCAGAAGCGCATGCAGCTGCTCGGCATCACCGACACGGCGATGTTGCGGCCGCAGGTGTTCGCCCTGGCCGACAGCGGCGACGTGCAGATCGGCCTCATCTGCTCGGAGAAGCAGGCCATCGACGCCACCCTGCGCAGCCTGGCGCGGGAGGATCCGCGCTTCTGCCCGGTCGCTGACAAGTACTGGAACGCGCGCGGCGGCAGCAGCAGCGACGGCGGCACCTTTGTCTTCACCATCAACGACGAGAACGGGAAAAAGAAGCTGAGCTGCGCCGACAAGTTCGGCCGTCAGGTCAAGCTGGACGTGGGCCACGTGCGCTGCGACCAGGTCAAGCGCGAAACGCCCAGCGAGATCGCCGCCGCGGGCACGCGCAAGGCGGTGCTGGAGGCACTCAAGCAGGGACGCGCCCAGGATCTTTTCACCCATGTCGTGCAGAACTTGCCTGGCTGGCCGGCCAGCGGACTGCGCGACTTCTGCGATCGCATCGTCGAGTCCTGCGACAACGGCCGCAGCAAGGCCACGGCCATCGAGGCTTTGACCCTGCTCTACGACCGGCGCTTCGACACCGGCGACAAGCAGCGCAGTACTGTGCTGCCCGTGCTGGAAGAGACGCTCATGCGCCTCTGCGACGCCAGCCCGCTGCTCGGCCAGCCCGGCGAAGGCAGTTTCCGACGCCTGAACTGGGACAGTCGTGCCACCATCGTGGCCCCGCAGGCGGGCGAGGAAGTCCTGCTCATCGACGCAGAGAAATTCCCGCCCGAAGGCGACGACTGCGATGCCGTGTATCTGCGGCGCGCCTTCCAGACCGGTTGGCGGCGTTTCATCGTGTACCGTTTGCGCGGCCAGCGCTTCACCGGCGTGGGACTGGGCCCGGGCACCGAGGGCCTGCGCATCGATACCTACGGTTCCAGCGGCGACTACCTGGCCTCTGGCATGGACGGCGAAGAAATTCGCGTGCACGGCAACGCCCAGGATCAGGTCGGTCAGATCGCCAAGCGAGGCAAGCTGGTGATCTTCGGCGACGTGGGTCAGACCTTCATGTACGGCGCCAAGGGCGGCGAAATGTACATCATGGGCAACGGCGCGGGCCGGCCTCTCATCAATGCCGTGGGTCGACCGCGCGTGGTCATCAATGGCACCTGTCTCGACTTCTTGGCCGAGTCGTTCATGGCCGGCGATCCGCTCAACGGCGGCGGCTTCGTGATCGTCAACGGCATCGAATTCGATCGCCACGCCAAGATTGTGCCGCTGCCGGCGCCCTACCCGGGCAGCAATCTCTTCTCGCTGGCCTCGGGCGGCGCCATCTACATCCGCGACCCGCATAAGAAGGTCGTGGAACAGCAGCTCAACGGCGGCGTGTTCGGCCCGGTCACCGACGCCGACTGGCGCGTGATGCGGCCCTATCTGGAAGAGAACGAGCGCCTGTTCGGCATCGCCATCGAGGACCTTCTCACGGTGAACGGCAAGCGGTTGCAGCCGGTTGACGTGTATCGCAAGGTCAGCGCGGTGTCGCTCGCGGTGCTGGCGTCTGCCACGGAGAAGAAGAAATGAACGCGCCTGCTGTCACGACTCTTGCAAGCGGCGGCTTCTTCGCGGAAGTCTCGCAGGAGAGCCAAGGAAACCTGTCGGCCTGCCTGCAGTGCAAGAAGTGCTCGTCGGGCTGCCCGGTGGCGGGCTGGGCCGACATCAAGCCCCACGCGCTGGTGCGCCTCGCCCAGCTTGGCCTGAAAGACGAGTTGCTCGGCAGCCGCATGATCTGGGAATGCACGTCGTGCCAGACCTGCGTGACCCGTTGCCCGCAGCAGGTGGACATCGCGTCGCTCAACGATGCGCTTCGCCGCATGAGCCGGCGCGAGAACGCGGTTCACGGCAAGACCACCGTACCGGCCTTCAACGACATCTTCCTGCGCACGGTGAAGAAGCGCGGCCGCATGTTCGAGGCCGGGCTCATGGCCTCGTTCAAGCTGCGCACCATGCAGTTGTTCTCCGACATGGGCAAGCTGCCCATGATGTTGTGGAAGGGCAAGATGCCGCTGTGGTCGGGCAAGGTGAAGGGCCGCAAGGAGCGCGAAGAACTCTTCCGCCGCGTGAGTGACAGGAACGGAGGTCGCTCGTGAGCTACGCTTTCTTCCCGGGTTGTTCCATGGACGGGACTGCCCACGACTATCAATCTTCCACCCTGGCCATCAGCCAGACCCTGGGCCTGCAGATGCCGGAAGTGCCGGGCTGGACCTGCTGCGGCTCCACCGCGGCCCACCAGTCGGATCCGCTTCTGGCCCTGGCCCTGCCGGCCAAGAACCTTCTCGCGGCCGCGGGCACCACGGTCGCGGTGGGATGCGCGGCCTGCTACAACCGGCTGAAGACCGCCAACCATCACATTAGCCGCGACCAGGAAACGCGAAGACAGGTCGGGGCCGTCTTGGGCGCCGACTACGACGGCAAGACACAGGTGCTGCACCTGCTGGAGATCTTGGCGCGCGACGTGGGCATGACGAAAATCGCGGCGCAGGTGAAGCACCCACTGCGCGGCCTCAAAGTGGTGCCCTACTACGGTTGCTTGCTGGCGCGTCCGCCGGAGGTGACCAAGTTCGACGATCCCGAGAACCCGACGCTGATGGATCAGGTTCTGCAGGCAGCGGGCGCCACCGTCATGACCTGGCCGCACAAGACTGAATGCTGCGGCGCTGGCTATTCGATCACGGATCCGGGTGTGGTGCGCCGCCTGACGCGCGAGATCTTGGTCATGGCCAAGGCCGTGGGTGCAGATTGCATCGCCACCGCCTGTCCGCTGTGCCAGCTCAACCTGGATCTGCGACAGAAGGACACGGAAAAAGAGGCGGGCGAGCACTTCGGCCTGCCGGTTTTCTACTTCACCCAACTTCTCGGCCTGGCCTTCGGGATCCCCCGCAAGAAACTCGGGCTGCGCAGCCTGGTGGTCAGCCCCAGCAAATTGCTGGCTGACCGAGGCATCCCCGCCTAGGGCACGACCATGAGCGAGCAGTTAAAGCCAAACAACGGAAAATCCGCCGAGCCCGTGGGCGCGGTGTTGGTAGCTGGCGCCGGCATTGCCGGTATCCAGTCTTCACTCGACCTGGCCAACTCAGGCTTCAAGGTCTATTTGCTCGAGTCGTCGCCCGCCATCGGCGGCAGGATGGCCCAGCTCGACAAGACCTTCCCCACTGGCGATTGCGCCATGTGCACGCTCTCGCCCAAACTGGTCGAGGCCGCGCGCAACAAGAATGTCGAAATCATCACCCTGGCCGACATCCAGAAGGTCAGCGGCGAACCAGGCCGCTTCCAAGTAGAAATCCTCAAGCGGCCGCGCTTCGTGGACCTGAAGAAGTGCAACGCCTGCGGCGAGTGCTCCATCGCTTGCCCGGTGTCGTTGCCCAGCGAGTTCGATCGCCAACTGGGCACGCGCAAGGCGATCTTCCGTCCCTATCCGCAGGCCATTCCCAACGTCTACGGCATTTCCAAGGCCGTGGGGCGCGCCCCGTGCAAAGCGTCTTGTCCCGCCGGCGTGAACGTGCAGGGTTACGTCGCGCTGCTGGCCCAGGGCAAGGTCAAGGAAGCCTACGACGTGGTTCGCGAGCGTTGTCCCTTGCCCGCGGTGTGCGGCCGCGTGTGCCAGCACCCCTGCGAAACCAAGTGCAACCGCAACGACATCGACGAGCCAGTGGCCGCGCGCGACCTCAAGCGCTTCGCCGCCGACTACGTCTATGCCCACCGCAACGACTTGAAGGACGTTCCGCCTGTACCGCAGATGCAGCAGAAGGAACGCATCGCGGTCGTGGGCGGCGGACCGGCCGGTCTGACCGCGGCGACCGACCTGCGCAGCAAGGGCTACGGTGTGACCATCTTCGACGCCATGCCGTTTCTCGGCGGCATGCTCCGCTACGGCATCCCCCGCTACCGGCTGCCCGGCGACGTGCTCGACCACGAGATTCAGTACCTGCTCGACATGGGCATCGAGGCCAGGACCAGCACGCGCGTCGCTGATCCCACACAGCTATTGAAGCCGCGGCCGACCGACGGCAAGCCAGCCGCCAAGCCTGTGCCGGGCGCCCCTGCGCCAGGCGAGTTCGACGCCGTGTTCGTGGCCACCGGCGCTTGGGTGAGCCGCAAGCTCGGCGTGCCTGGCGAGGATTCCAAAGAAGTGTGGCCGGGCCTGACCTTCCTGCGCGAAGTGAATGCGGGCCGAAAGCCGGCGATTGGACCCAAGGTGCTGGTCATCGGCGGCGGCGACGTGGCCATGGATGCCGCTCGCTGCGCGCGCCGGTTGGCCGGTGTTACCAGCGTGGATCTGGCCTGCCTGGAAAAGCGCGAGGAAATGCCCGCGCATTCCTGGGAAGCCAACGAGGCGTTGGAGGAAGGCGTGGTCTTCCATCCCAGCCTCGGACCAACCAAGATTGTCGCGCAGAACGGGAAGGTCTCGGGCGTTTCGTTCCGCGCCTGCACGCGCGTGTTCGACGACAACCGCCGATTCGCTCCCACCTTCGACGACGCGCAAGTGACCAACCTGGACGCCGACACGGTGATCGTGACCATCGGCCAGGGCATCGAGGTCATGGCTCCGCTGACTGCAGGCCCTGGCGGCCGCATCGTCTCTGACCGCGACACCCTGGCCACCAGCATCCCCGGCGTGTTCGCCGGCGGGGACGCGGTACTGGGACCGGCCTCGCTGGTCGACGCCATGGCGCAAGGCCACCGCGCGGCCACCACCATCGACAGCTTCCTGCGCGGGACCTTGGCCGAAAAAGGCGCCGCGGTCGCGCCCAGCAAGGCCGAAGAACTGGCGCCCACACCTGAAACCGACGCGCCCCGTGTCGAGCGACACAAGATGAAGCAAGCAGCTCCAGAGGAGCGAGTGCGCGGGTTCAGCGAGATCGACGTCGGCTACACCTATGAGGATGCCGTGGCCGAGGCCAAGCGTTGTCTGGCCTGCGGCCTGTGCAGCGAGTGCGGCCAGTGCGTGAAGGCCTGCTCTGCCGGCGCCATCGTGCACGACATGCAGCCGGTCACTGAAACCCTGAACGTGGGCGCCATTTTGCTAACGCCCGGCTTCGAAGAATTCGATCCCGCTCTACGCGGCGAGTTCGGCCACGGTCGCTACAGCAACGTGATGTCCAACGTGCAGTTCGAGCGCCTGCTCAGTGCGGCTGGCCCTACCAGCGGCGACGTGCAGCGGCCCTCTGACGGCAAACACCCCAAGCGCATCGCTTTCATCCAGTGCGTGGGCTCGCGCGACACCGCGCGCGGCAACGGTTACTGCTCGTCGATCTGCTGCATGGCCGCTGCCAAGGAAGCCATGGTGGCCATCGAGCATGTGCCTGGCCTGGACGTGTCCGTGTTCTGCATGGACGTGCGCGCCTTTGGCAAAGAGTTCGATCAGTACGTGAACCGGGCGCGCGACGAGCAGAAGGTTAAGTTCATCCGCGCCATCCCGTCCCGCCTGGTCGAGATGCCGGACACCCACAACCTGCGCATTCGCTATTTCGACGACAATGGCGAAGAGCAGAAGCCCGAGTTCGATTTGGTGGTTCTGTCGGCTGGCCTGCGGCCTAACGCGGGCGTCAAGGAACTGGCCCAGCGCCTCGGACTGGAACTCGACCAGTTCGGCTTCTGCCGCACGGACCGTATGACCCCGGTGACGTCTTCGCGGCCGGGCATCTTTGTCGCGGGCGCGTTTCAGGAGCCCAAGGACATTCCCGAGTCAGTGGCGCAAGCCACCGGGGCCGCGGCCCTGGCCATGGAAAGCCTCGCGGCCGTGCGGGGCAACCTGATCCAGCGGCAAGAGTACCCCTGGGAACGCGATGTCACCGACGAGAAGCCGCGCGTGGGCGTGTTCATCTGCCACTGCGGCCACAACATCGCGTCCGTGGTGGACGTGAATCAAGTGGCGGAACGCGCGGGCAAGATGCCTGGCGTGGCACACGCCGAGGCGAGCCTGTACACCTGCTCGGACACCAACCAGCAGCACATCAAGGACATGATCCGCGAGCACAAGTTGAACCGCCTGGTGGTGGCTTCCTGCTCGCCGCGCACGCACGAAATTCTTTTCCAGGAAACCCTGCGCGACTCGGCGCTGAACCCGTACCTGTTCGCGATGACCAACATCCGCGACCAGTGCTCGTGGGTCCATCGCGACGATCCCGTGGCTGCCACGGAAAAGGCGATCGATCTCATGCGCATGGCCGTGGGCCGCGCGCGGCGCCTCAAGGCCCTGGAAACTGGGCAGCAGGCGGTCACCCAGGCAGCGCTGGTGCTGGGCGGCGGCCTGGCGGGCATGACCGCGGCGCTGGGTCTGGCTGACCAGGGCTTTGCCGTTCACTTGATCGAGAAAGAGGCGGAGCTGGGCGGCCAGATGCGCAAGATCCGCTACACCCTCGAGCGTTCGGATGTGGCTGGCTTCCTGACCGAGCTGGTTCGCAAGGTTGAGAGCCATTCCAAGATCACCGTGCACCGCCGCACCAAGGTCGTGGAGTTCGCCGGCCACGTCGGCAAGTTCCACACCGTCATCGAAGAGGCCGGCAGCAAGAAGACGCTGGATCACGGCGTGGTGGTGCTGGCCACGGGCGGCAGCGAGCGCGCCACCGAGTCCTACCTCTACGGCAAGAACCCTGCAGTGCTCACGCAACGCCAACTGGAAGACAAGCTGGCCCAGGCTAGCCTGCCCCAGGCACCTGAGCCCCAGGTGGTGATGATCCAGTGCGTGGACAGCCGCAACGAGAAGAACCCCTATTGCAGCCGCGTGTGCTGTTCCGAGGCGGTGAAGAACGCGCTGGAACTCAAACGACAGAAACCAAACGCGCGCGTCGTGGTGCTCTACCGCGACATTCGCACCTACGGTTTCCGCGAGGTTTACTATCAGAAGGCGCGCGAAGCGGGCGTTCTGTTCGTGCGCTTTGCCGAGGGCCAGGAGCCGCAGGTCAGCGACGCCGGCGGTCTGCAGGTCAAGGTTACCGACGCTGGCACTGGCCTTGAGCTGAACCTCAAGCCCGACTGGCTGGTGCTCTCCACTGGCATCGCCCCGGGCACGGACAACCCCGTGTTCTCGGGCCTGATGCGCACCACGCTCACGGCCGACGGCTTCTTCCTGGAAGCGCATCCCAAGCTGCGCCCGGTGGATCTGGCCAACGAGGGCGAATATCTGGCTGGCCTGGCGCACTCGCCACGCTTCATCGACGAGACCATTGCGCACGCCAAGGCGGTGGCCGGCCGAGCCGCGACCATTCTCTCGCGCGCCAAGCTCGACATCGCGGGACAGGTGGCCAAGGTCGATCCCGAAGGCTGCGTGGCCTGCGCCACCTGCGTGAAGGTCTGCCCGTACGGCGCGCCCATGATCAACGACATGAAGAAGGCGGAAATCCAGGGCGCCACCTGCATGGGCTGCGGCTCGTGCGCGGCGGCCTGTCCGGCACGCACCATCACCTTGCAACACCAAGAGGACGGGCAGATGACGGCCATGCTCGACGAGCTGTTGACGGTTGGAGGCGCGAGATGAGCCAGGCTCAAGCCCGCGCCGTCCCCCAGACGGCCAGCAAGTGGAAACCGGAGATCATCGTTTTCTGCTGCAACTACTGCGCGTACGCGGCGGCTGACCTGGCGGGCGCGCGGCGCATGCAGTATCCGCCCAACGTGCGCGTGGTTCACGTGCCCTGCACCGGCAAGATCGAGCGCGAGCACATTTTGGGAGCGTTCGAGAAGGGCATCGACGGCGTGCTGATCGCGGGCTGCCTGGAAGGTGGCTGCCACTTCATCGAAGGAAACCTGCGCGCCAAACGCCGCAGCGAACAGTTGCGCGACATGCTCGACGAGATCGGCGTGGGCCGCGAGCGACTGCGCATGGTGAACCTGTCCGCCGCCATGGCGCCGACCTTTGTCCAGCGGGTCAACGAGATCGTCCAGACGATTGAGGGTCTTGGCCCCAACCCTTTGAAGGCGCACGACGCCCCTGAGACCACACAAGCGCAGAAAGTTGGAGTTCCATGATCGTTGCCAGTCCAAAATCCGTCACCGAGCTCAAGCAACTGATTGACCGCCATCAGAAGGTTCTCTTCGTCGGCTGCGGCACCTGCGTGACCGTGTGCCTGGCCGGCGGCGAGCGCGAAGTCGGCATCGCCGGCTACGGCGTGCGCATGGCGCGCAAACTGGCCAAGCAGCCGGTGGAGATCGAGCAGATCACCATCGAGCGCCAGTGCGACAACGAGTTCATCAAGGACCTGGCGCCCGCAGTGGAGCGCAGCCAGGCCGTGGTGTCGTTCGGCTGCGCTGCCGGCGTGCAAGCCCTGGCCGAGCGCTTTCCCGGCAAGCCCGTGTATCCCGGGCTCAACACGCAGTTCCTCGGCATCCTGGAAGAACAGGCGACCTGGACGGAAAAGTGCATCGGCTGCGGTGAGTGCATGCTGGCCGAGTTCGGCGGCGTGTGCCCGGTCACCCGCTGTGCCAAGCACATGCTCAACGGCCCCTGCGGCGGCTCGACCAGCGAGCGTTGCGAAGTCTCCGCCGACAAGCCCTGCGCCTGGCAGTTGATTTTCAAACGCCTACAGTCAATCGGCCAGCTCGATCGCCTGGAAAAGATCCACCCGCCGAAAGACTGGAGCAAAGCCTGGCACGGCGGCGCGAGGAAAATCGTACGGCCGGAACACCGGATCTAGATCCGGCGCGTACGTTCCGATCATCCCTTGCCAGCCGCACCGCTCGCCAACGCGGAAAGGACCCCGTCTACGCCGAGGCGGCCAGTCCGCCGCCATCGCGTCCGAGGGGTCCCGAAGCAGCGCCAAACGTCACAATCGCTTGGCACCTACAGTCGAGAATGGGTGACCGGAAACTGCAATCCGCGAGTGCTAATCTCCTGCTCAACTGTCTTGGCAACCGACGGCTGCATCGCCGGTCCTAGAAGAATTTCAGTCATGAGAAAGTCCAGGTTTACTGTGACGTTCACATGTCGATCAAGGAAGCCGATGGCCTTGCGTCGCTGGGCGAGAGAGTCAACGATGTTCCCCCGTACTTCTACGCCGCCGTTGAGTATATCGGCCGCCGCTTCTGAGATTTCGCTCAAGTCGTAGGCGACGAACCTGTACTCCTCTTCATGCTCGAACGAGCCCGGACCACCGTCGAGGAAGAAGAGAGGAAGGAGGTGGGCTTGCTCGATGTTCCGTTCGTCCAGCCATCTGTCGAGCTTCTGGCGAGCGTAGAATATCTCGCCTTCAACCAAGTCGAGTCTTTCCCCATCATCGTACACCCGACTATACGGGTCCATGACGTTCTCCAGGGAATTCCGCACCTTGCGAATCGTCGAGCGAATTGCCACACCTCTTCCCCCGTCGCCGAAGAAGTCCCACATCTTCGCATGCTCCCCCTCGTTGCGGGTCCAGCAGGACACATATGCGTTTTCCCTCGCGGCCACCGCCCAGGCTATGGCGACGCTCAGCTCTTCATCAACGTAATCGGAGATGCTCGCAAGATTTGACCCAAATTCATCGGCACTATGGGTTCCACGGACGGCTTGTTCCCTCCGCAACGAGTCTTGGATGTCTCTCATCTTCCGTACGTAGCGGGTGGTAAAACGCCCTTCATTGACGTCGGTCTTTTCGAATGCCAGTGCAACCGGCAAAGACAAGACGCGTTTCCTCAGCAAGTAGTAGAACTTGTCGAGGGCTATGTAGCGCGTGAGCGTCGAATCGTCGTCCATAGCATCCAACGGGAATCAGGCCGCCATTTCCTGGACCACCGCCTCGATCACCCACAGATTCTGTTGAGGGGGCTGAAAACAAGGCCGCTGGCGGGTGTCTATGATCGCGAAAACCCGCCGTCTATCACGATGCACTCTGGTGATCTTCATTGGAACGTCCGGCAAGGAATTCGGCTGCGGCGGCGTCAATGTCACCGAGGTCAATGCGTGAAGGATCTGCGTTGGGGTCCTGGCTTACACGAACAGCCTGTTTGCGCTCAGCTAGCTCCAGCAGAGTACGCACGTCACGCCCATTGGCCCAGCCCGACGTTCCTCGCATTTCCTCAAGAATCAACAATAGGCGCGGGAAAAGATCTGGGTGGACAGTACAGCGACCATCTGCCATCTGCAGGAAAAGCTGAACGCACTCTTGCGCCGAGTAGTCTGGGAAGGAAATGAAATTTGTGAAGCGTGATCGCAGCCCAGGATTGCTCATAAGGAACTCTTGCATGGGTCGGTTGTAACCCGCGACGATCACGGCGATACGTCCGCGGTGGTCCTCCATGAATTTCAGCAAGGTGTCCACTGCCTCACGCCCAAAATCTTCCGCAGAACCCGCCGTCAGGCTGTAAGCCTCATCGATGAACAGCACTCCGCCGAGCGCCTTTTCAAGGACCGCGCGTGTCTTGATCGCAGTCTGCCCCACGTAGCCGCCTACAAGCTGAGCGCGATCGACTTCGACTACGTCCTCATTGGGAAGGTACTCCATTTCCTTGAAGATTCGTCCCATGAGGCGTGCCACGGTCGTCTTGCCGGTGCCAGGGTTGCCCACCATCACGAAATTTGGCTGCAGAAGCGAGCGAGGGTCCTGGCCGCGCAGGCGTGCCACATGGATGACGCTATGGTATTCCCGTACCGTTCGTTTGACACTGGTTAGTCCGAGCAGCGCGTCCAGTTCAGCTAGCGCATTGGTTCTGATGGCAGCGCGGTCGAAAAGATCCCCCGGCTCGACCGTCATGAGTTGCTCTCGGTTGGGTGCTACTCCTGTCGCTGCGAGGGACGCCAGCCGTCCGGCCTGGCGTCGCATACCCCGCTCGAGTAGGTTGCGGACAGCTCTCGCATTCGAGAAGTTGCGCCCAGTTCTTTCTCGGGAGAGGCAACGAATCGCCTCGGCGATCGTCTCACTCTTGGCAATCAGCCCTCGTTCCTCCATCTGGCGCAGCAGAATTCTGCCTAGGCTTGGCTCATCGTAGTCCTCGAAGCGGATGATCTGCGGGAAGCGGCTGCGCACTCCGGGGTTCGAGTCGAAGAAGCCGTTCATGCGATCGGTGTAGCCCGCGACAACTACAACCAGCTCGTCGCGATGGTCTTCCATGAACTTGAGGAGCGTGTCGATAGCTTCCTGCCCATAACTATCGTCGTCGGCCTGCTTGAGCGCATATGCCTCGTCTATGAAGAGTGCGCCGCCCAACGCGGATTCGAGGACCGAGCGGGTCTTCAAGGCGGTCTGACCGAGATAGCCGGCGACGAGGCCACTCCGGTCCACTTCTACGAGGTGACCCTTCTGGAGCTGTCCCAATCCGCGAAGAATCCGCGCGTAGAGCCGGGCGACCGTGGTCTTGCCAGTCCCAGGATTACCGAGGAACGCCGCATGGAGCGACATCTCCAGTGGTGGGAGCTGTGCCTGTTGGCGTCGAGCGTTGTTCTGGACGAGTTGAACGATCTCGCGGACAGCGCGTTTTGCTTCCTGCAGCCCCTCCAAAGCGTCCAAGTCCCCTAGGGCACCCATCAACGAATCGGGCTTCGCCTCCGGGGCCGGCGCGTGCGATTTCACAACCGATGGTCCGGACGGGGTCGCAACCGCCTCGGTGCTCCGTAGCCGGTTAAGGTCAAAATCGGCTAGGCGTTCGGGGCTCTGCACAAAACGCTCCAACTCCGGGAGCACCCGCTGCCACGCGGTTGATGAAGCATCCGCGAAGTCGGCGGCTGCTTCCCGTGCATGCGGTATCACTTGCGCGAGTACCTGGGAGGCAATGCCGACCGTGTTGTTAGTGCACATGACATCGATCGCGCTGACCGCTTGCGTTCCCAGGTCGCCGAGCACGGCAACCGAGGCGAATCGGTTCTTGACTCTGTTGCCTGCCCGAATCAATTCTTGAAGCCCTTCGAGCTTGTGAACAAGGGCGTCGACATTCAGCGTCATATTCCCGAACTCGTTTTCAACGGCGAGAGAGAGTGCGCTCATATCGAACGCTGCGAGATCGCCGATCTGGTGGATTGCATCGAAGAGAGCTGCGCTTTTCCACTCGGCAGGCATGATTTTCTCCTTTGCAGGCCGGTGCGCCGCAGTCAGATGGGATCTATACCCCCGTGACGTTGGTTCGATCCGCGCCGCCTCATGAGCTGCCGATTCGGGCGCGGCTTGGCCGAAGGCTTGTTGCACGCCCTGTCGTCCCGAGGTGCGTGATGGAGCCGCTTGCGTCGAACCCGTACCCTGGCATTAGGACGAGAAGCTCCATCGGGTCATCCGCCAGCTGTGGGCCGATATTTGGAGCAGCGAGAATGGTGTTCGGCACTTCTTCCCAGGGGTCGTCAGATTCCTCGTTCAGGGGAACGTAGACTCGGGGAGCCTGCGACAACTCGTTGAAGGTGTATGTGCGCGGGGTCACAGTGTCGGGCATCATCCACAACTTGGCGGCTGCCCACGAGCGGCATGCGGGTGGAACAAGCTTGAATAGGAGAGGTTCTTCTGTGAGTCCCGGTACGGCCCAGATTGCGCTGAAAAGATTGCCCCAGAAACGAAACTCCGCGACGAGCGGTGAACGGAGGTCCTCCCGGATGACGAAGTCTCCTGCGCTGCAGCAGGGTGTTTTCAGGCCGAGCAAACTTAGCAAGCTCCTCCAACTGCCGGCGAATGAATCCAGCAAGCTCGGAGAGAACAGCCGAGCAGCCTCATCGGGATGAAATGCAGCCCAGATCGCAAAGTCCTGGAACTTGAAGGAGCGTGGATGTTCCGGCCGGAAGTGGAACGGAGGTTCTCTTCTCTCCGTCCGCACCCTGTACCAGGGGCTGTCGTCGTCGGGGCGAGACATCAGTTCCATGATGACCCCAATGGGGCAGATCGATCGAAGTCCCTGGCGGTGGGAGGCTGAACAGTGCAGAGGGTCAAGTTTCCACTCGAGAAACAAAAAATTCTATCCCGAAGCACCAGACCTGGGCAAGTTCGAGCGGCGCATTCGATGCTGTTGGGGCCGAGCCGCGACCATTCTTTCGCGCGCCAAGCTCGACATCGCGGGACAGGTGGCCAAGGTCGATCCCGAAGGCTGCGTGGCCTGCGCCACCTGCGTGAAGGTGTGCCCGTACGGCGCGCCCATGATCAACGATCTCAAGAAGGCGGAAATCCAGGGCGCCACCTGCATGGGCTGCGGCTCGTGCGCGGCGGCCTGTCCGGCACGCACCATCACCTTGCAACACCAAGAGGACGGGCAGATGACGGCCATGCTCGACGAGTTGCTGACGGTGGGAGGTGCGCGATGAGCCAGGCTCAAGCCCGCGCCGTCCCCCAGACGGCCAGCAAGTGGAAACCGGAGATCATCGTTTTCTGCTGCAACTACTGTGCGTATGCGGCTGCCGATCTGGCGGGCGCGCGGCGCATGCAGTATCCGCCCAACGTGCGCGTGGTTCACGTGCCCTGCACCGGCAAGATCGAGCGCGAGCACATTCTGGGAGCGTTCGAGAAGGGCATCGACGGCGTGCTGATTGCCGGCTGCCTGGAAGGCGGCTGCCACTTCATCGAAGGAAACCTGCGCGCCAAGCGCCGCAGCGAACAGTTGCGCGACATGCTCGACGAGATCGGCGTGGGCCGCGAGCGACTGCGCATGGCGAACCTGTCCGCCGCCATGGCGCCGACCTTTGTCCAGCGGGTCAACGAAATCGTCCAGACGATTGAGGGTCTTGGCCCCAACCCTTTGAAGGCGCTCGACGCCCCTGAGACCACACAAGCGCAGAAAGTTGGAGTTCCATGATCGTCGCCAGTCCAAAATCCGTCACCGAGCTCAAGCAACTGATTGACCGCCATCAGAAGGTTCTCTTCGTCGGCTGCGGCACCTGCGTGACCGTGTGTCTGGCCGGCGGCGAGCGCGAAGTGGGCATCGCCGGCTACGGCGTGCGCATGGCGCGCAAGCTGGCCAAGCAGCCGGTGGAGATCGAGCAGATCACCATCGAGCGCCAGTGTGACAACGAGTTCATCAAGGATCTGGCGCCCGCGGTGGAGCGCAGCCAGGCCGTGGTGTCGTTCGGGTGCGCGGCCGGCGTGCAAGCCCTGGCCGAGCGCTTTCCCGGCAAGCCCGTGTATCCCGGGCTCAACACGCAGTTCCTCGGCATCCTGGAAGAACAGGCGACCTGGACAGAGAAGTGCATCGGCTGCGGTGAGTGCATGCTGGCCGAGTTCGGCGGCGTGTGCCCGGTCACCCGTTGTGCCAAGCACATGCTCAACGGCCCCTGCGGCGGCTCGACCAGCGAGCGTTGCGAAGTCTCCGCCGACAAACCCTGCGCCTGGCAGCTCATCTTCAAGCGCCTACAGTCAATCGGCCAGCTCGATCGCCTGGAAAAGATCCATCCGCCGAAAGACTGGAGCAAAGCCTGGCACGGCGGCGCGAGGAAGATCGTACGGCCGGAGCACCGGATCTAGGGCCGGCGGCAAAGCCCCGTCTCCGCTTTTCGGGCCAGTCCACGGAGGTGCCGTTTGTGGTCCGCGGGCAGGGGCCACGTTCTGGCAGAGCCGCGTCCTGTGCCGACGCTACGGGGCGGACGTCTGCCTTTGCCGCGCAAGCGTAACCGTACTCACGGCAATCGTCCGTCGAAAACCGTGCGCGCCTATACGCAGACGGTCGCTGCCAGGGCAAGTCCGGATCGCCAGCGCCGCGTCCACCACGGCAACGTCGGTCCGGCGCTATCCCTACGCGCCCAAACTATCCCTCTACCCAAGGCAGTGCTACTGTCGACCATCACCTACGGCCTTCGCCGCCGAACGGCAGGCCGTTTGCCGGACAAGCGGAGGGCATCATGGCAGGCATCGAAAGCGTCGCTGAGGAGTTCGGAAAGTTCGTTCGCCACCTGAGAGAGACTCGACCGAAAGACGTGGAGCACATTGCGAAACTGAGCAACGGTTTCGAAGGATGGTTGAAGCTGGAGTTCTTTTTCTGGCTGGGTACATCGCGTGGGTTGGAGCCGTCAACGTTCGAAAAGGGTGAGCGTGAGATCGGACTCGAGTACAAGGTTCGTCTCGACAAGCGTGGAACAGATCGTGATGAGAAGCAGTGCGATCTGTGGGTATCCAGTGAGCCCAGGAAAGGGTTTCACTACGTGGAGTTGAAGGCGTTGTTCGCAAACGCAAACCAAAACAAGGTTCTCGGCTCTGCCGCAGATGACTTCTGGTACATGTCCAAGATCCCAACATGGTACGAGCCCGTTTCTGGTAATGCTATCGTGGTTGGCGTTGGATTCGCCGAGGATGCGGCTTGGAAGCAGGCTATCAAATACGTGACTGAGAAGGCAGGTCTATCACACGATATGGAACCCCCGAGTGGCGGACCGGTTGATGGCGAGGGGCGGGTTCGATACTCTGTTCTCACGAAACGCTACTGAGGGCTAGCATCCTGGCGAGCAATCGACGGATCGTACTGACTTTCTGGACCGCAAAAATGGACCGCCGAACGGGGGGCGTTCTACTTGAACAGCTCAGCGCTCGAACGCTTGATGGCTTCGATGAGTTCTAGCGCGGTCGGGGCCGTGGCTCGCGCGCTCGCCAGGAGCGCGCCACGAGCGGTCTCGTGAAGCTTGAGGGTTGCCACGAAGGTGCCCTCGATCCTTGCGACACTCCCCGAAACCACGAGATCCGCTCCGATGTTACGGCCGGTCTCGACCTCGCAGTCTCCTTCCTCACACTGCAAGCCCATGTCCTTGAGGATCACGGCCATGCTCTCGCGGGTTATCACCGAACAAGGGTGTTCAGCAACAGCCCTGAGAGCCACCCCACGCACCTCGTCCGAGAGCACCATCAGGACAGTGGCCTCAAGGGGTCCGCTGAACTCCAGCACGGCCAGGCGGCTCTCCTTGTCGAGGCCCCCGTCGCCCTTGCCCCCGGCCTTTTGCAACCAGGCAGGCGTCTTGGCTGGCCGGGGCCGCTCTGAGGCAGTGCTCAGCGACGAGGTTGGTGGGAACGAGACAGATTCACTCTGCCGGTTCCTTTCGCGTTCGCGGGCATCTTGCTTCATTCGTTCGGCGCCAGGTGCCGAGAAAGTTCCCTTGGGCAAATCCAGTCCCTGAAGGAACTTGCAGGCTGCTTTTAGGTCGTCGTTGCCGGAGATGCCGGAGAACTGGCAAAAACTCGTCTGGCGAATTTCACGAAAGGTGCGAAAGTCACCTTTTTCGAGGGCACGGAGCGCAACCTCAAGCTTGTTTGCCGAGAAATCATGTCCACCGCTTCTCAGTTGATCGACAAGGCTGTCCGCATCGGGCTGCGCCGCCGAAACCACGGCCGCCGGCAGGGCATCTTGTTTCATTCGTTCCGCGTCGACGCGCGCGATCTTCTTGGAGTAGGCGTCCAGCTTTCGATGCGCTCGGACCTGCCAGACGATTTTCCGAACAGCATCTTCATCTGCGCGACCATACTTGGCAGAGAAACCTTCTTGTAGTTGATCGACAATCTCCCGATCACGCCCGGCGATTGTGAGCTGAACGGTTACGTCGTAGCTGATGGATTGCTGGCCATTCACAGTGATCCGGAGAATTGATTCCTCGCGCCGACTAGTTACCGAAATGGTTCCGACAACTTGAGCCTGTCTCGCGTCTCGCTGGACAATCAGGTACCCGGCATCAACGAAATGCCTGCTCAGTGCATCCATGACGGGTCTGACAAAAGGATCACTGGGGGTGTCAGTTGTGAGCGCCATTCCTAGCCTGGCCACCTCCGGGCTCAGTGCTCGCTCCTTCCGAACCTCGCTGCTTCCACAGGCGAAACAACCGACGATGGCCAACAGAAAAGCTCGCGACATCGCGGTCCGTCCCACATTCTCCAAACAAGCATTCATGAGCACCACTGTCGCTTCTGTGGAATGCTATGCTTTCGGCCGTCTAACAAGTTGCGCACACCTGGCTGATCAAAAACGCTATCCCTCTTCGACTCACGACGCAAGGGCAGTTGGTTCCCAGCTTGTCCACCTCCAGCGCGCTTGAGAAGTCTCCTCCCCGCCGTGGAGGTGCCAGAGACCTGCTTCATGCAGCGACCTTTGATATCATGCCGAAGAACGCGCCGCTGTCGACGAAGACGCGCTTCACCGGCGCGTCTCGTGGTTGTCGGCGTAGATCTCGGCCAGGTGTTTGTACTTGTCGCCGGAGACGTCGCTGTGGTCAGAATGCATGGTGCCGGCCAGAGCCAGCAAGCGCGCGTACCGGCCGCCGGGCGGCACACTGACGGCCTCTTGTTCTTCGTCCTTCGCCAAAGAATCCTCGATTGCGTGCAGCAGGCGACGCCGTTCCGGCGCGGGCAGCAGCTTGGCTTCCTCGACGATCTCATGAACGGTGTGCATAACAACCCAATCTTATTGCGAGCGGGGCACATTCGCCAGTCCCGTTCGAGGGCGCATTCGATGCTGTTCGGGCCGAGCCGCGACCATTCTTTCGCGCGCCAAGCTCGACATCGCGGGACAGGTGGCCAAGGTCTATCCCGAGGGCTGTGTGGCCTGCGCCACCTGCGTGAAGGTGGCCCGTACGGCGCGCCCATGATCAATGACATGAAGAAGGCGGAAATCCAGGGCGCCACCTGCATGGGCTGCGGCTCGTGCGCGGCGGCCTGTCCGGCACGCACCATCACCTTGCAACACCAAGAGGACGGAGGCGCCTTCACCCCATCCCGATCATCGCTCCCACGGCCCAGTCGTAGTCGACCACGTTCCCGTCCCACTCCGGCAGGTTTGTCTCTGCTCCCAGTTCCAGCCCCTGATCCGCCGCGCGCTCGCGCAGGAACACTACGGCATCCTCGACGATTTCGCGTGGCGGCTCCGGCGGCAGTGCCCGGCCGTCGGGCGCGGTGAAGGCCAGCGCGCCGTCGGCATCAAGCTCCACCCCCCAGCCGCCTTCGTGCACGAGGTGGTGGTGCGCGGTACACAATTGCACCAAGTTCGTCAGGCTCGTCTGCCCGCCGTGGAGCCAATGGCGCAGGTGGTGGCCGTGCAGGAAGCGCGTGTTGGTGCAGCCAGGAAAGCGACAGCCTCGGTCGCGCAGCGACAGGGCGCGACGAATGGCGGGCGGAATCTGGCGGCTGCGACGGCCGATGTTCAGTTGGTGGGCGCTGCCAGCGTCGCCAGACACGGCCACCAGGCCGCAGTCGCAGGCGATGCGGCGAAAGGTTTCCGCGGAAACGCGGGTTCCGTCGTCCAAGGTTGCGGCGAAGGCGCCGTCGGGCGCGAGCGGGTCCTGGTCAACGTGAATCATGACCTGGAAGCGCTCGCCGCCGGTTCCAGTGCCGGAATTGCCGGCGAGGTAGCCCTCGGCAACTGCGACCATAGCGTCGGCGCGCGAAGGCCAAGGGGTGGACGTTTCCGCGGAAACGTCGTCGTGATCGCAGGCGGCGTTCTCTGTCGGGGCGGGGACGGCGGCGCTCGCGCCGGCCGGCTCGTTTGCGTGCTTCTTCTCGCGGGCGCAATCGAGCGCGCGCATCACCAGGTCGGCCTCATCGGGATGCAGAGTGATCTCCAGACGGACCATTCCGCCAGGCAGATCGCGACGGCGCACGGTTCGTTCCTCGGGCGCGGGCGGCTCATCACCAGCCAGGGCCTGCCGGTAGCCGCGGCACAGCCGTTCGAGCTGTGCGCCAGTGGCGTAGGCAGACATCGCGACCAACTCGGCCTCGGTTTCAGGTTTCGCGATGCGGGTCAGCGCGCGTGCCTTGGCGTACGACAGCTTGCCGGTCTTCAGCGCCTGGTCGATCGCGGGCAGCTTGCCGAGCGCCCGCGCCACCCGCACCTTCTCACGCGCGGTCGCGGGATCCCAACCAACCCGCCACGCCAGCCAGTGGGCACACGACGTTGCCCCCTGCTCGGCCCAACCAAACGCTTCATCGAAGTGGCGGATGCATTCGAGCAGCCGGTGCGTGGCCGCATCGATGTGCACCGCCAGAACCGCTATCTCCTGACCCACTTCCTCGACGGAGAACATGACCATTAGCTAAACATATGTTCAGTCCATCGGCAAGTGAAAAGTGAAAGGACTTTGGAGATTTTCGCGACGATTTTCGTGCTGCCAATGCCCACCTGCCACCCGCGCCTGGGGGACTCGGTTACGTCCCAGTCTCAATGAGCCGCCAACTTAGACTGGATCACGTACTGTGAGACGGGGAGATTTAGCGCTTGGACCCCCAGTGCCACCAAGCGGGCCATCTGATTGGCGCCTTCCGCGTTGAAGTGCAGCGCGTCCGACCCGTTCAATATAATGGTCGCTTTGACTTGGGCATCGCCGATA
>Ga0265330_10000809_pt1 | contig 19744 bp, 16 predicted proteins | sample 41919metaG_FD_202083 | JGI IMG/M metagenome (GOLD analysis project Ga0265330, IMG submission 202083) | Rhizosphere microbial communities from Carex aquatilis grown in University of Washington, Seatle, WA, United States - 4-19-19 metaG | ecosystem: Host-associated > Plants > Roots > Rhizosphere... | reverse complement strand
GTAAAGAAGGGAACTGGTTACTTGTTCTCTTACGTGAAGTAGGGAATGACCGTGACAAGAATCAATTCAATGCCAACAGTTCTTCCCTTTGTCGTCGTCGGCTTGGCCTTGCCACTTGCGCCGGGCTGTAGCGATTCGGGCAGTGGAACAGTAACCGTCACTACCTGGGGGGAGTTGTTGATTGAGGATGGCCTGACGAGCGACATCTTCCCCAAGGATCACTGGAGCGTGAAGTACTCGAAATTCCTGCTCGTCTACCACAGTGTGACCATTGCCGATGAAGACAACAAAGTCGGCGCGCAACTTGACCATCCGTTGGTCTTTGATATGACGCAGAAGGCCCGGGGAGCCCCCAAGACCCTAGGAACGTACAGTCTTGAGGCCAAGGCTTGGCCGAACGTGAGCTACCAGATGGGCCCAATTACCAGCGATGCTACGGCTGGAGAGCTTGCCACTGCAGATGATGTCGCATTACTGCAGACTGACCAGGCGACGGTCCACGTTGAAGGCACCGGCACGTCGCCGGATGGGATGCAGAAGACTTTCAGCTGGAGTTTTCCGACGCCGACGTTCTTTGAGGGCTGCCACGGCGAACAAGACGGCAAGGAAGTCGATGGCGTTATCGTCACCAACGGTGGCACTCAAGACGTGGAGCTCACCGTTCACGGCGATCACCTCTTTTACGATGACTTGCAGTCCGAAGAAGCGGTGCCGCGGTTTCAAGCACTCGCGGACGCCGACGCCAACAATGACGGGGTCATTACCCTCCAGGAGCTGGACCAGGTGCCGCTCTATACGATCCCAATCGACAAGGGCAGCTATGGCACCGGCGCCCTCGGAAATGTCAATACCCTCGGCGATTATGAGCGCACCTTGTCGCGCACGATTGGACACTATCGCGGCGAGGGTTCCTGCAATTCGAAGTCTGTCGCGCCGTAGGGTCGGCGGCTAATGCGGATGTTGGTGGCGCAGGATATGCGGCCGTTCCAGGCCGTGCGCCACCATGAGCGGCTCGTTGTTTAGGATCTCGGTCGTGGGGCCATCCGCCACGACCAGCCCGCCATCGAGAACGATCACTCGCGAGCACAGTTGCACCACCCATTCCAGGTCGTGGGTGGCAATGAGCTTGGTCGCGGAGATCCCTTGCAAAAGCGTCTTGAATTCGCGCCGGCCGCGCGGATCGAGGCCACTGGTAGGTTCGTCGAGGACCAGGACGGTGGGCTCGCAGGCCAGCACGCCGGCCAGACAAACGCGCCGCTTTTCTCCTTGGCTCAGATGGTGCGTGGCGCGATGACCGTATCCCGAGAGGCCCACCATGGCCAAAGAGCGCTCGACCCGGGCCAAGAGTTCATGGCCACTGAGCCCGAGCTGTTGCGGACCAAAGGACACGTCCTCCTCGACGGTCGGGCAGAAGAGCTGGTCGTCGGGATCCTGGAATAGCAAACCAACCTGACGTCGGACCGATTCAAGACTCGTCGCTGTGATGGCCTGGCCAGCGATGCGAATGGCCCCGTTGCCGGGGATCTTCTCCGGCAGGATTCCGTTCAGGTGCAGAAGCAGGGTGGACTTGCCCGAGCCGTTGGGACCCAGGAGCCCGACGCATTCACCGGGCGCAATCTCGAAGTCCACTCCACGCAATGCCTCGGTCCCGTCGTGGTAGCGGTAGCGCAAGCCTTTGACAGCGATCGCGCTGCTCATTTCCAGCCCCGCGCACACATGGCAGCGTAGATGCGTTCGGCGCGCTCCGAGGCACGCACGAAAAGCTGTCCGACCACGGTTCCGAGCAGGTGCCAGCGAACGCGACGCTGCCGCTGGAAAGTCCGGCTGGCACGCGCGCGTCGCATGCGTTCGGATTCGTCGAGGAGCACGAAGAGATAGCGGTGCATCAGCGCAAGCGTCGTGACCAGCAGGGCCGGCACGCGGGCGCTTCGCAGCGCACTCAGGACCTTGCCAAAGGGCGTTGTGTTTGCGAGCAGCACCACGGTGAAGAGACAGATTCCGCTTCTAGCTGCCAGCGCAAGCCAGCTTCCATGGGAAGAGGCGTGCAGGGCATTGACCAGTACCACGCCGAGGACGAAGGGCGATAGCAACAGGAGTCGCCAAAGGAGAAACCAGATTGCGATCCGGCTAAGCACGGCCGCCAGCGATAGCACCGCCACCACAGCGATGAACCAGGCGTGCCAGTCCCAGGGCACAAGAACCGTGCCCGCGATCATCGTGAGAGCCGTCCACAGCTTGGCCGCCGCAGGCAGCCGGTGCACGGGACTGTCGTGACCGCCGTGATGATGACCGAGCCAGTCTCTCAGCATGGTGGATCCTTCGTCGATTTCTTCGCCGATTCTCGCGCGGGCTTGCGCACCAGCATGCGGCCAAGTAGGAGAGCCAGCCCAAGTACCACCAGCGTGCCGAGGGCGCCAGCGAGCGCCGTCGCGCCAGCGGCCGAATGGATGCCCGGCAACCGATAGTCCGGCACGGGCGCATGGACGATGGTCGATGCGCCCTTCCCCTCGAAACCCAATTTCGCCGCGACGCTTTCCAGCCCGTCGGGCCAAGGACAGGCGAATGGCGCCACGAACACCGCCAAGCCCAGTGCCGCCAGCACCCCGTAGCGCAGAGTTCCCCCGGGAAGACTTCCTCCCGAGGCTGGCGTTCGCTCGGCCACAATCTCGGGCCGCGTGCGCGAAATGGCCACAAACGCCAGCGCGCCGATCAGGCCTTCGCCGATGCCGACAACCATGTGCACACCAGCCATCATCGGAAAAGCCACCGACCACGCAATCGTGTGCGACCAGGCGAGCTCGCCGGCGCAGCCGATGGACGCGAGCACGGTGGCAATCCAGCCGCCGAACGCCACGCCCGTCACTTGCCCGCGCAGTCCCCGCAGTCGGCTCGAAACCAGGCGATAGACCAGATACCCGCTGCCGGCACCCAGAATGCCCATATTGAACAGGTTCGCCCCGAGCGCTGAAACACCGCCATCGGCGAACAGAAAGCACTGAACGATGAGCACGGCCGCAAGCACAATGATCGCCGCGCTTGGGCCCAGCAGGGCTGCCACCAGCACACCACCCACGAGATGGCCAGAGGTTCCGCCGGCCACCGGGAAGTTCACCATCTGTGCGGCGAACAAGAACGCCGCTGAGAGACCGAGCAAGGGCATACGACGGGACGGAAGTTCGCGGCGAACCTGGCGCAAAGCGAGGCCCACGCTGATGGCGGAAAGCGCGGCCGCCGTGGCCGCTGTCTTTCCGTCGAGGAAGCCGTCAGGGATGTGCATGAGCGAACGGCCAACCCTATCATTCGAGAGGGAACGTGACCATCAACCACGCCACATGATGACTTCCACGGGTACCCTGGCCGAGCGGGCACGCTGATCTGCGAACGGCATACGTATTACGAAGAAGCATCTCGTAGGCTAGCAGAGCTGAGCGTGGGACGTCAAGCGCCATCTGGGCGCTTTGGCCCCTACTTCACAATCAAGTTGCAGGCAATGCGATCGCCCGCGTTGCCGCCCAGGGCGGTTTCCCCATTGCTATAGAGCGAATCCCTCTCGTGGCCTTGCTGCCTCCTGGGCTCGCAGTCCCGCCGGTCGCAGTAGCATGTTGTCGCGCTTCCGCCAGCCAGGCCCGTCGGCGAAGGTCCTGGACGCCGTCAATCGCTAGTGGGAACGAGGATGCTCCTTTCTTGAGGCAGGGGCCAACCCTCTTCCTACTTGTGGCATCAGAACCAGGGGAGGTTGCCAACGTAATCAATCGGGGCTGGCTGCGAGAGATGGGGTGCCATGCAGCGGGACGAGTCTTGGCTTTGTCCTTCGCGCGATGGTGAATTGAGCAATGAGCAAGTCCTTCGCGGGAATGCGCAAGAACTGCGCGCAGGGGAGGATCTGATGCGAACGGGAACTGGAAACGCGACGCAAGCTCTGGTGCGAGGCGGATTGGCTCTGCTCTTGGTGGGTGCCTTCACCTCAATTCAAGGCTGCAGTTCGTCCGGTCCGGGGTCAACCTCGGCAGTTGGCGGCGGGCGCGCGAACGGTGGCTCGACCACCGTAACCGGCAGCAGTTCCGCACCCAGCGGAGGCAATACCGCGGTTTCGGGAGGAACATTCGTCATCGGGGGCCAGTCCTTCACCGGTGGCGGAAACACCGGCGGCGGCGGTTCCCCGACCGCCGGCAGCGGGAATGCGACCACCGGCGGCCTGACGAGCACGGGTGGCGGTGTCGTCGGCGGTTTCACGAGTTTCGGCGGCGGGGACGCCACCTCCGGCGGCACGACCACCTCCGGCGGTACAACCACCTCCGGCGGCAGGACCATTGCCGGAGGCAGGACCACGTCCGGCGGCGCAACTATTTCCGGCAGCACGACCACCTCCGGCGGCGCGACTACTTCCGGCGGCAGCGGGAACCCAGGCGGCTGTATGCCGGCCGGCACCGTGGCCGCCTGCTCTCTCGTCGCCCAGGGTACGGATTACCCCGGGATGTACCTGACGGCCTGCCCGCCCACGACCGCGCACGTTGCGGGGGCGATCGCGCCGGGCGGAGCTCCAGTCACGGCGACCAAGGGCACCGGCAGCTACACGCTGGACAACGGGATCGAACACATCGTCATCACGTGTGCGAGTGGGACCATCAAGACCTGGACGTATAGGGGAACGGACCTACTCGCCGGAGGAAACAGTGGCGGGCAAGTCTACTGGGAGCTTGAAGCCGGCAACGGCACGTGCACTCTGACGTCCGATCCCGCGACCAACGGCGGCAAGCAAGCGGAGATCCGTATCCACACGACAGGCAGCACGAACAACCTCGACGTGGACATCGACTACGCGCTTCTTCAGGGGAGCTCCGGTTTCTACGCCGCCGCCGTTCTCACGCACCCCGCGGCAAACGCCGCCACCAACGGCGGGGAGTGGCGCGTGAACGTCTATAACGGGTCCATCTTCGATTGGAACAGCCTCGATGCCCTGCGCGACGGAGCCAACAGTGTCGGGGGGCCCACAGGTTGGCTCGACACCACTGAGGCCGACTGGGTCAACGGCAGCGCCGTCACCGGCGCTCCCAAGGAAGTCGAGCAGGCGCCCAACGGCGGAGTCTATGTTTGCAAGTACAGCTGGACCGCCGACTGGGGCGACACGGATGCCTGGGGATGGAGCTCGACCATGAAGAACGTCGGAATGTTTCTCGCTCTTGGCAGCAAGGAGTACTACAACGGCGGACCCAAGAAGCGCGAGCTCATGGGCAGCATGCTGAACGGTCCGGACCTGTTGAACATGCTCGGGGGCAGCCACTACGAGGGGGCCGAGGCCGCCGAGACGATCCCGTCGGGAACGCAGCTCAGCAAGGTCTACGGTCCATTCTTCTACTACAACAACAGTGTTCCGGCGGGGACTGCCAATGCCGGCACTGTGCTGTTTGCTGACGCCATCGCCCAGGCCAAGGCCGAGCAGGAGGCGTGGCCTTACTCGTGGTTCGTGAATCCCGCCGGGGGCGACGGCGACTACGTGCCGGAGAGCGGACGTGGCACCGTGACTGGAACCCTGACCATCTCCGATACGGGGGCGCCTAAGGCGTCGGCCGGCGACATGTGGATCGGCCTGGCCCCCGACGACGGTCTGGATCCGCAAGCCCAGTTCTTCACATACCAGTTCTGGGTCAAGACCGGGTGTGATGGGTCCTTTACCATTCCCCACGTCGTTCCTGGCACGTACGCCCTTTGGGCGTTTGGGCGCGGTGCCGCGGGGACGTTCACGACGGCTACGGGAAAGATCCCCAACTCGACCATTTTGACCCCGTTCACGAAACCGACCGCCAGCATCACCGTCGCCGCCGGACAGAAGCAGGATCTCGGCACCGTGACCATCACGCCGCCGCGCACGGCCGCGACTGTCTGGGAGATCGGCGCCCCGGATCGCGACTCGCATGAGTTTCTCAATGGCGCCATCAACTACACCAATTGGGCGACATCCTACGAGACCTATACAACCAACTTCGGCAAGGGCGTCACCTATACGGTGGGGACAGACGACTACGCCAAGGTGTGGAACTACTCGGATATGGACTCTTCGCCTTGGACGGTGAACTTCACCATGGCCGCCGCCCCGACCGGCCAGGCGCGGTTGTACGTGGCCCTCGCTGCAAATTCGGGAGGCAGCCTGACGGTAACCGTGAACGGCACAGCGGCCGGGACCCTGTCCTTGCAGAATACCAGCGATGCGGTCACCCGGCTTGGCAGTCACGGGTACTTCTGGGACGGGCAGATCGTGTTTGCCGCCACTGCCCTCAAGGCCGGCGCGAACACGCTCACCATCAAGAGTTCCGGCGGCGCCCTGGAATGGGACTACCTGCGCCTCGAAGCGAATTGACGGTACACAGATAACTCATAACGATGCTGGCCGGCAGCGCGGCGGCTGCAGCACACGGCTGTGTTGGCAATCATAGGTCGATAATAACCACGGAGTCGTGCTAGACGCAGGGGCCGTGTTTGTCCGTCAGCGCATCCCCTTCTTTCCGAAAGTCGCGCTTGCCACCGTCGCGGGCGTGACCTTTCTTGCCACGCCGGCCTGGGCCGAGCCGGCCGCCACGGAAGCGAGCCCCGCGGTCACCTCCACGGACACCTTCGTCGCGTCGCCGCCCGACAAAGCCTCAGACACGGGCTCCGCGTGGGGCGGATGGTATCTTGGCGGTCACGTCGGTTATGCGCACGGAACCGGGAAGACCAGCGTGTCGGATTCGGCGCCACAAAGCTCAACCAGCTCGTTTGGTAGCCTTTACGGCGGAGCGTTGGTCGGCTATGGAGTTCAGCTTCGCTCGAGGTTTCTGCTCGGGCTCGAAGCCGACGTTTCATTCCCCAACTTCCTCGATGATGATGATCTGATCTCGTCTCGCAAGAACTCCAGCGGCAGCGTCGCCGAGAGGTTCGACCTGCTCGGCCGGGCGCGCGGCCGGCTGGGTTACGCATTCGATCGGTGGCTGGTTTATGGAGCGGGCGGTTTCGCGTGGTCGTTGGGGCGATTCATCGAGAGCACGAGCCAGACCCACGACGACGAGAGCTTCCATTTTCGCCCGGGCTGGACCGCGGGAGCCGGCGTCGAGTTCGCCTTTGCTCCGCGCTGGAGCACGAGACTCGAATACATCTACGATCGGTTCGGAACAAGCAGCGCAACCTTCGCCTCTGGCACGAGTACCGAATCGACGATGGCGCTGCACAGTGTGCGGCTGGCGCTCAACTGGCAGATCCATCGGCCTGGGGCCGAGGTTTCGCAGATGAACCTCGTCGGCCCATCAGTCAACGACAGGCGCAACTGGACCATCCACGGGCAATTCACCTACGTCGAGCAAGGCTATTGGGGCTTCCATTCGCCCTATGAAGGCCCAAACAGCCTCTCCGGGGCGGGCCAGGTGCGCAATACCGCGAGCGCGACAGTGTTTCTGGGTAGACGCCTATGGACCGGCGGCGACATCTACTTCAACCCCGAGCTCATGCAAGGCTTTGGCCTCGACGACGTGCATGGGGTGGCCGCTTTCCCCAACGGCGAGGCGCAGAAGTCGAGTTTCCGCTTTCCGCGCTTCAATGCGGCGCGCTTGTTCTTGAGCCAGACCATCGGGCTGGGCGGCGAGAAGGAGATCGTCGAGGACGGCCCCAACCAACTGGCCGGCGCGCGCAGCATCTCGCGGCTCACAGTCACCATCGGCAAGTTCGCGGTCCTCGACTACTTTTTGGTCAGTTCCTACGCGGGCGAGCCCCGCACGGGGTTTCTCAACTGGAACGCTTATGGTGGTGGGTCCTACGACTGGACCATGGACAGATTGAGCTGGACCTGGGGCGGACTGGTCGAGCTGAACCAGAAGGGTTGGGCCTTCCGGGCGGGATACTTCCTGCTTCCGGACGCCTCAAACTCCAACACCTTCGACACCCATGTCATTGAGCGCGGGCAATACACGACGGAACTCGAACTGCGCTATTCGCCATTCGGTAGGACCGGCAAGCTGCTCCTCTTCGGATGGCTGAGCCATGGAAACATGGGGAGCTACGCCGACGCGCTCGCCGAGCCGTCTACGACGCCCGGCTATCCCGATATCACCCTGAGCCGTCGACAGCGGACCAACTACGGCTTTGTCGCCAGCGCCGACCAGACAATTGCAGCCGCTCTCGGCGTCTTCTCGCGCGCGAGTTGGAGCCCGGGACACACGGAAATCATGGGGTGGACCGATTGTGATGAGAGCCTTTCTGTGGGTGCCGCGCTGAAAGGAACTCATTGGGCGCGGCCCAACGACACCTTCGGTGTGGTGTGGGTCGCCGAGGGGCTGTCGGCCATCAGCCGCCAGTACTTCACCGCCGGCGGCATGGGAATCCTCATCGGCGATGGCAAACTCAACTATCGGCCCGAGATGCTCCTCGAAATCTACTACGCGTTCAGCCCGGTCAAATGGGCGACGCTGTCTCTCGACTACCAGCTCATCGCTGACCCCGGCTACAATGCCGACCGTGGGCCGGTTTCGATCTTCTCTGGCCGCCTGCACGCAGCGTTTTGACCCTGCCCAGGGGCATTCGAGCCACTTCTTCGGGTGGGTTTTTCGGGTTGAGTCGTGCTAGACGCAAGGCCCGTGCATGCCCACCGGCGCACTGCCCTGTGTTCGCCAGCCACGCTTGCTATCGTCGCAGGCGCCACGCTCTTGGTGTCGCCGGCGTGGGCTCAGCCGGCGGCCACGGAAGCCAGCTTGGTGGCACCCCCCGCGGGCGAGGTCGACGACCGTCCCGCGTGGCTGGCTCGGGTTCTGCGACCCGAAGACTGGAGCGCGAACTTCCAGGCGACCTATATTTGGCAAACGCATCCGGCCTTTTCGGCCGCATACGACGGACCTCACAGCCTTAGATCGCAGTACGAGACGGGTTACACGCTGACAGCAACGCTCTACCTGGGGCACCGGCTCTGGCGAGGCGCTGAGTTGTTCTTCAACCCGGAGATGATTCAGACGGTCGACTTGTCCGATCTCCACGGTCTTGGCGGTCTATCCAACGGCGAGAACCAGAAGACGGGAGGCCCGACCGCACGCCTGTACAGCGCGCGGGCCTTTGTTCGCCAAACCATCAAGCTGGGTGGGAGCGAGGTGCCCGTCGAGGCAGGGGCGAACCAGTTCGGCGGGCAGGTGCCTTCCCGCCGCTTGGTCGTGACCGTGGGGCAGATGGCGCTTGTCGACATTTTCGACAACAATGCCTTCGCACACGATCCACGCACCCAGTTTTTCAACTGGGCCCTGATGGCGGGCGGCGCCTCGGACTACGCCGCCGATGCACGCGGCTACACCGTGGGTCTCGCCGTCGAGTACTATCGCGACGCCTGGACCTTCCGCTTCGGTCATTTCGCGCAGCCCAAGGAATCCAATGGGCTCCCGCTCGACTACCGACTGTGGGCTCACTTCGGCGAGAATCTCGAAGTCGAGCATCGACACGCGCTTGGGGGACGCCAGGGGAGCGTGCGTGTGACGCCTTTCCTCAACTACGCCAAGATGGGGGGATTCGGCGATGCGATCGTCTACGGCGTTGCCAATGGTGGCACGCCGGCCGTTGCCAACGTGCGCCGCGATCGAGCCAAGCTCGGGTTTGGGGTTGGATTGGACCAGAGCCTCACCCCCGACGCGGGACTCTTCGCCCGCTATAGCTGGAACGACGGTCGCACCGAGACCTATGCTTTCGCCGAGATCGATCGGTCGCTGACCGCCGGCCTGGCCCTGCGCGGCCGGTTGTGGTTTCGCCCGCGTGATACCATTGCGGCCTCGTTCGCGCAGAACGGCCTCTCGGACCCGCACCGCGACTACCTGGCGGCCGGTGGCCTGGGGAACTTCCTCGGCGACGGGCAGCTCAACTACCGGCCCGAGCGCACGCTCGAGGCCTACTACTCGTTTGCCGCCTTCGCCGGCCTGTGGCTCACGCTTGACGGCCAGTACGTCATGAATCCCGGCTACAACGCAGACCGTGGGCCAGTGACATTCCTGGGCTGCCGTCTCCACTTCGCGTACTGATTAGTCGCGTGGGGAGCCCGCCAGCCCTTCGACGGCCCGCCACCCTGCCCACCCCGCGCGCGTCGCGCGCTCCCTCGCCGGCGGCATGCCATCGCGGGAGGGCGTGGGAACCCTCCCAGGGTTCCCATCAGAATAGCCAGAACTGGCGCGTCTGCTCGGCCGGTGCTAACTAGATCGAGGTGTTTCGTCTGCTGAAGCTCGCCTTGGCCGTGGCCCTCCTAGGCGCAGGGATCTTCTACGGCATGACCGTGAAACTGGGTGAGCGAACCTTCTTCCAGCACATCCGCGCCATCTGGGAAACCAAGGAAACGCAAGAGCTTCGGCGCGGGACCAAGCAGAAGGTGGGCGGGATGGTCGACGAAGCCACCGATCGCGTGGTCAAGGGCGTGGCCAAGAATGCTCCTGGCAAGGTGCTCATGCGCGGGGATGGAACGGGACCTGATTCGGAAACAATTCCCGCCCAGCCCCCGCAGGAGGAGTTGTCGCCCCAGGATCGCAAGGCCCTGCGCAACATCATCGGACAGGGTCGGCTCAAGCCGAGAGAGTGAGCGGGTCGCCTGGCCGTGGAAGAGAAGCTGTACCGACAACTGGTCGACGATGCCTTTCGGCGCATTGATGCCGCGTTCGAGAAGGTGGATCCCGACCTGGCGGAATCCACCTTTTCGCAGGGCACGCTGATCATCGTGTTTCGCGAAAAGGACCAGTTGATTCTTTCGCCGCAGACGCCGACGCGCCAGATCTGGGCGGCGTTCCGCGATCGCGCCTGGCACTTCGGCCTACGGCCCGAGGGCGACGGCTGGGTCGACGACCGGGGCCAGGGGATCGACCTCTACGACCTGATCGCGGATTTGGCCCGCACCGCCGCGGGTGTGACGGTAGCGATCCGCTAGCGCGCTACTTGACGAGCTTCCAGACCGCCTGGAACTCGGTCGCCTTGAGAGTCGGGTCCTCCACCGAGAGGATGTAGTCCACCCGGCGGTTGCGTGGCTCGTCGGTATTGTCGGGCGTGGCCACCGCGAGCGCGAACTCACCGAAGCCTTCATAGGCGATGGGGATGCGCAGGCCGTTCTTGCGAAACCAGCCGGCAATGGACTGGGCGCGTTTGCGGGACAGACCGAGGTTGTACGCGGCAGCCCCGACGGTGTCGGTGTGACCCGCGATGTACAGCTTGATGGGACCGAGATTCCTGTGCTTGGCCAGCGCGTCGGCAATCTTGTTCAGGCTGGCCTGCAGTTTGGGGGTTTCCGCGCGGTCGATGCTCGCCGAATCCGTCGCGAAGTTGACCTCTTCATGCGGGATGTAAACCGACCAGGGGAAGAGGGCAAAGCTCTTGAACGCGCCGCTGGCATCGGTGATCTTCAGGTCGACCCGCCCCACCTCGGTTCCCTTGGGCAAGGGTTTCCAAGTCACGAAGAGGGGAATCGCAGGATCGCGATCGGCGAAATCCTGCTCGTGCTCGAGCAGGGGCTCGCCCGACGCGCCCAGGATCCGCAATTCCACCTTGCCGTCCGGACTGGAGACCTGGATGGGCATGCGGCCTGCGGCCAGGTCCACTTTTGTCTTATCCACAATCACGGTCAATTCGCCGCCCACCAGGGTATCGAAGTAGACCTGGCTGTCTTGGGGCACGCCATCGACGACGCAGGTGACGCGGCCACTGTAGTGGTGCTTGCCGGGTTTCCCGTCGAGAAGCACCTCGCGCGTCTCGCCCACGCCCATGGCCCCCAGGTTCTGACCCACGTTCTTGCCATCCTCGCGGTTGAGCATGACCTCGACGCGCTGAATCTCCTGCAGGGCTGTGATCTCCAGCTTGGGTTTCTGGCCCAGCCCGACCTTGGTGACCATGCGGAACTGAATGGCATCGGCCTTTGCGGCAAGGGGCAGGCCGCCCAGCAGCAGGAAAAGCGCCGAAACCAGGAGGCGTTGGCTGGCAGTGGCAGAGCGCATGGGCAGTGATGCTACCGCGAAAACCCATGGGATGGCCCAGGAAGAAAAGCCGAAGCGATTACCCAAGGTCTTGCGCGCGGACGCACCCTTGCCGCAGGGGCCGGCATCCAAAGACTGGAGCAATCTTGCGAACCACATCAATACGGCTGCTGGGCCTGGCGCTCGTAGCGTTGGGCGCCGGCGGCGTCGTCTGGTTCACGGCAACAACCGGGGCACACACCATGGCCAAGGCTGATGAAAGTGCAAGACCGAAGCGCAGCGAGCTGCGCAAACGACTTACGTCCCTGGAGTATCACGTGACACAAGAAGACGGCACGGAACCCCCGTTTGCGAACCAGTACTGGAACAGCCACGACGAAGGCATCTACGTCGATGTCGTTTCGGGCGAGCCGCTCTTTTCGTCGCGCGACAAGTACGATTCCGGCACGGGCTGGCCCAGCTTCACGCGGCCTCTGGAGGCGGCGAACGTCGTAAGCAAGACCGATGACTCGCTGGGGATGGCGCGCGTGGAGGTTCGTTCGCTCCACGCCGACTCGCATCTGGGGCACGTCTTCGACGATGGGCCGGCGCCCACGCACCAACGGTACTGCATGAACTCGGCGGCCCTGCGTTTCATCCCGGTGGATCGCCTGGAGGTTGAGGGATACGGCAAGTACTTGCCGCTGTTTGGGCGCAAGCCGACCAAGGTGGCTGCCAGCGACGACAAGGCGGCCCCTGTCATGCAAGCAAAGACCGAAGTGGCCACGCTTGCGGGCGGCTGTTTCTGGGGCGTGCAGGAGCTGATCCGCAAGCTCCCCGGAGTGATCGAAAGCACGGCGGGCTACACCGGCGGGACCCTGGCCAACCCGCGCTACGAAGACGTGCACACCGGCCGAACGGGTCACGCCGAGGCAGTGCAGATCGTCTTCGATCCGCGCCAGATCTCCTACGAAAGCATCCTGCGCTACTTCTTTCGTCTGCACGATCCGACCACCCTCAACCGGCAGGGCAACGACATGGGCTCGCAATACCGGTCGGCGATCTTTTGGAACAGCGACGAGCAGCGACGGACGGCCGAGCGAGTGAAGACCGAGGTCGATCGGTCGGGCAAGTGGGACAAGAAAGTGGTGACCGAGATCGTCAAGGCTGGACCGTTCTACCCGGCCGAGCAGTACCACCAGGACTACCTGCAGAAGAATCCCGGCGGCTATACCTGCCACTATCTGCGCGACTGATGGGCCGCATAGTCTTCCGGTCGAAGACCAGGGTATATGGCCAGCCACCGCTTCGCGAAAAGGTCAGAGAGGATTGCGTAGTTCGGCCCGTCCCGGCGCAGGGCCACGCCATAAGTGAAGGCGTCGGGATAAAAGACGTAGTGCTGCCAGAGTTCATCGCTGTCGAGAATATCGCGCAGCATCTGGGTGTGGTCGGGGTGGGGCATCCAGATCGCATCGGGCCGGCGTCGCCACAACTCCGCCGCCGAGAAGCCATCGCGGGCGAAGATACGATCGTGCAGGCCGAGCACATCGACGATCGTGGCGCGAGGGGCGTAGGCGCCGACCAGGCCATGCTCGGACATGGCGAAGGTCGTTTCTGGAGGTGCCGCGGCTGCCAGTTCCGCGATCTCATGCGAGGCTTGCCACGAGTCGAGTTCGGGAAGAGGCGTGGCTGCGGAAATGCGATAGCCGTCGAGTGAGGCCAAGGCCTGGGTCTGGGCGCGGCCCTCATAGGCACGGCCTGCGACCTCAAGCGCCCGGGCGCCGCCCCAAAGCGCGAGCAACGCGCAGGCCAGACGCACGAGCAGCGATCGCGCAAGACGAGGCGCGCCTTCCGGCGATCGAAGCTTGTCGGGAAGTCCCCGGATCCATCGGTCGGCGATCAGCGCGCCTGCCACCACGAAAAGCGGCAGCGACGGAAAGTAGAAGCGTCCCAGGTGGCCCATGATCTGGTTGACCGAGAAAAGAGAGGCGAGGGTGGCAGCTGCGGGGACGAGCAGCACGAGCAGCAAGCGAAAGCTGGACCGCCCCGCAAAGAGCACCACGGCCACCAGAAAGGGCGAAACGGTCGAGAGCGCCACCCCGAGGAAAAGGAACGGGTTCCAGGTGAACTCGCCGACGAAGCCCCGATAGTACCAGGGCTGCTTGGCGTAGAAAGCGAGCGGCAGGGGCGTCCCGAGAAGGCGCCATTTGAGCATCAGGTCCATCAGCACCAGCCCGGCGAGTGTGCCCGCCCAGACCAGCAGCGAGCGCAGGCGCGGCGCTGGCGCGAGCAGCAGCAGGGCCAGAAGGGGGCAGAGGCATGCGACGATCGCGTTGTCCGGTCGTGCCTCGATGGCAAGCAAGCCCACGGCCGCGGTCGCCAGGGCTCGCGCCGGCGACGGGTTCTCGGCCAGCCACAGTGAGGCGAACACGACAACCGCATTGGCGAACGTCGCCAGCATGGTGTCCATGCCGGTGTGGGCGTGGAAGAAAAACGCTTCACGAAAGCAAAGCAGCGGCAGCAGCACCGCGCCCCAGAGTAGGTAGCGGCCGCGCAGACGACCCATATCAGTCGCGTGGGGAGCCAGCCGGCTCTGCCGGCTGCGCACCATCGCGGGAGGGAATGGGAACCCTTTCAGGGTTCCCATATCAGTCGCGTGGGGAGCCAGCCGGCTCTGCCGGCTGCGCACCATTGCGGGAGGGAATGGGAACCCTTTCAGGGTTCCCATATCAACATCCTGGCAGAAGCGTGCACAGAGTGTGACCAGGGCCGCTAGCAGCGCGAGGGCTGCCACGCCGGAGGCAATCTGCAAGACCGCCGCGTGGCGGCCCGGCAGCAGCCCGCCGACCAGCGTGACCAGAAGGAAGTGGAGCGGGCTGGTCACACCGTAGACCGCCGGCTCGCCCGGATTCCAGACCAGCCACTGGCCTGCCAGGGCGTTGTGGGCGTAGCGCAGATACATGTACGCGTCGTCGAAATCCGTGGGACCGGCGCTCAGCAGCGCGTGGAATCGTTCGAGGACGACGCCCACGACCGCCAGCGCAAGGATCGGGCGCAGAAGGTTCTGGGTTCGCGCGCGCGCGGGCAGCACGGTCCCAGTCTATGACATGGCCATCGACGGATGGCAGTCAGTTGTGGGACCATCGTGAGAACCCTTCCAGAGTTTCATATTAGAATCAGAGCCACGGAGGACACCATGGGCCTTGCGCTCGTCGAAGTCGTCATTGTCACCGAGGATGCGTTCGGGATTCCCATTCCCGACGAGGACATGGATCGCATCGCCACGCCGCGCGCGCTGGTCGACTACCTGATGGAGAAGCTGGCCCCGGCGCCCGAGGAGATCTCGCACTCCACCCAGCGCGCCTTCGCCACCTTGTGCAAGGCCATCGTGGAGGTGCTCGGGCCGCAGCACATCGAGATTGTTCCCTCGACGACGTGGGACAGCCTGCTTCCCCGCTCGCACGCCCACGCCGACAAGCTGTGGTACGCGCTCGAGGAGCGGGTCGGCGGTCCCCTGCGCCGCGATCACGGAGCCACGGCCATCGTGGGACACACGGCCTTGCAGATTTCCGATCGGGGCACACCCGGCCCTCAGGAGGTGGCGCGCCTGCGCACCCGCGAGGAGATCGCGGCCACCGTGCGCCGTCTCATTCACGAGAAGTTGGAGGTCAAAGAATTCACCGACGACACGCCGTTTGTGGCGATGGGCCTCGACTGACAGATCAGTTGTGGAGCCGGCGCAGATGCTCGCGCGCCACGGGCGCGGACAGGTGACCGGGGGAGCGGGCCAGCAGTTCCTTGAAAGCCACAGCAGCCTCGGCCCGCCGGCCTAGGGCTTCGAGGGCAAGCCCGCGCCCGAAGCGGGCTTCGTCGTTGGCCGGCAGGGCGGCGAGAGCCGCGTCGAAATCGCCCAGGGCCCGTGCCGCCTGCCCAAGGCCGAGCAAGGCGAAGCCGTGGTTGCTGAGGGCTTCGGGCGCAAGCAGGCCGTCGAGCAGGGCTGCCGCTTTGCCCATATCGCCCATTCGCAAGGCCAGCGCGCCAAGAGTCTGTCGCAAGCCAACCTGCCAGCCTGAATCCAGACATGTTTCCGTCGGCGCTGCCAGGGCTGACTGGTAGGCGCGCTGGGCGGCCGGATCGTCGCCGGCGCTGCGGTGATAGTCACCCAGCCGGCGCTGCCATTCGCACTCGGCAATGGTTGCCTCGGGCGGCCTGGGCAGCAGCGGAAGCGGCTGCAGGCCCGTAGCCGGCGTGTAGCTGAAGCCGAGCGGAATCTCCAGTTCGGCAATGAGGGCCGCCCGTTCCGGCAGGCGGCGGGTGAACACCAGCCCATCGGCAGCTCGATACAGCAGCGCCCATTTTTCTGGATCGAACCATGCGCCCCGCGGATTGACCGCGGGATAGGTGAGCAAGGCGGCGTCCACGGAGAAGTCGTCGAGCAGGTGCTGCCACTCTCCGCGCGACAGATCCGCGCGGCGCAGGACCGCGTGGAAGGATTCGGGGTAGCCGTTGATGCGAGGATCTTGGAACACGCGAAAGCGCGGCCAGCCCTGCCAGGTCAGGTACGAGCCGACCTCGAGGTCGTTGTACATGCGGGCACGCAGTCCATGTCGATCGACGAAGGCTATGGCCGCGTCGGGCACCAGATCCGCCTCGATCCCGATGTCGAACCAGCGGGAACCGGCCCAGGCGGCCTGGGCGCGAGGAACCACGGTCAGCACCAGCAAGGCCGCTGCCACGGACCAGACGATCGCCCGGCCCCGCACGGCGGGGAGCAGGTGGCTGGCGACGACCGCCAGCGCCGGGCCTGCCAAGATCGAGAACTCGGCCACGAAGCGGATGCGGAAAGCCCCGAGCAGGGCCAGCGCGAGCAACGGAAGCGAAACCCGAAAGGGCAGCAGATGTCGTGTCTTCCGCAAGATCATCGACGCTGCCGTCGCGCAAACGAGACCTGCCAGCAAGAAGAAGAAAGGCCCATCGAGGGGCCAGCGCGCCGTCCGATATTCCTGCAAGGGCCGCAGCCACGGCATCCGGAAGTGATTGGCAATGTACGACAGGCAGCCGAATCCCGAGGGCGTGGCGAACATCAGTGGGACCAGCGCCAGGCCAACCAGCAGCGCGCGCTGGCCGTGCGCCCGGACCCCATCCAACCGCGCGCCGGCGGCATAGAGCAGCAGAAGCGCGGGCGCGAGAAAGAAGCACGAGTTGGCGTTGGCCCACAGCAGCCCGGCTGGAACCAGCAGCCACAGGAAACGCGGCCGTCCCGCCTCCGAACGTTCCAGGGCCAGGAGCAGCAGCGCCAGCCCGAGGAAGGTCACCAGGTGGGGACGTTCGACAAAGCGCGGCTCAGCCGACCACGCTGCCAGCGCCAGCGACAGCGCGGCCAGGGCAGGGTGCGCTCCGCGTCGCACCGCCACGCGAAAGAGCAGGGCCCACGTGCCGAGAACGAAGCCGGTCTTCAGCAGCACGGTGCCCGGAATCCCGGCGGCCCGATGGGCCAGCGCGAGCACGATCTGGAAAAGCCAGGCCAGGTTGATGTCGGTGGCCGCGGGATAGGTGAAAGAGAGGAGATTGTCAGTCGGCACGCGACCGGTGGAGAGAACGATCTCGCCCAGCCGCAGGTTGAAGAACAGATCTGTCTCGTCCATTGGCACCAGGCAGCGCCCCGCGACGAACAAGAGCAGCACATAGACCACGGCGACCCATCATGCCGGAGTGCTGCGACCGGGCCAAGCAGGCCTGTCGATGTGTGGACTCGATGTGATGGGACACGTGCCTGTGCGGCAGCCGACCAGCTCCCAGTAGGCGAACCCGATCGCACCGCCGCCCACGACAGATGCCAAGGTGTGCAGGATCATCCTGGTCTCCCCCCGAGCAAGCGACAGTCGTATCGGATCACCCGCAACATCCTCGGCCGTGCCCTGCGGCTGCGCTTGGCTACTGCTTTGCGGCGTCGGCGCGAACCTTCCCCATGTCGAGTTGCTTGACCTGTTCGATGAGGTCCTGCAACGCGGCCGCAGGCAGGGCGCCCGCCTGTTCGAAGATCAGGATTCCGTCGCGAAACGCCATGAGGGTGGGAATGGCCTGGATGCCAAAACCGCCTGCCAGCGCCGGCTCGTCCTCGGTGTTGACCTTGCCGAACACGACGTCCGGGTGGGCCTGCGAAGCCTTCTCGAAGACCGGTCCAAACGCTCGGCAGGGCCCGCACCAGGGCGCCCAGAAATCCACCAGCACGATTCCACCTGCGACGCTTTCCTTGAAGTTGCTTTCGGTGAGGGCCTTGGTTGCCATGTCCGTTCTCCTTCCGCTTTGTGAAAGCCAGTTCCGGGCAAAAGGATTCGCGAGAAGGCGAGGCTGGCGTCGTGTGGGGCGGCCTCGTAGCGCGACGCTCTCGGCAAGCTTCTCCAGCTGCAGGGCAAGCTGCCGCCGCCGGCATGCGAACAGTGAGCGCGGCGGGATTTGAACCCACTACCCCCGGCTCCGGAGGCCGATGCTCTATCCAGATGAGCTACGCGCCCGAACTGAAAACAATTCATAGCCCGCGACCGGCCCGCGCGCAAGGACCGACGCGGCGCTCGTCGCCCACTGTCGCAGTGGATGCATCAGTCGAAGAGACTGGTTTCTGTTGGAACGCGACACCGTCATTGGCAGGCTCCACCTCCACAGGTCTCGGGGTCGGGGCAGGCTTGGCCGGTCAGGCAGGACTCGACGGGAGCAAACAGTCGCGTTTCAGAGAACTCGAAGACACTGCCGGTCAGCACACCGGCGCTTGCGTCGTACGACGAGCCCGAGACGACGATCCACAAATTGGGATTGGTCTGCAGGTAGGCCAGCGCCACACGCTGCACTGGGATTGAGCCGTCGGCGGGCGTGAAGGCGAGCCCGAAGCTGGCCAGACTCTGCAACGTGACCGGACGTCCTAGGGCATCCGTCTTGCTGAGGGAGAAGATCGGCCCGATGGGACCAGAGGGGCCAGCCACCCCTGCGTCGTCGTTCACCGGAGCAAAGGCGACCAAGGTCAGGGTGACATTTGCCGGCTGGGCGAAGGCCCCCCTGGGCACGACGACCGTCGCGCCGACCGCCGCGTTGCCGAGCGTGACCTGGCCACCAGGGTAGTCGATGATTGCCGTTACACTGGACCCCGGCACCGTAGCATCCGGCACGGCAATATCCGGCGCGGCAGCATCCGGCACCGTGGCATCAGGCGCCGTAGCGTCCGACGGCTGGTCCGGATACCTATCGACGGCGGGTGAAATCGGTCCGTCACCAGCGGGCAGAACATCGACAGGTCGGTCAGCTCCGGCTCCGCTGTCGCCGCCAGTGAACGGGCTCGCAGTGAAAAGTCCGTTGCCGCAAGCACTGGCCGCCAGGGTCATGCAAGCCGCCAGGGCGACCTGGGTGTAACCGGAGAAGCACGGCCGGCTCATGCTTAACATTGTAGCCCACTAGATAGTCCCTGTCCGACGCTCGCTATCTGGCGGATGGCGAGCCGGCTGGTGCCTTGGGCAGGCGCAGGCGGATGCTCGACAGGATCGAGGCCAGCTCGCGGCAGCTTTGCACGCGATCCTCGGGTTTCTTCGCCAGCAGCTTGAGGATGACGGTGTCCAGCTCGGCGGGAATCGCTGGATTGCGCTGGCGGGGCGGTTCCGGCGCCTGCGTCATGTGGGCGATCAGGATGGGCATGACCTCCTCGGCGTCAAAGGGCACCGTACCGACGAACATCTGATAGGCGATGCAACCCAGGGCATAGAGGTCGGCAAGATGGGTGGCACCGGCGAAGTTGTTGGCTTGCTCGGGAGCCATGTACTGGGGCGTGCCCGCCATCATGC
>Ga0265330_10000804_pt1 | contig 19767 bp, 21 predicted proteins | sample 41919metaG_FD_202083 | JGI IMG/M metagenome (GOLD analysis project Ga0265330, IMG submission 202083) | Rhizosphere microbial communities from Carex aquatilis grown in University of Washington, Seatle, WA, United States - 4-19-19 metaG | ecosystem: Host-associated > Plants > Roots > Rhizosphere... | reverse complement strand
CGGAGTCCATGCCGACGTCGAGGCGCCGCGCGACGGTGGGGAGGGCGACGTTGACTATGCTGCCGTCGAGACTACCCATGAGGGGGGCGAGGAGGACGAAGGGCAGGATCTTCCAGCGATCGCCCCGGATCTGATCGACCATGAGGGCTCGACTCTATGAATGGGGGGCTTTCATGTCAACGGAGCGTCGAGTTCCCCTTGCGCCATTCCTCGAATTCCTATATTGTACTTAGTACAACATTATATTTGCTTCAAGGAGCTCCACATGAAAACCTTTGTGTGCTCGGTCTGCGGCTATATCTTCGCCGGCGACGAGAGCCCCGCCCAGTGCCCCCAGTGCAAGGCCCCCCGGGAAAAATTCGTCGAGAAGAAGGAAGCCGCGAACGCGCCCTTCGCCGACGAGCACAGGATCGGCATGGCCCAGGGCCTCGATCCCGAAGTAGTACAGGGTCTCCGCGACAACTTCAACGGCGAGTGCTGCGAGGTGGGCATGTACCTCGCGATGAGCCGCCAGGCCGAGCGCGAGGGCTACCCTGAAGTGGCCGAAGCCTATCGCCGCTACGCCTTCGAGGAGGCGGACCACGCTTCCCTCTTCGCCGAGCTCCTCGGCGAAGTAGTCCATGCTGACACCAAGACCAATCTTAAGCTCCGCGCCGACGCGGAATTCGGCGCCTGCGAGGGCAAGCTCAAGCTCGCCAAGCGCGCCAAGGAGCTCGGCTACGACGCCGTGCACGACACCGTCCACGAGATGTGCAAGGACGAGGCCCGCCACGGCGCCGGTTTCCGCGGACTCCTCGCGCGATACTTCAAGTGAGACTATGCTCGGGCTCCGAATGAACCTTGCGGATTTTTTCCGGGCTCGAGGCATACGGCCCTCGGAGCAGCGGATGCGGATCTACGAAGCCCTCGCCGCGGTGAAGACGCACCCCTCGGCCGACGCGATCTACCGCGAGCTCTCGCCGGCGATGCCGAGCCTCTCGCGCACGACCGTCTTCTCTACCCTCGACCTCTTCGCCCGGGAGGGCATAGCCCAGCGCCTCGCCCTCTCGGGCTCCGAAGTCCGCTACGACGCCGAGGTATCGCGCCATGTCCATTTCCGCTGCCGAGAGTGCGGCGCAGTCTCCGACTTGCCGGAGGCCCGCGCCCCCGCTCCGCCGAAAACGCCCGCCGGCTACCTCGTCGAGAGCGCCCAGTACTACGCCGAGGGCCTCTGCCCCGCCTGCGCAGCCTCGGCAGAGCCGACGGGAATGGCCGCGCGCTGAAGTTCCTCGGCGGTCTAGGCTTTAAATATCCTAGGCGGCTTGCCCGTGAAATCGGATACCGTCGCCGTCCAGTCCACGATCGCGAAAACTTCGAAGGCCGGGTTCGAAGCGTCTTTATAGATTGAGCGAACGAGATCGCTCCCCGCAAGGATCCTCTCCTTCGCCTTCAGGTCGTTCGAAAAGCGCGCCTTTCCCGCAATCCGCGCCCAGGCGCTGCCCTTCGTCGCCAGGAACTCGACCTCGTCGTTCGCCTTCATCTGGGCATAGACCGGTTTCCGGTTCGACGTGCAGAACCAGAGCTTACCGCCCTCTTCGAACATGAATTGGAAGGGCCGTAGGCGCGGAGCCTCACCTTCTACGGTCGCAAGCGCGCCTACGGGGTTTCCCTCCAGCATCTCCATGAGCTCGTTCATACCGACTCCTTTCGCGGCAGAGCCGCATTTTGATTCTATATAGAACTATTCTGCGTCCGCCAAACGTTCTTTGGACGCCTGATAGCTCCTATGCCAGGCCGTTCTCGAACGGCCGCTCCCGCCTCAAGAGAGCAGGTTCCCGAGGATTTTCTCGAGGCAGCGCGAGGCGACGTCGATCTCCCCGTCCTTGATGCCTTTCAAGCCCGTGGCGATGAGCGTCCGCGAAACGCGGGTAAAGGGGCCACGAAAAGCCTCTCCCATGGCGGTTAACGACACGACGCTGCGCCTCGCATCCTCGGCATCATGGCGCCTCGAGACATACCCGAGATCCTCCAGCTTCGCGACGAGGACGGTGAGCGTGTTCTTCTTCCGGCGGATAGCATCGGCTAGCTCCGTCATTCCCAGCTCCCCCCGCTGGAACAGGGCCGCTAGAATGTCTCCGTGCGAAGGCGCAAGGCCGATCGCGCCCAGCTTCTCGAGCTCGCCGACGAGATAGTCGTTCGTCGCGGCGCGGACCCGGGAGACGAGGGCGAATATGTTGTTCCTGCTCACGATTGCAATATAGTTCTACATAGAACCTTTGTCAAGCCTCATCCCCGCGGAGCCGCGCGAACGCGCCGCCCAGCGGAGCCGCTCCATCGGCGTCGAGCCTCAGGCCTCGTCCTCGCCGAAGACGAAGATCCCGTCGCGCCCGCGGTGCTTCGCGGCATAGAGGGCGGTATCGGCGTCGGCGAGGAGGCGCTCCAGCCCGGAGAGGGACTCGGCGGCGCAGAATGCAATTCCGGCGCTGATGGTCGCGGGGATTCGCTCGCCCGAATCGTCGCGGATTTCCGCGGCGGATAATCGCGCCCGAAGCCGCTCGCAGAGCCTGCGAATGCCCTCGGCGCCCGAGCCGCTGATAGTCAGCACGGCGAATTCGTCGCCGCCGATCCGCCCCGTCACGTCTTCGGTGCGGGCCTCCCTGGCCATGATGGCGCCGAAGGCGCGCAACACCGAATCGCCGGCCGCATGGCCGCGATTGTCGTTTATCGCCTTGAAGTCGTCGAAGTCGATCATCGCGGCAGCGATGAACTGACTGCGGCGCCGAGCTCGCGCCAGCTCGCGTCCGCCTTCGGAGAGGAATCGCCTGCGATTGGGCAAGCCGGTCAGCTCGTCGCTCATCGCGAGGGTTTCCACGCGATCGATGTGCATGCGGAGCTCGGTCTGATCGGTCAAGGCGACGATCATGCCTCGCGCGAAGATAGAAGGCTGAACATGGTAGTTCCGCTGCGTCGCCCCTTCGCCGACGCAAATATCGCTGGGGCCGGATGCCGTTATCGCGGCGAGGAAATCGGGACTGGGCAGGGAGGGAACTTCGGCGAGGGCTTTGCCCAGGCTTTTCTCGCAGAGGCCGAGCATTCCCATCGCCGCGGGATTGGCGTCGGCGAGGCGCCCTTCGGAATCCAGGACGAGGATGCCCTCGACGAGCCGCTCCATGATTTGATCCCTGCCGACGGGGGCCAGTGAGAAAAGGTCCTTGTGGAAAAGGGCCACATAGAAAAGCAGGGCCCCGATCGTATAGCCGATGGGCGTGAAGTCCTTGACTAAGCCGGGAAAGGGCCTCAGCACGTAGAGGAGGCTCGCCGCGAAGGGCAGCGCTATGCCGCCGAGCACCCAGACCGATTGTCGGCTGTAGAATTTACGGTAATGGGCGAAGGATCCGAGCGCGAGCGCCGCGCCCCCGAGGAAAAAAAGATAGGTATATACGGCATAGGCGGTGAACCAGGGACCATGGCTGCGGACGGAGATGAAAAAATCCCCCTGACGGAAGAATTCGGTTTTGCTCCACATGAGGCCGGAAAGGCTGGGGATGAAGACGACGAACAAAGTAATGATCGGAAACGCGAGCGAGAGCGCCGCGGCGAAGGGCGGAATCATGCGTCCCTCGAAGGCGAAGCGATAGCAAAAATCCAGCCAGAGGATCGGGAGGAAGACTATGAAGAGATAGATGGCCTTGACCCAGAAGACGGAGGCCTCTTCGCTCGTCGACGATATTTCCATGTAGTTCGACCCGAGATAGCCGATGATCGCCACGACGAATACGACATAGAGGCGATCGACCCATCGCCCCCTCAAGGACCTGGGGAACGAGGCGAATAGGATGACGGACAGGATGCCTATGGCCACGGAGGCGGCAGCCCGAAAAATCTGGTATTGGAGGGGATCAGGCAGCATGTCCAGAGCATACCGCATAGGAAGACGCGTTTTGAATACATCGAAGGGGAAAAATCACGCGTTAGGGACTTATCGCCTTTTCAGCCGGACCGTGGCATGGTCGCCGTTTCCAGCGCCGCGAGGTAGGCGAGGGCCTCCTCGCGGGAAGATCCGCACATCTCGAGACTCGGTCGAAGCGATCCGCAGACGGCAGGCCGCTCGGACTTGCCGTACATCGCGCAAAAACCCGCACCGGTGAGCTGGATGCAGGGAATTCCCGCGGCCTTGCCCTTCGGCATGCCGGGGATGGGCGAAGAGATGGAGGGGGCGATGCAGCAGGCCGCGCAGCCGGGCCGACATTCGAAGGTCGTCACGCGATCAACATATCACGCCTTCGATCTCGAGGAGCCGCTTCTTGCGCCACACACCTCCGCCGTAGCCTCCGATCCCGCCGTCTGAACCGATGACCCGATGGCAAGGCACGAGGATGGCTATACGGTTGCGTCCGTTGGCCTGGGCGACTGCGCGGACCGCCGCAGGGTTCCCGATCGCCCGGGCCAACTCGGCATAGCTGTGCGCCTCGCCGAAGGGTATCTCGCGGAGGGCCGCCCAGACGCGCTCCTGGAAGGGCGTGCCCGGCTCGACGAGGGGCAGGTCGAAGGCCCTGCGATTGCCCGCGAAGTATTCGGAAAGCTCGGCTTCCAGGCGCTCGAGGTGGGGGTGGGGCGAAGGCGCTACCGGAAGCCCCAAACGCGAGCGCAACGCAGCCGCTTGGGTCTCGAGCATCCGCCGATCGCCGAACTCGAGGAGGCATACGCCTCCGTCTACGGCGCCCGCGACGAGAGGCCCGAGGGGACTTTCGATTCGCGCGAGGTGGACGTACTGCTTGCCGCCTCCTTGCGAGGGTTTCCCGACCGCCCTTCCCGGCGGCTCGCCGAAGAGCCGCGCGAAGGCCTCGCGAAAGCCCGAGTGCGACTCGTAGCCGTGCGTGAAAACGGCTTCGTCTATGTCGTTCCCGCCCTTGATGGCCTCGAAAGCGGCGGCGAGGCGCCGCGCGCGTTGATAGGCCTGGAAGCTCATGCCGTACCGCGCTTGGAAGCGCCGCCTCACCGTTGCAGGATCCAGGCCCTCGGCCTTGAGTTCCTCGTCGCGTATGCGTCTGCCGGGCTCGGCCTCGACGCGAGAGACAAGACGGGACAGCCATTCGGGATCCGAGTCGGCAGAGAGTGGCTTGCAGCGCTCGCAGGGCCTATAGCCGGCGACGAGGGCCTCGGCGGCGGTCGCGTAGAAAACCACGTTGCCGGGAAGAGGCTTTCGCGCGGGACAGGACGGGCGGCAAAAGATACCGGTCGTCGTAACCGCCGCGAAAAAGAGGCCGTCGAAAGAGGAGTCTCGCAGGCGGAAAGCCGAATCCATCACCTTAAACCCGGGCATTTCAGGCATAGGATCACCTCGCGCCCGAAGGATACGGCGTCGGAGGCCCGCGCGGCCACCGAAAAACGGACGATAAACTCCACAAGTGGAATCGCGAAGCGATTCCGCAACGCCAAGGCCCAAGGGCCTTGGCGCTTTGCCGGCAGAGGGACTTGAACCCTCAAGCCATCGCTGGCAGCAGATTTTGAGTCTGCCGTGTATGCCATTTCACCATGCCGGCGTTGGAACGTTTCTACTATGCCCATCCGGCTCAGTCAAGCATACCCATTTCTGAACGATTCTAGCAGCTTCACAAAATGTCCAATTCATACTAAAATGTTAAGTACAGTATTTGTTGCTTCTTGGAGTAGCGGTGGGTATCGAAAGCATGCGATCCCGCCCCGAGAAAAAGACTCATTCTCGGGGCGTCTTTTTTTCTCGAGTCGATCCGAGGCGCCTGGCAACGCCGGGCGGGAAAAGCAGAAAGCCTCTTTTTCACGATGCGATCGACGAGCAGCAGCAGGAAACCGCCTTGGGATTCCTCCGGGCGGGGCTGGCGATAGGCGCCTTTTTTCTCGTCCCCTCGCTGATCTACGCGCTGAATCGAGGCAATACGAGGGTTGCGCTCGTCAGCTGCCTCGCGTATGTCGCCTGCATCATCCTCCTCATTAGGGATTCTTTTCCCGCTCGCGTGCGATACCTGTCGATTATCTCCATCCTCTTCTTCCTCGGATTTTTCCTCCTCCTCGAAGGGGTAAGCGTCTCTTCGGGCGACGTCTGGCTATGCTCGGCCGCAGCCCTCGCGACTATCTTCTTCGGCTTGAAGGGAGGCTTGACGGTCTGCGCGGCGCAAACGTTCGCCCTGATCGCTGTCGGCGTCGCCAGAGCCCCGTCCGAAGCCTGGCCCTTCGCGATCTCGTCGATGCACCTCGTGGGCCTGAGCCTCCTCGTCAGCCTCGCGGAAGGCTTGATGCTGAAAGGGCTACGCCGATCGATAGCCGCGCGCGGAAAACTCGCCACCGACCTGAACGCCCGACAGGCGGAACTGTCGTGCGAGGCGGCGAGGCGGCACGACGCGGAGCTCCGCGCGGACTTCCTCGAGAGTCACGATCCCCTTACGCGCCTCCCGAACCGCGACAGCTTCGGGCTCGAGCTCGCGAGGGCCATCGAGATCGCCGCCGGACGCGGCCGGATACTCGGGGTCATGTCGGTCGGCATAGATCGCTTCAAACGCATCGGCGAGATCCACGGTTCCGGGGCGGGAGACGCGCTCCTGATCGAGGCCGCGAACCGGCTCACGCGAGCATTCCGCAACGACGACATCGTTGCCCGATCGGGTGGCGACGTATTCCTCGTCCTTCTCTCCGACGTGAAGAATCCGGAAGACGCCAAGGCGATTATCGATAAGTCGCGGCAGGCATTCGACCGCTCCTTCTCGATAGGCGGGGCGGAGATAGGGCTCTCGGCTTCCTTCGGCCTCGCGCTCTTTCCCAACGACGGCGCCCGCCCCGATCCCCTGCTCCGCGCCTCCGAAACCGCCCTCCACCTAGCGAAGACGGACGGTCCGGGATCGTATCGGCTCTACGACGCCGGTCTCCATGAACGGCTCCTGGCCCAGGCCAAGATCGAGGGGGAGCTCCGCGGGGCTCTCCGTTCGGGAGCCTTCACTCCTTGGTTCCAGCCCAAGGTCGACTCCGACCGCCGTATCACCGGCGTCGAGGCGCTCGCGCGCTGGTTCCTGCCCGACGGCGGAATCCGCCAGCCCGACGAGTTCATTCAAATGGCGGAGCGCTCCGGAGCCATCGGCGAGCTCGGCCGGATCGTCCTCTCCAAGGCCTGCGCGAGCGCCGCCGCCTGGGAGCGCGCCGGGCTCGCCCCCATTCCGATCTCGGTCAACCTCTCGCCTTACCAGTTCCGCTCGGACGAGCTCGTGAAGGACATCCGCAACATACTGAGCGCTACGAGCCTTCCGGCTTCCCGGCTCGACCTCGAGATTACCGAGAGCGGGATCATGGAAGACCAGTCCAACGCCATCGACAAGCTCGCGGAGCTCAAGGCCCTCGGCTGCTCCATCTCCATCGACGACTTCGGCACCGGCTATTCCTCGTTCTCCGCGCTTCGCGACTTCCCCGTCGATTACGTGAAGCTGCCGATATCCTTTGTGAAGCCCCTGCCCGGCGACTGCCGCGCGTCGGCCATCGCGGAGGCAGTCATCTCGCTCGCGCACAAGCTCCGCTTCGCGGTCGTAGCCGAGGGAGTGGAGACCGCCGCCCAGTTCGCCTGGCTCGGCGACGCGCGCTGCGACCAATACCAAGGCTACCTGTTCTCGCGGCCCCTCGCCGAGGACGGATTCCGGGCCGCGCTTGCGGAAGGGCTCCCCCCGGCCATAGAATGATCGCGGAGGCCACGACGATGAGCGCGATACTCTCCTGGGGCCTGGACGTCGTTCGCGGCGCCCAGAGCCATGCGAGTCCGACCCTGACCTTCGCCATGAAGGCTTTCAGCCTGATGGGCACGGAGTTCTGCTTCCTGGCCATTCTCCCCCTCGTCTATTGGTGCATCGACAAGCGGCGGGGCCTGCGCATCAGCGTCCTCGTCTTTCTTTCCACCGCGATCAACCTGCGCCTCAAGCTGTTCTTCGCCCAACCCAGGCCCTACGACCTCGATCCCTCCCTGGGCATGGCCAAGGAGCATACCTACGGCTTGCCCTCGAACCACGCCATGACTTCGGCGGTGCTGGGCGGCTCGGCGGCGCCTCTCTTCAGACGCCCCTGGGGGCTCGTCATCGCCCTCGCCTTTCCCTTCTTTGTGGGCATATCGAGGATCTATCTCGGAGTGCACTTCCCGACCGACGTACTCGCGGGCTGGGCGCTCGGCGCCGCCGTCGTCGGCCTGGACGCGCTCCTGGGCGACAGGATCGAGCTCCTCATGTCGGAACTCCGCGAAAGCCTAGCCATGGCGATCGTGGCGGCGGTCGCGCTCTGCATGAACGTCCTTTCCAGGAACGAGACCTCGCTCGGCGGAGCCTTCTTCGGCTTCGCCGGGGCCGCTATCCTCGCGAGGAATACGGCGCCCTTCTCGGCCGAGAAGGGCGGGGTTTGGAAGAAGGCGCTTCGCTACCTCGTCGGCATGGCCACGGTGGCCATAGTCTATGCCCTACCCAAGCTCCTACTCGCGGAGCTCGAGGCCGGCGGGCCGCCCCTCGTCCGATTCCTGCGCTACGCCCTCGTCGGCGCCTGGGTGGCGGCAGGTGCGCCCTGGCTCTTCCTCAAGCTGGGCCTGGCCGAGAGCGAGCCTCATTCGGCGAGCGAGAAGGAAGGATCGGAGATCTCGAAATAGGTCGATACGCCGGGGCTCATGTAGATTTTCCTGTTCTTGTCCACGACGATGACGTCGACGCCCTTCTCGGCTGCGAGGGCCATCCCGCGCTCCCGCCCGAGGGCGAAAATAGTCGTCGTGAAACCGTCGGCGTCGAAGGATTTGGTCGTGACTATCGTCACCGACATGAGTCCGTTATCCACCGGGCGGCCCGTCCTCGTGTCGAGGATGTGGTGGTAGCGCACGCCGTCCTTGATGAAGTAGCGCTCGTAGACGCCAGAAGTGACCATCGTCTTGTCGGAGAGGCTCGCGACGCCGAGGTAGGCTCCCCGCTCGCCGGAGAAAGGATCTTGGAGACCGATGCGCCAGGGCTTGCCGTCGGGGCGAGAGCCCACGACGTAGACGTTGCCGCCCAAGTCGATCACGGCGCCCTTGACTTTGGCCGCTCGCACAATAGCGGCGATCTCGTCGGCGGCGAAGCCCTTGGTCGTCGAGCCGAGGTCCAGGGCCATGCCCTTCCTCTTGAGGAAGGCGGTTCCCTTGTCCTCGTCGAGGACGATGTCCTTCCAGCCGACCAGGGCCTTGGCCGCCTTAATCTCCTCGGGCGCGGGCAGGCGGGCATGATCGGTCCCGATGCCCCAGAGCTTCACGAGAGGCCCGACGCTGGGGTCGAAGGCCCCGTCGGACCAGGCCGAGAGCTCGAGGTCGCGCTTCAAGATCGCCATGGCATCGTAGCCCGCGACGACGGCCTTCACGCCGGCGGCCTCGTTCACCGCGTCGATCCTGCTCCCCGGCTTGTTTACGCTGAGCTCGTCCTCGATCTCCCTTAGCCTGCCGAAGGCCTTGTCGAGAAGCGCCTCGTCTCCTCCCCCCACGAGCCTGATCGAGCATAAAGTGCCGAGCACGAAGTCGGAGCGCGAGACTTCCTTCGGGGCGCAGGCGACGCAGGAGGGCAGGAGGAGGGCGAGAAGGAGGGCCAAGGGAAAGCAGGTGACGCGGCGGGAGTGCTTCATCGTCGGGTCAGTATGGCTTAAACGGAGGCTTGAATCAACGCAGGCCCGACTCGCGGCCGATCGTCGTCTCCTCGCCGTGGCCGGGAAAAACGCGCGTCGAGGGAGGCAGCGCAAAGAGGCGTCCGATGCTTTCCTCGAGCGCCGCGGGATCCGAATCGAGGCAGTCGGTACGCCCGTAGCCGCCCAGGAACAGCGTGTCTCCGGAGATGAGGAGGGAATCGGCCTCGCTGTACAGGCAGACCGATCCGCGCGAGTGACCCGGGCTGTGGATCACGCGGAATGCGCCTCCGAGGAGGAGGTCGCCGTCGGAAAGAAGGATGTCCGGCTCCGGGAGGGGTCGCCAATAGGTCTTAAAGAAGGATGAAGCGCGGATGGAGGCGAAAAGGCTCCGATTCGTCTCCTCGCCCTTCGCTCCGAAATACGCCGCGTCCCGCGAATGGACCGCCAGGGGAATGGAGAGCCCGCGCGCGCGCCAGGCGGCGAAGAGCTCGGGGATGGCCGCCGTATGGTCGAGGTGGCCGTGGGTGACGACGACCGATGAAGGCAGTAGCCCGCGCGAATCGAGGAAGCCTAGGATGCGCGGCGCCTCGTCCCCGGGATCGACGAGTATGCAGCCGTCCTTCGACGCGAGAACGTAGACGTTCTCGCCGATGGGTCCTACCGTGAGCCGTTCCAGCATGGTAGGCTAACGGTACTCTCGCGAGCAGGAGAGCTTCAAGCGTGCTCCTCCCCGTATATGCGGCGATCGCCGCGGCGATTCTCTTCTATCTCCTCATTCCCGTCGGCGGGGCATTCCTGCTCCGAAGCCAGTGGCGGCGCTTCCGCAACCAAGTCGCCGCGCTCGGCTCGGTTCCCCGCCTTCGGTATCGCGACCTCGCGGAGGCCGAGCGCGAAGGCAGGACGCGAGTCGGGCGCTTCCGCCTCCACGGTTCCATCGAGGCCATCGAGGGCGCCGACAGGATCTGGGTGAGGGGCAAGGACGTGAGCGCCCTGGCGGACCTTTCCCGAGCTCCGCTCTACGTCCTCGAACCCGCGACCGACGAAGGTGAAGAGTCCGCGGAGGCCGGTTCGGTCGAGCGGCTCAAGTGGAAATCCCTATCGACTCTCGCCGAGGGAACGAGCATATTCGTGGCCGGCAAGCTCGTCCTGGAAGGGGGTAGGCCCGTATTCGTAGACGATCCCGACGAGGCCCTCGTCGCGGTTTGCCACGACGGCGGCGAGAAGCGTCTTCCTTCGCGGCTCATCGCGGGAGGCAGGGCCCCGAACGAGTATTGGAACTATCTCACGACGATATCGATAGCCCTCGGCCTCGTCGCGATCAGTACGATCCTGCTCTTGTTCAGGGCATCCCTGTTTCCCACGCTGAGCGCTATCGTATTCCTCGCCGGCTTGAGTCCCGTCCTGCCCTTCGCTCCGCCGGGGCTCGCTTTTTTCCTCCTGTACCACGGGCTTTGGCGACGCGCCCTCTCGGCACGGATCCGGCGGGATCTCCTCAGGCTCCCGGCGTCGGTAGACCCGGAAGATCCCCTGACGGAGGATGTCGTCGTCGAAGGAGTTCCCGAAGCCCGGGCGCGGAAGGCGGGACGCGATGCCTTCCTCTACGCGACGGCCTCGGGCTTCTCCCTCGGCTTCGCCGTCCTCGTCAACTTCATCATCGCCTTCATGCTCTGGCGCGCGGCCCTGTAGAGCCTACCGACCCGGCCTAAAAGCCGGGCCGGTAATCAGGATTCTCCCGCTTCGTCCCGTTTTTTCGCCGGACCGACCGAAAGCTTGCGTCCCCTGAACTCGTAGCCGTCGAGGGCGGCGATCAAGGCGGAAGCCTTCTCGGGATCGACGTCGGCGAAGGAATAATTATCGAAGACGCGCACGTCTCCGATTGCCTCGGGCACCAGGCCAGCCACGTCCATCGCCAGGTCGATGAGGATCCTCGGGTAGAGGCGCTGACGCTTGCCCATCGAGAAGAAGAGGGTCGTCACCTCGCCGACGAAGCGCGGGCGAGACGGCCCTCGCCCCTCGTCCGAGGCCTCCGCCTTGGCTCTGCCGCCTTGTTGGGGCGATCGGCTCGCGTCGGAATCGCCCCTCGCTTCCTTCTGGCCCTTGGAGCCCTTCCTCGGCTCCTTGGTCGCAAGCGCGAAGCCCGGCTCCTTGGCGGCGCTTCGTACGGGGGCTCGGGATAGTCCGGCGGCCCTGAGGATGAGAGCGGCTGCCGCATAGGAGCGCTTGGAGAAAGGGACCCTCTTTCGGAAGGCCGCTCGGATTTGGTCGAGAGCGGCAGGGTCCGCGGGCTCGTCGAGCTCGGCGAGAATGCCGTCGAGGAAAGCGTCGAGAGCCTCGGGTGGTAGCCGCTTCGCGGCTGGTTCGCTAGGCACGTATGACTCCTTGCAGCGAATTTTACCTATTCTGTACGAAAGCGGCCTAAGCGACAAGACGGAAAGGGCGCGCGTCGTCATGGACAGTATGGGGCTCATCCGGTAGAGTCGCAGTATCATGCAGCATCACGCATTACGGAAGCCCCTCAGCCTCGCTTCCACCCTCCTCGCGGTCGCGTGGGTCGCGGCGACTCCCGGTATTCTGCGTGCCGAGCCTTCGGCCCTGCCATCCGCGGCACCTGCGGCGCCTCCGTCGTCCGCCGCCGCAGGCGCCTTTAAAACGCCGACGCCCATGACCGCGCAGTCCATCCTCGACGACGATCCCTCGGCCCTCCTAGGCCTTTCCCTCGTCGATTCCTTTGCCCGCTTCGGGGCGCCTTCGTCGGTCTACGCCCTGCGAGGCGACGAGAGCTGGCAAGACGATGTGGCCTTCGTCTATGGGACCGGATACACTCTGTTCATGTACGGCGACAGGCTTTGGCAGCTCCGCTTCACCAAGCCCTATGCCGGATCGATCTTCGGCATCTTCATCGGAGACGCATCGGACAAGGCGCTTTCGATCCTGGGCCAGCCCTACGAGAATGGCCCCGGATACCTCGTATACCGCATGCCGTTCAAGTCGTATCCGGTCAGGCTCAGGCTGGCGCTTCAGGATGACCGCATCGTCGACGCCTATCTCTTCAGGGCGGACTTTTAGGGAAGGAGGAGAGTCGATGCCCCTCGTATGCCTGTCGCTCACTGCCAGGACTATCGCCGAGAATCTCGCGGTGCTCGAACGTTACCGCGACAACATCGATTTGGCGGAGCTCCGGGCAGACCTGCTCGACCCTTCCGAGACATTCGCCCTTCGCGACTTTCCCTCCCTCGCGGGACTGCCCTGCATCCTCGCCGTCCGTCGAAAATGCGACGGCGGCGGCTTTCTCGACGGCGAGGGCCAGCGCCTCGTCATGCTCGCCAAGGCTATCGCCTACGCAAGGCCCGACACGAGCGCCAACTACGCGTACGTCGACCTCGAGAATGATTTCCGGGTTCCCTCGATCGAGGAAGCCTGCCACACCTTCGGCACGCGGATCATCCGCTCGCGCCACGACATCGCGGGCATGCCCCCCGACCTCGACGAGGCCTGGAGCGAGCTGGCCCTGGAGCCCCACGAGATTCCCAAGCTCGCGGTTACGCCGAAGAGCGCAGCCGACTTCGCCACCCTCTTCAAATGGGCCTCCTCGCTGCCGTCCGGCGAACGGATAGTCGTTGGGATGGGCGAGTACGGAATGCCGAGCCGGATCCTCGCCGATCGCCTGGGCTCCTGCCTGGCGTATACGAGCGCGATCCGCGCCGGCTTGCCGCTGGCGGCGCCCGGCCACCTCGATCCCCTCGCCCTGGAAGAGACCTACCGCTTCCGGGAGCTCACTCGGGAGACCGCCTTTTACGCTCTCGGCGGCGGCCCGAACGTCCTCACCTCGAAGACCCCCCAGCTCCACAACGCCGCCTTCAAGACGGCGGGCATCAACGCGGTTTACGTCCCCCTCCCCTCGAACGACGTATCGACCTTCTTCTCCGCGCTGGAGGCTACCGGCGCGCGCGGCGCGGCCGTGACCGTTCCCATCAAGGAATCGGTCTGCGCGAGCCTCGCGCGCAGATCGCCGGAGGTCGACGATATAGGCGCCTGCAATACCCTCGTGCGCGAGGGAAACGAATGGGTCGGATACAACACGGATGCAGAAGGCTTCGAGCGGGCCCTCCTGGAATTCCTAGGCCGATCCGACCTCCGCGGCCTTCGGGCAACGCTCGTCGGCGCGGGCGGCGTAGCCAAGGCTATCGCCCACGTCCTCTCCAACCTCGGAGCGAGCGCCCTCATCCTCAACCGAACGGTATCCAAGGCCCGCATCCTCGCGCAGCGCTACGGCTTCGCCTACGGCCCCTGCACCGAGCATTCCACGGAGCTCGTCGCCGACCATGCCGACATCATCGTGCAGGCGACGAGCCTCGGAATGGAGGGCGAGCGCCAGGGGGACCCCCTGGACTGGTACGACTTCTCGGGGCGCGAGGCCGTATTCGACCTCATTTACCGACCCGAGCGCAGCGCCCTCCTCGAGCGCGCCGCCGCCGCCGGCTGCAGGATCACCAACGGCTGGAAGATGCTCCGTTACCAGTCGGCGGCGCAGTTCAAGCTCTGGACGGGGCTCGAGCCGCCCGATTCCTATTTTTCCTAGGGAGAGGCCATGCCCAAGTCAGCCTTCGTCGCCATTGCCGGCAGGCCTTCAGCCGGCAAGTCCACGCTTGTCAACGCTCTTTGCGGAGCCAAAGTCTCGATCGTCTCGCCCGTCCCCCAGACAACCCGCAACGCCGTCCGCGGCATCGTCAATCGGGCCGAGGGCCAGCTCGTCTTCCTCGACACGCCCGGCTACCACATCTCCGACAAGAAGCTCAACCTCCGCCTCAGGGGCGTGTCGGAGGAGGCCTTCGCCGACGCGGACATCGTCCTCTATCTCGTCGATGCGACGCGCAAACCCGGACCCGAGGAGGAGGCAGTCGCCGCGGCCCTCGCGACCGCCTCCGCTCGCCTCGTCGCGGCGGTCAACAAGATCGACTCCCCCGATGCCGACGTCGCGACCGCGCGGCGATTCATCGAGTCCAAATTCCCGCAATCTCCCATCCTCGAGCTGTCCGCCCTCAAGGGCTCGGGCCTCGACGCCCTCCTCGCGGCCCTCTTCGAGCGCGCCATGGAAGGCCCCGCCTGGTATCCCGAGGAGTATTACACCGACCAGGAGCCCGTCTTCCGCATCGCCGAGATCATCAGGGAGAAAGTCTTCCTCCACACGAGGGACGAGCTGCCGCACGCGGTCTATATTTCGTACGAGGATTCCACGAGAGGCAAGGACGACAGCCTGTTCGCCAGCTACGACCTCGTCGTCGAGCGCGAGTCCCAAAAAGGCATGCTCATCGGCAAGGGCGGCTCCATGATCAAACGCATCAGGGAGGAGGCCGAGGCGGACCTCGCGGAGATATTCGACTACGCGGTCAAGCTCAAGCTCGAGGTGCGCGTCGATCCGGACTGGAAGAAGAACGACAAAAAACTCGAGCGGCTGATCTTCTGACGAAGCGAGGCCCGAGACCTCGCCGACGAATAGCCGACCGCGTAGAGCCGGCCCCGGCGCTACTTTCCTTTACGCATGTCGGCGAGGGTGTTGTCGGCGATCTTGAAGCCGGAGAACTCGACCTTGCAGCCTTCTCCGCGGGGAGACTGAGCCTCCAGCCCGACCTTGACCGTCTCCTTCATCTTGAGCTTGAGATAACGGTGCATCTTCCATTTTTTGCCGTCGTCGGAATGGTAAAGGACCCAGTTGTCGCCCTTGCGCGCGACCTGGAGCCAGAGCTCCTTCGCGCTTTCCATCCGCTCGCCGTTGCAGTCATCGGAGACTCCGTCGGTCACGACCGAGACGACCGCGGGGTAGCCCAAGTCCGTCATCTCGAACTCGAGCTTGATCCATTTTTTCACGGTATCGTAGATGAATAGCCCCCCGGCGTCGTAGGTTTTCTTTAAATCGGGACGCACCTTGACCCGCGCCACGAAGTCGCCCTTCCGCTTCTCGTAGTAGAAGGGGGCATCGTCGACCTGCTTCATGGTGAACATGTCGATGAAAAAATCGGTCTTCCCCGGAGCCTTGATTTCAATGACGCCCTTCGTTTCGGAAATGTAGATCGCCTTGTTCATTACCGGCATGGCCGCTCCTTTATGCTTTATATCCGATGACGAAAAGCCTGACGAAGGGGAAGAGCAGCTTCCCGTCGACCTGGAGCGAATAGCGCCGGCCGCACTCGGCGAGCAGCTCCTCGTCGAAGCGAGTTCGCGCTTCGTCGGAAGGAAGGCCCGCGTGGTAGGGCCTGAGCGCCGTGCTCCCGACAAAGTCCAAGAGAGCGCCGAGCGATCTCAGGACATGGACGTAGGTAGTCTCCCACAAATCCAGCCGCGCCGTCATGCCCGACATCGCGTCGTAATAGAAAGCGGCATCGTGGTAGGTAAACTGCTCGGCGATTCCCGCCGTATACCGCTTCCACTCGGGGCGTCCCGCCACCGCCTCGATCGCGAGGTTTATCGGCATGGCCTTGAACTCCGGAATCTGGAAGGCGAGGGCGCCGCCTTGCTTCACGCCTCGGACGAGGCGGGGCAGGAGCTCCTCGTGCTTCGATACCCACTGCAGCGTGGCGTTGGAGAACACGAGATCGTATTCGGCGCTCGCGTCGAAGGCCGCCGCGTCGCCGACTTCCCAGCTTTGACCGGGGTAGTCCTGCCTCGCTTTGGCGATCATGGACTCCGAATAGTCCAAGCCCAGGATATCGCTTCCGGGCCAGCGCCTGCGCAGCGCCTGCGTGCTGTTGCCGGGACCGCAGCCGATGTCGACGATCTTCCCGGGCGCCTCGAGGCCTATCCGCGAAACGAGGTCGATCGAAGGCTGCGTACGCTCGTCGGCGAAGCGCAGGTACGAGTCGGGGTTCCAGTCGTTCATCGTGCTCCCCCAACGCCCGAAATCAGGTATTCTGCTCGGACAGGTTGAACTCGCTGATTATCCTGCCCGCGGCATCCTTCATGGAGATTTCCAGGGCCTTCTGGAATCCTTTCATGTAATTCGCGAACAGCCACATACCCGCCTCGGACCGATAGAACGCAAAGTACTCTTCGAGCTGTTCGTTCGTGAAGCTCTCGTAGGTCTGAGCCATCCTCTTCTTCGTATTCATCCGGTTTTCATCGGAGCGAAGGGCCTTCCCCGTTTGATCCAGGATTTGCCTCGACATATCGGGATCGAGCTTGCCGCCCTTGGGCAGGAATAGATTGTAGGTCTTCATGTAGACGTCTAGCGCTCCGATGACCATGGATTCCTCCAGCTCGATCATCTTCGTGGCGTCGATGAACTCGTCGAGTATCTTGTCCCGGTCGGCGTCTATGGCCGAGTAATCGAATTGCGCCACCATCTTCTCGTTTTCGATGTTCAGCGTATCGTTCTCGCGCTTGGTGATGTCGATGAAGAGCTGGTTCTTATAGGTCTCCAGGATGCTCTTGCACAGCGCCTCGTCGTACTTGCCGGCGAGCTCGTCGCGGATGTAGCGCTGCATGTTCGTCCCGCTGAACGAATCGGAGAGGATGCCTATGAGCACCGAGTATTTCTCGTTTCCGAATTGGGCCTTCTGCTGCTCGAAGAGACCCGCGATATAGACGGGGAGACTGGAGCAGCCGCTCGCGATTCCGGTCGCTCTCATGACTTCCGAAACGACCTCGTCCCGCGCCAGGCCTTGGGCCGACGAAGGGAGGCCAGCCAAGAGGAGCTGGCAGGCCAGGAATGCAATCGGCGCCTTCGACTTCATATCGCCTCCTCAACCGAACTTGTAGCCGAAACGGCGGAGCATCGCCTTTCGATCCGCCTTGTCCGCCTCGCCCTCGACGCCCATGGGCGAAGAGCCGTCGATGACGCCGAGTATGCCCGAGCCCTGCTCCGAGCGCGCCACGACGAGCTCGAGGACATTGGCGGTGGCGCAGAAGACGCGGCAAACCTCGGGACAGGCCTTGATCCGATCCAGGACGTTGATGGGGTAGGCGCCCGGCCCGATCACGAGGTAGAAGCTGTGGCCCGCCCCGGTCCTCTGCGCGCAGGAGATCGCGTCCTTCACGAGCGCGGGGTCGTTGCCCTCGGTCCTCACGAGGCAGGGCCCCGAAGCCTCGTTGAAGGCGAGTCCCCATTTCGCTCCAGGCACCGATGAAGCCATGATCTCGGCCAGGTCCTCGACGGTTTTGATGAAGTGGGACTGGCCCACGATGATGTTGCAATCTTGACTCCACTCGAGTCGCAGGGTCTCGACGTTCATGGCGCCTCCTCGAACGGAATTATAGTGTACATCCGCGAGAGGGGTAGGTCGAGCCCGACCGATTATTCCTTGCTGAGATAGGTGAAGGACTCGAGAAGCTCCAGCAAGGCCCCGCGTTCGCGCGTTCGCTCTTCAGGAGAGCGACAAGAGAGTATGAAGGAAAAAAAGGCCCGCTCTCCCTCGTAATACACGAGCGTCAGGTAGTAGTCCTTGCCTGGCTCGTCGAGCTCCCGCATGGCGAAATGGTATTCCATGCCCGGCGAGTAGACGGGGAGGTCGCGGAAGACGAGGTCAGTTTCGGCGGCGGCGATAGCGGCTTCCCCCTCCTCCATGAACTCGGCCAAGGAGGAGGGCCCGCCGGCGCTTTTATCCCGGGAATTTATCGAGATATGGAGGGCGAACGCGGAATAGCGTTCCCCTTCCTTGCGGAACAGTCCCTCAACGCCCTGGGGCCGGATGACTTGCCTGTCCCAAACCCAGCCTTGGGGAGCCGAGACGAGGATACCCCAATCCTTTCCGGAAATGAGACCGCCCTCGGGGCTGTCAGCGAAGGAAAGGAAGGCGCAGAGCGTGAAAATCAGGGTAAGTGCCGCTTTTCCGGGCATAGCCACCTTCGAGCAGGGGCCGCTTTCGGCGGAGAATATGCGCCGATGCCCCCTTATTACTCACTCGGGAATGCATTATACTTCAATTATCTTCAGCACACCGAGCGCACACATGGAATTCCAAGAACTCAATCTTCATCCCGACCTACAGAAAGGCATTCAGGATGCGGGGTTTACGACCTGCATGCCGGTACAGGAAATGGTCTTCGCCCATTCCCTTTCGGGCGGGGACATTTACGCCCAGTCCCAAACGGGTACCGGAAAAACCGCCGCCTTCCTCATCTCGATTTTTCAGCGCATCATGATCGTTCCCGAGCTCAGGACCAAGAAAGTCCTCATCCTCGCCCCTACGCGCGAGCTTGCGGTGCAGATCGAGGCCGAGGCCGTGAAACTGGGGAAATACCTGGACATTAAGGCCGGCGCCTTTTACGGCGGCGTGAGCTACGGTCCCCAGGTCGACAAGCTTCGCGACGACGTCCAGATCATAGTCGGCACTCCCGGACGAGTCATCGACCTCCTCCAGCAGGGCAAGATGCTCCTTCAGGAAGTCAGGTTCCTCGTCATCGACGAGGCCGACCGCATGTTCGACATGGGCTTCATCGACGACATCCGCAAGCTCCTGCGCTACCTGCCCAAGGCGAACGATCGCCAGACCTACCTCTTCTCCGCGACCCTCGGCCTTCGGGTCAAGGACCTCGCGTGGGAGTACATGCGAAATCCCGCGGAAATATCGATAGAGCCCGAGCACGTCACCGTCGAGCTCGTCACGCAGGAGCTCTACCACGTCGGCTCGCACGAGAAGCTGTCCCTCCTCCTCGGTCTCCTCGAGCGCGATAAGCCCGAGAGCAGCCTCATCTTCTGCAACCAGAAGTTCATGGTCGAGGAACTGGCCCGAAGGCTCAAGATCAACGGCTACGATTGCGAGTTCATCATGGGAGACCTGCCTCAGGCCAAGCGCCTCGAGGTCATCGAGCGGCTCAAGGCCGGGAGAATCAAGATGCTCGTAGCCACCGACGTCGCCGCGCGCGGCCTCGACATCGACGCCCTCGAGCTCGTCGTCAACTACGACGTCCCCGAGGACGCCGAGTCCTACGTGCACCGCATCGGCCGCACCGCCCGAGCGGGCAAGGCAGGCAAGGCCATCACCCTCGCCTGCGAGAAGTTCGTCTACGGCCTCTACTCCATCGAGAAGTACCTCGGGGACAAGATACCCGTAATGCCCTTCGACGAGTCGCTCCTCCTCCCCGACCGCAGTTCCGGCGTGCGATTCAGCCACGAGCGCGGCGGCCAGGGCCGAGGGCGCGACCAGAGGCAGAGCGGCCGCG
>Ga0265330_10000803_pt1 | contig 19777 bp, 19 predicted proteins | sample 41919metaG_FD_202083 | JGI IMG/M metagenome (GOLD analysis project Ga0265330, IMG submission 202083) | Rhizosphere microbial communities from Carex aquatilis grown in University of Washington, Seatle, WA, United States - 4-19-19 metaG | ecosystem: Host-associated > Plants > Roots > Rhizosphere... | reverse complement strand
TACAATATCTTCGACCTTCTCGGTTTTCCGATGTTGTACGAAATCTTCACCGATGAACACGAGGCGGTGAAAAAGTTCGATGCAAAGAAACAATCGAGCAAGTAGGAAACCATGAACCTCACGGGAAAAAGGAGATTGGAACGTTGACCAGCGGCGGTAATCAAAAGACAACTCGATTGAATTTGCGCATTCCAAGCCAGACGGAGAAGCTGAACATGGCGCGCGAATTTGTCGCCGATGCGGCAAAGGTCTTCGGCTTTAAGGAAGATGACGTCAACAATATTGCCCTCGCTGTTGATGAAGCATGTACGAACATTATCAAGCACGCCTACAGCTATGCCGCGGACAAGCAAATTGACATTGTCGTTTCGATGAAAAAGCCGGAGTTTGAAATTCTTATCGAGGATCATGGAAAACATTTTAATCCCAACCAGATACCGGTCCCGAACATGAAAGAGTACATGTCTCACTACAAACGGGGCGGATTGGGAATGTATTTGATGAAGAAGTTGATGGATAAAGTGGAGTACACGATTCATCCTAAAAAGAACGTCGTGAGACTTATTAAATATCTCCACTAAGAATTCTTGCCCCTCATTGACATCGAATGAGGCATCCGAATTATGAACGCCAAGGATCGTTCCTTTTGAAGCCTTCCACGCATTCGCCGAACATCAATCGCCTTGCCGATATTACGCCGTTGTTTGAATTCAGCAACATTGTGAATTCTTCCCTCGACCTGAAATTCATACTCGGAACCGTTCTCTTAACATTGATGGGGAAACTCCTGATGTCTAAGAGCGTTGTGCTCATTAAAACGAAAGAGAAGCACTTCCGTATAGAAAACTCTAAAGGAATTCCCGTTGAGTTTGCTTCAAAAGAATTTGTTTTCCCGCGCGTTCCACGAAGGAGCTTTGCCCTTTCCCATACCATGAGCCCCGATGAGGTGCAGCTTTTCAAAATCGGCATTGTGAGGATGTTTCCGATCGTATCTCACGGCATCGTCCTGGGGTTTTTTGGGATAGGCAAACGTGTGAGCAAAGAAAAACTGACGACAGAGGAGAAAGGTTTTGTCGAGGCAATTATCAGCATCTCCGCAGCGGCGATTGAAAAAGGAATTGCCTTCGGGGAAGTGAAGAATGTCAACCGGGCACTCGACGAAAAAGTCCAGGAATTGCGCACGCTGTTCGAGCTCAGCAAAGAGTTCAACGCTATTTTTGACAGGGAAAAGCTGTTGAAGCTTTTCACGTTTACGCTGATGGGGCAAGTGGGGGCAAGCCGCTATGCAGTGTTTCTCCGGAACGGCGAGACCGTTGCTTCGCGGATCAATACACAGGATTTTTCAGAATACAAGCAGGTGCTGTTCGAAAACATCACTTCACCCGTGTTAGTATCTGACCTTCAGCGAAAAAAAGTTTTGTTGACTCTTCGGGATGCCTGTGAGGAGCAGGGGATCGTTGCTCTTATTCCGCTTCAGGTGCAGAATGAAGTGAAAGGGATGTTGTGCCTTGGCGAGCGGCTTCGCGGAGGAGTGTACTCGGATTCGGACCTGGAGTTCATCTACAGTCTTGGAAATCTCGCCATCATTTCATTGGAAAACACGCGCCTCTTTTACGAAGCTGTCGAAAAGCAAAAGATGGAAAATGAATTGAACATCGCCCGCGAGATTCAAAAAGGCCTGCTTCCACGTTCACTGCCGAAAATTCCGGGACTGGATCTTGCGGCCTTGAACATCTCCTCGAAGCAGGTTGGCGGGGACTACTACGACGTCGTTGTTCTGGAAGGCGGGCGTTGCGTAATAGCCATCGGTGATGTGTCGGGCAAAGGGGCGCCCGCTTCGCTTTTGATGGCGAATGTCCAGGCAACGATCCGAACGCTTGTTCATTTCGATCTTCCTCTCTCTGAAATGACTTCGCGGGTGAACCGCCTCATTTGCGACAATACCGGCAGCGATAAATTCATCACCTTTTGCTGGGGAATTTTTGATCCGGTCACTAAAATGTTCCGTTATGTAAATGCGGGTCATAATTATCCTTTCGTTGTGCGGAAGAACAAGTCAATCGAAAGGCTGAAGGAAGGGGGAATTATTCTCGGCGTGACGAGAGAGGCGGCGCCGTACATCGAGGGAGACGTTCAGCTATTTCCCGGAGACGTCGTTGTCATGTTCACCGACGGAATAAGCGAAGCGATGAATGTCGAAGGGGTTGATTATACAGAAGAGAAGGTTGAAGAGTTTTTGCGAACTATCGGCCCGCTGACAGCTCAGCGCACTCTCGATGAAATTCAAAACGAAATTGCGCGCTACACTTCTGGCGCGCCGCAATCCGACGATATCACACTTGTTGTGATGAAATGCGTTGAGTGAAACATCAATGAACAATCAACAATGAGCAAACAGTGAAGCGAATTCTTCGGCATACTCCTGGCTCTTAAATTCCTACTTTCTGATCTGTCCCTTCCCGTGAACGACGTACTTAATGCTTGTCAGATCGACGAGTCCCATCGGACCGCGCGCATGAAGCTTTTGCGTGCTTATCCCTATTTCCGCGCCAAGGCCGAATTCAAAACCATCGGTAAACCGCGTCGAAGCGTTCACATACACAGCGGCCGAATCGACCTCCCGTAAGAATCGTTCGCCATGACTTGTGTTTTGCGTGACGATCGCATCGGAATGGTGTGAACCGTACCGGTTGATATGCATGATCGCTGCATCGAGGTTTTTTACTACTTTTATTGCGATGATCAAGTCCAGATATTCTTTACTCCAATCGGTTTGTGCAGCAGGAATTGCATTCTCAACAAATGCAAGCGTTTCTTTGTCCCCTCTGATTTCAACTCCCGCGCGCGATAGCCTTCGTGCTACGCGAGGAAGGAATTGTGCGGCAATGGAACTGTGGACTAACAGTTTTTCAGCAGCGTTGCAGACTGACGGCCTTTGGACTTTAGCATTGAAGACAATCTCTTCTGCCATTGCAATGTCGGCAGAGTTGTCCACATAGATATGGCAATTGCCCTCGCCGTGTGCGATTACGGGCACGGAGGAGTTTGCCTGAATAAAACTGATCAGTTGCTGACTCCCTCGGGGAATGACCACGTCGAGATATTTTTCTTGCTTCAACATCTCCAGCACTGCGGCTCGGTCCGTGGTATCAATAAACTCGACGCAGCCCGCAGGAAGGTCGACCTCGTTCAGCGCTGTTTTGATAACGGCAACAAGTTTTTTGTTTGTGTGGATTGCTTCGGAACCTCCGCGAAGCAATACTGCATTTCCGGATTTTAGGCAGAGCGCTGCCGCATCGATTGTCACATTAGGCCGCGATTCGTAAATAATACCCACTGCACCCAGGGGAACTCGCATTTTCTCTATACAGAGTCCATTCGGTCTCTTTATTTTCTCGACTACAGTGCCGACGGCGTCGCTTAATTTAATGACGTCCTTTACCCCTTCCATCATTTGCGCTATCCGTTGTTCATTCAATGTGAGGCGATCTGTTAACACGTCTGATAACTTTGCGGCTGCGGCGCTTTTGAGATCCTTTTTGTTCGCTTGGAGAATCTCTGGAATTTGATCGCGTAGTCGAAAGACAATCGCTTTGAGCAAGGCGTTCTTCTGCCGTGATGAGCAATTGTACAATACGCTGCTTGCTTCTTTTACCGATCTGGCTTTTTTGGGGACGTTGCCGGCGGCCATTATTCTGTTCCAATCAACACAAGATTATTACGGTGAATGACTTCGTCGCTGCCTTTCCGGTTTAGGGTTTTCTGAATCTCGCTGGTTTTCTTCCCCTTAATTTTATTGAGGTCGGATGATGCATATCCCGCAACGCCCCGTGCAATTTCATTTCCTTCCGTGTCTACGACTGAAATCGTATCGTCCGTCTCAAACTCTCCACGCACTTCCAGAACTCCGGATGGAAGAAGACTTTTTTGTTTTATGAGTAAAGCGCTTTTTGCCCCGCCGTCAACAACGACGACCCCTTTTGAATCCGACACAAATCCGATCCACTTTTTTCGCACATTCATTTTATTGTTTGCGGGCAGGAACAGCGTTCCTGAATTCTTGCCGGCGAAGATTTCATCGAGAATGCCGGGATTCGTTCCGTTTGCGATGATGACGGGAATTCCCGCGGAAACGCATTGCTTCGCTGCTTGGACCTTGGTAAACATCCCGCCGGTGCTCATTTCACTGCCATGCTTCTTCGCCAGTTTTTCAACATTTGGCGTAACCTTGTCCACAACGGAAATCAATTGAGCTTTCGGATTTCTCGTCGGGTTATCTGAAAAAAGTCCATCGACATCGCTGAGGATAATCAGCAGGTCTGCTTCGATAAGGTTGGCAACAAGGGCCGAAAGATTATCGTTATCCCCGAGCTTGATTTCCTCTACGGCTACGGTATCATTCTCGTTGACGATCGGGACGGCTCCTTTTTCGAACAAGGCAGAGAATGTGTTCTTGGTGTTGATATACCGCGCCCTGTTGACGAAATCATCCTTTGTCAAAAGAATTTGGGCAATCGTACAGTGATATTTTCTGAACGCATTCTCATATACTTCCATGAGAATCGGCTGACCGATGGCTGCGGCAGCCTGTTTTTCGGGAATCGCCCTCGGACGTTCTTTCATTCCAAGCAATAACATCCCCGCGCCTATCGCACCCGATGTAACAATTGCGACCTGCTTGCCGCGAGATTGCAGGGAGGAGACACTTTTCGCGATCGTATCGATCCTGTCGCGGTTGATCCCTTTCGCCCGGTCGGCCAGGAGGTTCGTCCCAATCTTGATGACGACGCTATTCCCGGCAAGCAATATTTCTTTCATTCGATGCATACCGTTAAATGATAATAAATAAAAATGCTAATTCAAAAAAAATGGATTGATTTTCAATCCATCCAATTGATAGAAGCAGTCAGACGGCTTGCAACAGCGGGTAGTGACTTAATTTCAATGTATCTGTAGGTCAGACATTCTTGTCTGACCTATCTGACAGGCATGAATGCCTGTTCCACCCAGAAAATTTATCAAACTGAGTCGGTACCCAGCAGCGCGTTTCGTTGCTTCTCTCTTCAATTTTCGTTAATTTCTGTTATTGAGAAGAAAGATGAGCGAAACGTCCCACTAAAAACTCTGCTGTAGGAGAATGAAATCGTCGCAATTTTCTTCTGTCCGGATTTCTCACAAGCGATTGCTCGGCCATTTCGAGGGATTTCTGAAAGAACTGCGAAAGAGCAAGCCCGAAACTCGCGGCACGTATGAACGCTCACTGCATGAATTCATGCGCTGGTATCCGTTGGATCAAAAATTTCTGTTCCGTGTAGCGGATGTAGAGCGATACAAGACATATTTAATAAAAAAAATCAAGCTTGCACCAGTTTCGGTCTCCACTTACCTTACGGCACTGAGGCGTCTTTTTGATTATTTGGTCGAGGTCAAAGTCCTGGAACGGAATCCTGCAAAAGAGGTAAAAGGAAACAAGAGACCGCAGCAGCATTCTCGAGAGACGATCTCGTTGCAGGATATTCAAGCGATTTTTCAGTCGATCGATCGGAATGATGAGCGGGGGTTTCGAGACTTCGCAATCATCAAAGCGATGGTCGGATGCGGATTATCGGAGATAGAATTGATCCGTGCGAATATCGGCGATTTGAAGATCGTTAGCTCGACAATGATCTTCAATGTTCAGGGCAAAGGTAAAACGACAAAAGAAACAACCGTTCTTCTTCCTAACGATGTGAAGGAAGCGTTCCTCGGATATCTTGCCTTCAGAAATGATGCCCGAGAAAATGAACCATTGATCATGAGTGCAGGGAATCGGACACGTGGAAAGAGAATGACGACACGCGGAATCAGGCAGCGCGTCAACATGTATCTTGAGAGAGCAGGCGTGAAGAACGGAAAAGTTCGCCGGATTACAGCGTTTTCGCTGCGGCACACTGCTGCGACGATTATGGCACAGAATGGCGCAACCGTAGAAGAGCTGCAGTCGAGGTTTCGAATCGGGACGGAGGGGACGGCAATGCTATACATTAAGAAGACAATCAACAATGAACCATGAGCAGCGCACAACGAACGGAGTCATTTTCATTTCGCTCCAACGGAGAGTGTTTAGCGATAGGCAGATATACAACGACAGAAGACAAAAAGGATGAAATACAATTTTTTAGAAATAGAATCCAAGTGGCAGCAATACTGGGAAGCAAATCAGACGTTTCGAACGGATAGTTCTTCAGCAAAGCCCAAAGTCTACATTCTCGACATGTATCCATATCCTTCCGGGGCCGGACTTCATGTCGGGCATCCCGAAGGATATACGGCGACCGATATTCTTTCCAGGTTCAAAAGGATGAAAGGGTACAGTGTCCTGCATCCGATGGGCTGGGATGCGTTCGGGCTGCCGGCTGAGCGGTATGCGATGCAGACAAATATCCACCCCCGCATTACCACCGAACAAAACATTTCGACCTTCCGCCGTCAGATCAAAATGCTCGGAATGAGTTACGATTGGTCGCGGGAAATAGACACGACCGATCCGGCATATTATAAGTGGACGCAATGGATTTTTCTTCGAATCTATAATTCATGGTACGACGAACGCGTCCATAAGGCAAGGCCGATACAAACTCTTGAAGAGGAATTGCTTCGTCAAGGGACAAAGGGTCTGTCTGTCGGAGAAAGTTTCACCGCTGAAGAATGGAAGCGGAAAAGCAAAAAGGATAAGCATGATTTCCTCGCGCAATTCCGCCTTGCCTATATCGCCGAAATTCCAGTGAATTGGTGCGAGGCTCTGGGGACGGTCCTTGCGAACGAAGAAGTTGCTGAATGGACCGACAAGGGGTACACTGTCGAACGCCGGCCGATGAGGCAATGGATGATGAGGATTACCGCGTACGCTGAAAGGCTGCTTGAAGATGGAAAAGAACTTGATTGGCCCGCTTCAACATTGGAGCAGCAGAGAAATTGGATCGGCCGGTCAGAGGGAGCAGAAATTAATTTCCCGGTGAAAGGGAGGAATGACAACGTAAGAATTTTCACGACAAGGCCGGATACGATTTTTGGGGCGACCTACATGGTGCTTGCCCCCGAACATCCCCTTGTGGATGGAATAACGACGGGAGATCAGAAAAAAGCCGTCGAGAGTTATCGAACTCAAGCAAGCCTGAAAAGCGACCTCGAGCGCGGCATCGACACGGAGAAAACCGGAGTATTCACTGGCAGCTATGTTATTAACCCGGCGACAAAAAAAGAAATTCCGATTTGGATCGCCGATTACGTTTTGACAGGCTACGGCACGGGTGCCATCATGGCAGTTCCGGGCCAAGACGAGAGAGATTGGGAATTCGCGGAAAAATTCGGTTTACCCATTCTCCGTACGGTGCAGCCGCCTGAAGGTTTTCAAGGAAAAGCATATACGGAAGACGGGCCGGCTGTCAACAGCGCGTTTCTCGATGGACTGCATGTCGATGAGGCGAAAGAAAAAATTATCCGATGGCTGGAATCTGAACGAATCGGGGAACGGAAAATAAACTATAAGCTGCGCGACTGGCTTTTTGCCCGCCAGCGCTATTGGGGCGAACCGATTCCGATCGTTCATTGTGAAGACGGAACAATGAAACCGCTCCGCGACGATGAACTTCCGCTGATTCTTCCGGAACTGAAAAAATTCCAGCCGAGCGGAACAACCGAATCTCCGCTCGCTCTTGCGACTGAATGGGTTAACGTCGTCGATGCGGAGACCGGAATGAAGGGGCGCAGGGAAACGAACACAATGCCTCAATGGGCGGGATCCTGCTGGTATTATCTTCGGTTCATCGATCCAAAAAATGACACGCAATTCTGTTCCCCTGCGCTCGAACGCAAATGGATGCCGATTGACTTGTACGTCGGCGGGTCCGAACACACGGTGCTGCATTTGATGTATGCCAGGTTCTGGCACAAAGTGTTGTACGACCTTGGCTTCGTAAGCACAAAGGAGCCGTTCACAAAGCTAAGGCATCAAGGCATCATCCTCGGCGAAGATTCACGGAAGATGTCGAAGTCGCGCGGCAACGTTGTCAACCCGGATGAGGTTGTCAAAGAGTACGGAGCGGATTCCGTGCGGTTGTTCGAGATGTTCATGGGGCCGCTTGAAGAGATGAAGCCATGGAGCACGCGCGGTGTGGAAGGGGTCTATCGGTTTCTGAACCGCGTATGGCGTTTGTATGTCGGCGAAGACGGAACTCTTGATCCCGCTGTAAAGAGAGTTGAAATTTCCTCCGAGCTTGAACGCATCTTCCATTCGACGGTGAAAAAAGTTGGCGAGGATATTGAAGCGCTCAGGTTCAACACTGCGATCTCGCAAATGATGATCCTTGTGAACGAATTAACAAAAGCTGAATCCCGTCCACGTCAAGTTCTCGAGCCGTTCGTCCTGCTGCTTGCGCCGTTCGCTCCCCACATTGCGGAAGAGTTATGGCAAAAGCTGGGGCATACATCATCGTTGGCTTGTGAACCGTGGCCGGCGTTCGATGAATCGAAAATGGAGCAAACAACGGTCGAAGTGGTCTTTCAGGTGAACGGAAAAATTCGTGCGAAGAGAAATGTTCCCGTCGACATCGATGAATCGGCCCTGAAACAATTGGCGTATGCGGAACAAAATGTGAAACAGCATGTCGACGGCAAACGTGTTGTGAAAGAAATTATCGTCAAGAACAAGCTTGTCAATTTTGTTGTACAGTGATGCCGGGAAGAGGCCTGCGTCTGCCATTAGGAATATTTTGCTTAAAATAGAGAGAATCGTTGCATGCGTGTGTTCTTGAGAATACTCCGCTATGTCCGGCCGTACTGGAAGTCGCTGACGATTTCTGTAGCGTGTACGATATTCTATTCTATTTTTAGCGGCGCTTCAATTTATCTCTCGATCCCGCTTCTCGAAACACTGTTCGATCAATCAACCCCGCAAGCGCTCCAGCAAGCCACTCCTCCGCGGAACAGCGTCGTGCCGAACGAAATAGTCGGCTTTAAACAACGGTTCGATCAATCGCTCCAATCATTCGTATTCGCGGGCTCGAAAACGGACTCGCTCTACCGGATTTGCATTATCATTCTCGTCGTGTTTCTGCTCAAGAACGCCTTCGGTTATGTCCAATCCTACACGATGGCGCATGTTGAGCAGGGTTTGATGATGGATATTCGGAATGAGTTGTTCCGTCATCTTCACAATCTCTCGCTCAGCTATTTCACCAACGAGCGGACGGGCAATCTCATTTCCCGGGTAACGAACGATGTCAACGTCGTCAACGGCGGCGTCTCGGCAAGCTTCGTAACTTTGATTCGAGAGCCGCTCCTTGTTATGGTTTTTCTGGGTATTGCCTTTACCTTAAGCTGGAAGTTAACTCTCCTTTCATTCGGCGTATTCCCGTTTTCCCTATTTATCATCAGTTGGATCGGCTTGCGGCTTCACAAAGAAAGCAGAGTAATACAGGAGAAGATGGCTGATATCACTTCGGTTTTGCAGGAAACGATCTCGAACGTCAAGGTGGTCAAGGCCTTCGGGATGGAAGATTTCGAAGACAAGAAATTCAGGAAAGAAACAAAGAGTTATTTTCGCACTGTTCTCACAATGACCAGGATCAGGAATCTGTCAACTCCGGTCACGGAGTTCCTCTCGATTCTGGCGGCAGTCGCCATCATATGGTACGGTGGACGGCAGGTCCTCGTGACGGGAGAGATGAAGGCGGCGGAGTTTCTCGGTTTCCTTCTTGCGATATTCCAGGTGATGCCTCCTGTCAAGGAACTGAGCAGCGTGATTAACCGGCTGCAAGAATTTTCAGCTGCGGGAAAACGGATTTTTGAGATACTCGATATTGAACCTTCGATTCGAAACCATCCTCAGGCCGCTTCCATCGGCAATCTTCGCGATTGCATTGAGTTCAAAAACGTCTCCTTCTTCTATTCGAACGGAGTGCCGCAGGGAGGCGAGACTAAAGAAATCCTCCGCGGTATCAACCTCAGGGTTCGGAAAGGGGAAGTCGTTGCAATTGTCGGACCGAGCGGCAGCGGCAAGACGACCCTCGTTGACCTTCTCGCGCGATTTTACGATCCAGTCGAAGGATTGATTACGATCGACGGAGTTGACATACGTTTGATAGAATTGCAATCGCTCAGGAAGCAGATCGGGATTGTGACCCAGGAGACAATTTTATTTAACGATACCGTGCGCAGCAACATCGCCTATGGGTTGAGCGATTGTCCTGAGGAGAAGATCCGCGATGCCGCTGCAGCTGCGAACGCTCTCGAGTTTATTGATGCGTTGCCGAGAGGGTTCGATTCGATCATCGGCGACCGGGGTGTAAAAATCTCCGGAGGGCAGCGGCAGCGTCTTTCTATTGCCCGTGCATTGCTGAAGAACCCTCCTATCATGATATTTGATGAAGCGACATCGGCACTCGATTCGGAGAGTGAGATCCTCGTTCAGGAAGCGATTGAACGTTTGATGAAGAACCGCACCTCTCTTGTGATTGCGCACCGGTTGTCAACGATCCGGAATGCGGACCGGATTGTCGTCCTTGAGAACGGAAGAATCGAACAAATGGGGCGGCATGTCGAGTTGATGAAACAGAAAGATGGTTTGTATAAACGTTTGTACGACCTTCAGTTCAATGTATGAAGTTTGGGAAACAAATATTTCCGACATGACTCCATCCGGTCAAACATTGGCACCCTCCAAGAAGAAGGGGCGCTTTTTGCAATTTGCTGGGCAACGGGAGCGAGTAAAGAGCATTCTAGTGATTCGCAACGGTTTGCTCGGCGATGTTGTCTCGATTACACCTGTGTTGCTGCGGCTCCATACGACATTTGTAGAAGCTGCGATCGACGCGGTTGTCAGTGAGAGGTCGGTCTCTCTACTTGAGGGTTTTCCCGGCGTCCGAAATGTTTTTCCACTCTCCGCGAAGTTTTCACTCCTCGAACATACAAAATTGTTTCTCCATCTTCGGCGCTATCGCTATGACATCATTGCCGTTGAAGAAGCCAACTCTCATTATACGATCATGGCGAAACTGGCCGGAGCGAAATATCTTTGCGGCATGGACAATTCGCTCGGAATGCTTCTCGATGTTCCGGTTCCGCGGACGCCCGGATTGCACACCGTCGATGCGCAGACTGAAACAGTTCTCGAATGGACTGACCCCGGCAAAGTTGACGGCACTCTTCTCGTTGCGAAAGAGGAAGAGAAGAAAAGCGCCAGGGAATACCTCCATCGTCTGCAAATCTCGGATAATGACTATGTTGTTTGCCTCCATCCGGGATGCAGCGCGCCCAATTCGGTCCGCCAATGGCTTCCGGTTCGGTACAGCGAGCTTGCAGATTCTCTCGTCGAGCTGTATGATGCGAAGATTGTGTTTACAGGCATTGAGCAGGACGAGCGTGAAGTTGAGTCGATTCGGTCCGGCATGAAACATAGCTCCGTTTCGCTCGTCGGGATGACGTCGCTCCGACAACTCATGGCATTCCTTGACCGTGCCGATCTAGTTGTCGGGCCCGATACCGGCGCGCTCCATATCGCCTGTGCGCTGCAAACACCCGTCGTGATGCTCATGGGATTTGCCGATCCGTTGGACACTGGCCCCTATGATCCAAGGAAGATTTCACGGTATGTACGAGTAGACCTGCCATGTATCGGTTGTGCAACCCGTAATCCTAAACCGAAGCAGTGGGAATTGTGCAGGGACAAACGTCCAGTCTTATGCATGGAGACGCTTCAGCTAAAACCGGTTCTCAATGCTATAGAAGAAACAAGATCCGCTGCGTCGGAACATATCACAAACAACATAGTTTTCCAATGACCACCGCCGATTCTCTTCCCGAGTCGCGAAAAGCGCTCCTGAGTTCAATTCTTTTTGCTCTTCTTGTTACTCAAGTAGCCGTCATTTCGATATCGATTGCGGCTTCCTCAATTGTCTTCGGGCTATCGTTGATGCTTGTAGTGTATTGGAGTTTTGCAGAGCGGAGATGGTTGCTTTGTGGAACTTCCTTCGATTATTTTTTTCTTGCATATGTGTGCATCGAATTTTTGACGACCGCGACCGCGGTGTTTCCGGCTCAGGCGGCTGTCAACACAAAGCGGCTGCTGCTCATTTCCGTTCTGTATCTCGTGCTGCTGTCGTTTGACTCCAGGAAAAAAGTGTTGAACAGTCTGCTCATTATTTTTGGCGCGGTGGCGGTGACATCAATCATTGAAATAGTCTATTACTATGTTGTCCACGAGGGAAGATTATACGTGTTTCAACACTACATGACGACGGGCGGTTTGAAAATGATCGCGTGCCTGATGATTGTTCCATTTATCCTCCACAAGAAAACACCGGCGGCGGTCAAAGGATGGTTGTCGTTGTTTTTTGTCCCGTCATTTCTTGCGTTAATCCTGACCAATACCCGGAGTTCATGGGTTGGATTTCTTGGCGGAGTGATCGTCATAAGTATTTTGAAAAATAAATACCTCTTTTTCGTTCTTGTTGCATTCCTTGCGTTGTTTTTTTTGTTCGCTCCTGCCAGCCAAGTGCATCGGGCAAAAAGCATCGTCGACCTTTCCGACCCGACAAATCATTCTCGGTTAGTGATGTGGTCAACGGGCCTGAAAATATTCGCCGACCATCCTCTGCTCGGGATTGGAGATTCCGATGTTCATGAAGTCTACGCACAATACAAATCTGCGGACGACCCGGAAGGAGGGGGGCATCTTCATAATAATTTTGTCATGCTGTTGGTGACGCTCGGTCTCATCGGCCTTTCCATCGTTGTTGCTATGTTCTGTAAAATACTCGTCGTGGAATATCAAATGTTCAGAGGCTCAACTGCCGATTGGCTTGCGGGATCGGTTACGCTGGGGGCATTTGCCGTCTTCATCGGTTTTCTTCTCAATGGGTTATTTGAATGGAATTTCGGCAGCCATCAAATAATGGTTTTCGTCTGGTTCACAGTCGGGTTGGCTTATGCGGTGAAGAAGCTTCCCGCCCCGGAGAGTGTATGACACCGTTGTCAGTCATTGTCATTACGCGGAATGAAGAACGGAATATTGCTGCGTGCCTCGAAAGCGTTCAATGGGCGGACGAAATCGTTGTCGTTGACGCTGAGAGCAGCGACACAACGGTAACGCTGGCTCGGCAATTCACTCAAAGCATCTTTATAGAGCCGTGGAAAAGTTTTTCCGAAGCAAAAACATTTGCAGTAGAGAAATCGCATCATAAGTGGATTCTATGGCTCGACGCCGATGAGCGCGTCACACAGGAGTTAGGCGCTGAAATCCAATCATTGATGGGATCCTCCCCGTCAAAGGCGGCTTATTCTGTCGCTCGTCGGGCGTATTTTCTCGGTCGTTGGATGAAACATTCCGGATGGTACCCGGGAAGAGTCGTACGGCTTTTTCGCAAGGACTCAGCTTCGTTCACTACTTCGGCCGTTCACGAGGGGCTGGTAGTGCGAGGGACAATCGGCGAACTTCATCACGACCTGCTTCACTTCACCGACCCCAATCTTCGCCATTACTTAGAGAAATTCAATCGGTATACCACATTGGCAAGCGAGGAATTGTTCAAAGCCGGAAGACCGTTTCGGCTTGTCGATCTGTTGATCAGACCTCCATGGCTTTTTCTTAGAATGTATTGTTTTCGATTAGGCTTCCTGGATGGAATTCCCGGACTGATCCTTGCCGTTCTTTCGTCGGCATACGTTTTTACAAAATACGCAAAACTATGGGAAATATGGAATTCCGATTCCTCGCGAAATAGGTAAAGTTGATTTTGGTTCTTCTCTTTCGTACCATTGCATCGGCCAAGGCAGAATTCTGGATTTTATTTCGAACATTTTGCATCGTTCAGCGTCGGAAAGAAAGTGAATTATGGATACTTCAGAAAAGAATGAGATGATGTTTATTCAGCTTGTTTCGATGTTTCAAGCCGCAGCGCTTCAACAAATGGGGAAAATGAAAAACCCCGTTACCGATAAGATTGAAAAGAATATGGAACAAGCGCAATTATCGATCGACTTGATCGATATGCTGAAAGAAAAGACGAAGGGAAATCGTTCGCCCGATGAAGAACGATTTCTTATCGGCGTGCTTCAGGATCTGAAATTGAATTATGTTGATGAGATGGCGAAAGAAACTCCATCGCCGGCGGTGAAGGACGAGGCGGCGCAATGAAATTCGGAATCGTTGGGAATTTATCGAAAGACACGCTGGGAGACGCTGTATTGAGGCTGTTAGGGACCGGCGAAAAGCGCCTCATTGAATTTGTTACCCACGATGAAATTGCCAGGGTCGTCAACAAACAGGCTGGGAAAAAGGTCATCCTCAAAAAAGACACTGCGCCTCTCGAGGAAATTGTTGCCGAGTGCGACATGGTTATTGCTTTCGGGGGCGACGGTACGATTCTCTCGGCAGCAAGACTCGTCGGCCGTGCCGCCGTGCCAATCCTTGGCGTCAACCTCGGGAAACTTGGTTTCCTTGCTGAACTTTCGATAGACGAAGTAGAATCGTTTGTAGACGATATCCTGAACAACCAGCATGTTATCGAAGACCGAATGGTTATCAAGGTTACCGCGGAAGGTGACGACGTCCAGATGTTCGGCGTGAACGATATCGTCATCGACAAAAGTAACTCTTCACGCGTAATCGACCTCGAAACATACGTCAACAACGATTATCTTATGACCTACCGAGGCGACGGGATCATTGTTTCCACGCCCACAGGAACGACAGGCTATTCCCTTGCGACGGGCGGCCCAATCGTCGTTCCGGCGAGCGACGTTCTCACCGTCAGCCCTATTTGCCCCCATACGTTGACTGCACGGTCCGTCATCGTTCCGGATTCGAGCGTTGTCCGGGTCTTCGTCGAGTCGAAACTTCAGAATGTGCGCGTGACGGCGGACGGCCAGCAGGAAAAAGTATTCACTCCTCCGGTCAATCTCTTTGTACAAAAAGCGGATTATTCTGTGAAGCTGGTGAAACGCAAAGACAAGAGCTACTACGATGTTCTGCGCTCGAAGCTTATGTGGGGCAAAGATATCAGAGTCACAAAGGTGGATTGAAATGGCGCGTAGAACGGTTTTTCTTGCGGTATTGTTACTTATTGCCGGGTGTGGTTCCGGCGAATCCTATCAGGTTTCAGTCGAACCGCGCGGACAGAAGATTATCACCGGCAGGTTTTCATCCTCGCTGTTAGAGGCCGACTCCTCTTTTGATTGGTACGCGAAAAACTTTGCATCGTTCACACCGGACTCTGCATCCGTCGTGTTTCTCTCCTCAGCCGCGAAAGATATTCGCTTCATCGTCATCGGCGGCACATGGTGCGGCGACACGAAACGCGAACTTCCAAAATTCTTTAAGACGGCATCTTTAGCGCATATACCTGAAGCGAACATCGAACTGTACGGCGTCGACAGGTCAAAGAGAAATCGCGAGGGAGTGACGGAGAAGTATCACGTGACAAAAGTGCCGACGTTTATTCTGCTTTCTGACGGAAAAGAGATAGGAAGAATTGTAGAACACTCGGAAGGAGGCATAGAGTTCGATTTGGTGTATTTGTTACAAAAGAAGTAGGCAGATTACTGCGTGTCTTTTGCACCCTCGTAGATCCACCTCTTCAATCCCTGGATTTGGTTTTGTACCAGGGGCCTCGCCGGCGGCATGGGGGATGATCCAGGCCTTGCTTCAATGCACCATATGAATCTGCTATTGGTTGTATCCCCGCTATAGATAACGCCCGGATCTAACTTCCATAAACCGTAGCTTGTAAGGTTGAGCGTCTTGTCCTGGTTATCATGGCATGAGGTAGTTGCGCAGCCGATGTTAAAGAGCGGCTGCACTTGCTTCTCATAACTGATACCCGTTGCAGGGAAAACTATTTCGTCCAAGTTCGAAACCGAATTTGATGTGTCTTTGCACGATGAGAGAACGAAGACTAACGCTACGACACAGCCTGCCATCGAGAATCCAAATTTGAAAAACCGGTTCATCATATTTTTCCTGCCCTTATCTAATGCATAATATACGTTGAATGTTTTTGTTTCTCAAATTGAGCGGGATGAAAGTTTCATTAAAAAAATGTACATTCAACCAGCAAAAATATTATGGACGGTGCAAGAGTTACACACATGACTGTTTCCAGGTGCTGCTTTATTTTCTTATTTCTCGTGTGTTCGTCGAAAGAATCTCGAAGCCAGCTTTTTGAAGAGAACTATCCTTCGCTCGAGGATTTCCGTTCGTTCGGGATAAACACATCGGTTCAGGATTTTGAGCCGGCGGGAGGGAATACGCTCTCCGATTCAGCAAAAATCCATGTCAAGTCCCCTTTGTGGTCCGCTGAATACCGGCAGCTGGGCTTGCGGATTGCCTTTGGTTATTCGTCATACAGGTTTAACACTGACAGCCGCTCGGAAATTTCGCTGGCCGCTGAATCGATAACCGATATTTCATTAACCGCCTCCTCCGACCGCGGAAATTTGTTTTTGCCAGTTGTGTTTTCGACGAATTTTGTAGAGGCCGGCGGTGCATCAAATTCATCCAAAGATTTTAACATTGCAAGTGTCGGAATTGGGACAGGTTTGGAGTACAAACACATAACAGAGAATTTTGGAGTTCAATTCACCGGCGTTGGAATTCTTTATTACAGCACGGCAGGGTTCAGTGTAGAAAGCGGGTCGTCTACTGCCGTCGTTGCCGAACTTCAATTTTTGTTTCGTGAACTTATCGGAGATGGTGTAACGGCGGGTTACCGGTTTGAGACTCAGAAATGGTCGATGAGCGATAAAACGCAAGACTATGCGCGCATGGTTCACGGGCCGTTTATTGGAATTTTCTTCTAATTTTTTTATATTATCAAAGCATGGCTGAAGTAGCTCAGCGGTAGAGCAGCGGTTTCGTAAACCGCAGGTCGTGGGTTCAAATCCCACCTTCAGCTCAAATTTCCGCGTTTTTCTCTCCTCCAATCCCAACTGGTTACCTAAGTGGTTACCTCCATAGACAAAATATATGGAGGTTTCAAATGTTTTTAGCCAAACGTTGTGGCGTTTACTACCTCTGGTACAAAGATGATCAAGGTCGGCGACAGAAGATTTCAACCAGATCGACCACAAAAAAGAATGCTTTAGCCTTTCTGCGAACTTTTAAACCTCAAGAATTGGTAACCACTCCTGTTGTTCCATACAGGAAACTCTCCGAACTATTTCGTGAATTCCAGGAACATTCAGCAACAATTCATACTAAACACACGCAACGATGCTACAATGATTGTTTGGAACATTTCCTTCAAGCTGTCGGAAGCGATAGGGATGTCACCAAGATAGGGGTCCGCGATATAGAGCAATACCTCGACAACAAGCGTGCAGTGGCCTCGAACTGGACAGCAAGGAGACACCATATTGTGCTTTCGAGTGCGTTCGAGGCAGCGAAAAGGTGGGGCTATGTTACTTCGAATCCTTGCCGGCAGGTGCCTCGTGCGAAAATGGTTGAAGTTCAGCCGCTTTTCTTTTCAGAGGAAGAGCTGAGGAAACTTTGTGGAATAATCGAAGATCTCAATTTTCGTGATCTGGTTATCTGTGCATTTGCCACAGGCTTGAGGTTAGGGGAGATTGTTTCTATGCAGTGGTCTCAAATCGATTTAGACAAGAGGCTAATTTATGTGCAGAGCATCGGAGGATTCACAACTAAGAGTAAGAAATGCAGAGTTATCCCAATGAACAACTTGGTGCTCGACCTTATGCAACACCAGGCTGGAAATCACGTTTGCGATTATGTTTTCCATTCTGGCGGTAAAAGATATCTTGAGGACCATGTGTCGAAGGTTTTCAAGAAATATGTTATCAAGTCAGGGGTGAATCCGAGACTTCACTTCCATTCCCTTCGTCACAGTTTTTGTTCACTCTTGGTTCAGAAAGGAGCAAGCCTTTACGAGGTACAAAAGCTTGCTGGACACAGCTCACAAATTGTAACGCAAATATACTCGCACTTGCAACCCGAGCAATTGCACAACACGGTAAACAAAATCACCTTGAACCTGAACTGAATATCTAGTACCAACTAGAGCAAAATCTATCCCTAACTGGAGCATTATCTAGTACCAACTGGAGCAGCGAGCTCATAAACACCAATATCCACGGTACTGAAAACGTTTTTTTGGACCTTAATGATACTTATATATACTTAAAATCCACCTCTACGCGGAGCTTCGAGGTGGATACTGAGGGGCAGGGTAATCGTGCCTTTTTCAAAAAATGTAATATTCGCCTATGCGAGAAATCTGTAATATTCTCCATTGAAAGAACCCCGGCAATCATCTACCGGGGCTTCTTAATTACCATCGCCCATCGATCCCACGATCTTCTAAACGCCGCCTTCGACACTACGACCGAAAGGCTACCAACACCGTCCGGCGAAGCATCAAGCGAAGGATTCATGACGAAAAGCTCGGACTTTGAATATCCATACACGACTGAGTAGTGTTCTCCATCCCAAGTCGATATCAATACGGGGCATCCATCATCAATGGCAGCCTTCAGATCCCGAATTACAGGCTTTCGGAGCGTTCGGCATTCCAATCCATACTTCTTGAAGACTCTTCTGATATCCGATACTCCAGTGCCGTCTTCATCCGTCTTTAGTGCTCGTTCGACGGACCGGTGGCCGTAGCGTTTCTTATAATACAACAATATGGAATACACTGCTTTCGCGCCGCATGAGTGGTAGTCAAGCTGAATTGATCTTGGAAAATTAGGTAGGATTACAGCCTTTGGGTAAGCGGATTCTTCAAGGCGGGCTGCAGCTGTTGCGAAAGCGTCGATAATACTTTGAACCATGAGACCTCCAGTTTGTTCTCATGGTTCTTATGCCAGATTATTGCCATCCAATACATTGTTGGCTTGAGCGACTGGTTAGGCCGTGCCTGATGATTGATTATTTATTCGAGAAATTAATTCGTCTATCGAAATAATCTCACCTGTGTTGGGTATCGTAACTTTTTCTACCCTATCTAAACGGAAGGTTCTAGTTTGCTTTGTCAAGTGGCAGAAACCTTGAAAATAGAGTTGACCGTATTCAGATTGCTCCAATGAGTCAATAGTGACGTTACGATTGGTAACCTTACCTTTGGTGTCTTTGTATATGATATTGACAAGCAATTGTAATTGGCGAGCAAATACTTTGTGTTCAAAAGAATGGAGCGGTTTTTGGTCGCCTGATATTGGTCGAGGTCTCTTGGCTTTTTTATAACCAATAAGAATGCCTTCACCATAATAATGGGTTGGTACAAGAGTTTCGAGTTGATCCCTAATCTCTTCTTCATTGAGAAAATTGAGAATATCCGTGTGAGACGCCAAATATTCATAAGGATCGTCAAGAATTGGAATCGGCAGAGCTTCTTCAACTTTTTTACGAGCCATAAAAATTAATCGCAGAGTCTACGGACAATACTGATTGGCACGGCCTAACGGACCGGAGCTAAGCTGCGGCAACGAAGTGCCGCAGCGACGGAATCCAGTCCGCGCGTGGCAAGCTACGTCCGATAGTACCTGTTTGTTTCGCGCGTGCAAAATCATCGACGGCTGGTTCCGTCAGCTTGAGCGACTGGTTAGGCGGCAATACTTGTATGTTGATAAGAATACCCATTCGTATTGACTGACTGCTTTACATTAGAAACAATTTCTAAGAATGACAATACCTAAATCTTGGTATTTGATGAACTACCGAATTTTGGTGATTGTTCAGTGGAAAGGGGGAAGTTAGTAGGTAATATGACTGCTTGTAGATCAA
>Ga0265330_10000801_pt1 | contig 19787 bp, 16 predicted proteins | sample 41919metaG_FD_202083 | JGI IMG/M metagenome (GOLD analysis project Ga0265330, IMG submission 202083) | Rhizosphere microbial communities from Carex aquatilis grown in University of Washington, Seatle, WA, United States - 4-19-19 metaG | ecosystem: Host-associated > Plants > Roots > Rhizosphere... | reverse complement strand
GAAGAGGGGATCGGCCAGGCGGCAGACGTTCTTGCCCTCGAACTTGACATCGAAGGAATACATCATGAATTCGGCCTCTCCCTTGATGGTTCCGCTGACCACGCCGCCCGCGCTGCCAGCCTCGTCGCCGCTGGTCATCATGTATTTCGCATCCTTGACCATGGGCATGCTGCCGTCGGTGGTGACCGTGGGCGGTCCCGCAGTGGTGTCAGCCGCCTTGCCCAGGTTGGGATAGGGGATCGGCACCGGGCCGCCCGGCGTGGGGGTGTTGCACACGTCGGGGAACACCGTACTCATCCCGGCGCTGCCCTGGTGAACAACGCCTCGTCCATTTACAAAGACTGTACATGGCATCGCTATGCACCTCCTTCAATGGTGACGCTCTGGATCTTCAACGCCCGCTTGTCGCAAGCCAAGGCCGCGCGCCAAGTGAGAGACAACCGGCGTTCATCCGGTTCAATGAGGACGGTCTCCAGTTGCACCGGAGGCGTCTCGCGATTCCCTGCGATCGTCACCTTCACAGATGGATTCGCCTTCGGAATCGGGAGCCGCAGCGTGCCCTCCGGACTGAGACCAGTGATAATCAGGGGCTCACCACCCACGAGGAATGGGTCGAACACCAGATCCGGGGTCGCGGCATTGTCAAAGCGGCGGTCGAAGTCTTTCGGCAGGTAAGGCGCGCGGTCCTTCTGCCAATTGTGGTCGTAGGTGCCGGCGTGCGCGCGGCGCGGTTGCCAGGACGGCGCGACGAACCCGAAACCCGCAGGCGGTGGCTGGTCGCCGAAGCCCTTGAGCAGACGGCGGGGATCTTCCAGGTTCGGGACCTTGCATGCGCCGGCCTCGCCTAGCGAACGGTGGCCACGGAATCCGGTCCCGGCCGGGTTCCGTTCCTCGGCCAACACGTGGCCCTTGCCGTCGTCGTGTCGGCCGCCAAACGAACGTTCGTACACAAGCGGCATCTTGGCAAAGGGCTCCGGGTGTGTAAACCCGCCCATTACCGTGCGCCACGTGCGATCGCCAATCACCCGCACAACCTTCTGTCGTCCTGCCACGCTCAGCGCGAGCAGCATCTCTGGTACCGGCCGTTCCCCTGGTGGGTATGCGTGGCCCAGCAGGACCACGTCTGTGCCGCGTTTGCCGACATGTATTTCAGAAGCGTATTTCAGGCTGGACGTGGCTGGGTCCCCCCAATAGACATCTCCGGCCGCCGCGGGCAACTGCTGTTCCGCCGGTTTCGGGTTGGGGGCAAGATCGAAGGTGCCCCTTAGCACCACGTACAGCGTTTCGACTCCAGTCTCGTCCGCCAGCACGCTCACCAGTGGAACGAAGGGGCTCTTGTTTGCGACTTGTAGCAAGGGCCCTCCTACCGGCGTCCCGGCGACGCCATCCCGCGCGCAAACGATCCCGCGAACGCCTCGCGTGGCAGCCCCGCCGCCATCTGCCGCCGCTGCGTGGGTACCAAGGCGCGCGTTTGTACCTGAACGCGACCTTCAGTGCGAATCGCCAGTTCCACCGCCGTGGCGTGCCGCCGGCGCATGGGTCCGTTCACCAACGTGCCGTAGAGGAGATCGAAACTGGCCGGGTGACCGCCCATGTAGCGACTGTCACCGTCGAAGTGAGGGCGCTGCTCATTCCACCATTGGATGACCCCGGCGACATCCGGTGTCGGAAGAAGCTCCTCGGGCGGCGGTTCGAGGTCGGCGTCCAGGTCCTCCTGTTCGAAGGCGATCGGTTCGTCGGCCTCGGGGACTGGAGGCGCGACCAGGCCCGCTGCGCCGAGGTCGAGCCCTGTGATGGCGCAAAAGGCCTCCGCCGCGAGCTTCACGTGGCGGTCCTGGGCCAGCAACTCGACACACGCGTCGGCGCCCGACCTTCGGCCCCCGAAGCCGAGCGCCCAGAGGGCATCTCGCTGCAACCCCTCGGTGGCAAGCGCAGCGAGAACCATCTTGTGATCGCGTTCCGATCCCAACATCGCCACCAGCAGAAGCATGACCGCGCTTCCCCGGATCTGCGCAGCCGCCAGATCGCAACAGAGCGCCCATGTCCCGGGAAAGCCCGCGACCAGGCCAGTCTCGACCGCCATCTCGCGCGCGGTTCGATCTTTCAGGTTCAGGGCGCGCGCGATCCACTCGCGCTGTACTGGAGCCGGGGCGAAGCGCAGCAGGCGGGCCGCGGCCTTCTGAATATCGGCGCTGGCGCTGGCGAAGAGATTGCCAAAGTCCGGCGACAGCACAAGCCCCCGGAAAGCACAGGCGTCGAGGAACGCCGCGTGTACCGACGGGGACGCGCCCTCGACCGACGCCGCGAGGGCAAGGTGGACTCGGGCTTCCTCGACCAGCTCCAATCCCCGCCGCAGTGCCGCGAGCTTTTTGTCCGACGCACGCAAGAACGCCGAGGTGAAGGCCTCCGCCCCCTCTGCTGTGCCGCCGGAAAGCAGCGCATAGGCCGACGCCGCGGTTGGGGAACAGTCTTCCCCGTCGAGCGCCGGGGTCAGAACGCGATCCACCGCGGCGCCCCCTGCGACACACAGGCCGTCCAACGCGCCCAGGAGCCGCTCCTCGATCCAGGTCTCGACCTGGGCCAGCGTGCGGTCATGCGCTTCCAGGGCGGCATCCCGACGGTGCCAGAGGAATTCAGCTTCGTCGAAACTCTCCTCGACGATATCCCAGAAAACCAGCGCTGCCGGCGGAGGTGTCACGACCGCCAAGCCCGACATCAGTTCACCCGTACCTGACCACCCTTGATTCGATTCGTGCCGGTGGAGTGGGTCTCGACGTGCGTGCCCTTGATGATCACTTTCCCGTTCCTGCGCAAAGTGATCGATGCCTTGCCACACTGGATCACGACCTCGTCCTTGGCGCCGACGCGCAGCCGCGAGCCATCGATTTCGGCTTCAAAGACTATGCCCGCCGGTGGAGACGGGGCGTTCCGCTCATCGGCACGGCGAGCATCGGGTAAGGGCAGAGCCACCACTGTCGTTCGCCTTCGCATGCCCGCAAGTCTTCCAGGCCGGGCCTGATTTGTCCATCGGATGATGGGTTGGCAATCAGAGGCCGCGGAAGCAGGATCTGTACTCCGATCTTCTGGTGCACAAGACCAGGGGCAAGCGATGGAAATAGGCGAACCTGCCAACGCGCCCGGGGGCGAGAGCGAAACTGTACTCAGCCGAAACAGGACGGTTTCGGGTAGGATCGTCTCCCTGACTTTCCGCTCCGACCATGCTGATGCGAGAAACCACGGACGGGCTTCGCGCCCCCATTCTGGACATGAACAAAGGGTGGGCGAAGCTTGTGTTCTTGGGCTCCGATGGCTTCTGTGACAAGCCCTATCCTTGGAAGAACAGCCGAGACTTCAAATGGCAGGACTAGATAGGCTCGTCCTGTTTGCGTTCAGCGTCTTGGCGTGCAGCGCATTGGCATTTGCGGCCGAGTCCCGCATCCCTGCCAGCGCGCAACCCGCCACAACCATGAGGCAGTCAATGGCCAAGCCGTTTTCCAATCAGGTCGTACAGCAACTTCTCAATCCTCCCGAGACGTCACGGATGGCTCTCGACCAGGCCGCTCGGGGACAAGTCCCGACGCGTCCCATAGGAGCGAAGTTTCCACTTCAGGAAGCCCGATCCTACTTGAACGGATGGCTTCGGGAGGAGTTTAGGCCGTCTTCTGAGACGACCTTCGTCGCGTTCGCGCGTGAGGCAGGGCGCTTTGATGTCATTCGCGCTCGCTATCATACGAAGAAATGCGAAATTGAGGTCGCTCAGAGTCAGCACGTTCTCGTCTTGCGGATCCGAGGTTTGTCATTTCGGACTGGCAGTTCGGCTCTTCAGCGGATTGAAGAGGCGGCGCGCAAGATATTCTTGGAGGGAGACCGGATTCATCCGAAGACTTCGGGCGCGGACGCGAAGTACCAGTATGGTGAGCAGCAAATTGGTGAGTCCGGGCCAGTCGATCCCGATTGGCCTCACTGGATCGATTCGCTGCTTTGGTTTGCCGATCAGCGTGAACTGGGCTTTGTTCTCCTCAAGGCCAGCGGTGGCCCTACGCGGGCGGTAATCAGTTTCGCAGAGGAATTCAACGTCAAGTGGTTTGAGCCATAGTCGTCGCGTGCTCCGCCACCCTGTCTTCCGGTCGCCGGTGCATAGTTCGGTCACGCCATGGGGATCATCAATCCCACGGCCGGGTGGCATGATGCCGGCCGTTCTGCCTGGGCCTGCATTCACGAACCCGGTCACGCCATGGGCCCCGTTCAGCCCTGCATGTCTTCGTCGTCGCCGGGATCTTCGCCTGCCACCCTTAGAACGAGTTCCACCCGATCTACCCGCCTCGGATAGCACGCAATGACTTTCTTCTGTTCGGCGGTGAGCCCGTAGAGTGATTCGACGGATTCATCGAGATCCATCCACAGTCGAGAAAGCGTTTCCCGGATGGCGCTTGTCTTACCCTCGCCATCAGGCTTTCGTAGTTGATCTTGCTGTTCCATGATGCGGGCACTTAGGTCCGCGAGCCGTGTGCTACAGTCCTTCTTCTGCAGTGCCTTCATGGGGAACGGCACCAGTTCAGCGAACTGGCGATTGAATTGTCGCCAACCGCCGTCGCTCAGTCCGGCCTTGGCCTTGGCCAGGGCATTGAACAAGGATGAGTTCATCACAGCTGCAACGGCCATGAGATCAAGGCCGCTCGCGCCCGCACTTAAAGAGTTCATGCGAACGTTGTCCTGGTAGACCTCGCCCACGGGGTCAACCGCAGCCACGACATCTTCAATCGTCGATGGAAACAGCACCTTGGGTCGCGCTTGTTGCGCCAGATTCTGGGGTCGCGTGTAGAGGTGCCAGCGATCAACACCATCCTCCATCGCTACCGCCTTGTTGAGCGTGGCCCGGCTCGATTCAAGGTACGCAGCCGTCTTGGGGAATCGCTCGTCAAACTCATGCCAGCGGATCTCCTCCGCCGCGCCGTCTCGCACCTCGTAGGGAAAGATCACCCAAGCGTCCGCGTTGTCCGCGCGAAAGGGATAGCAGCCTCGATTGCGGCAGAGCGGTCGCAAGGCCTTGCGCTCCAGCACGACCTGGGTTCCGAAACCGTTGGTGCCTCGCACGGTCTGCGAAGTCACCTTGTCCGCTTGCAACTGGTAGATCTTTCCGTAGAGAGTTTGCAGCCCCACGCTGATCGCAAGCTCCCCATGCCGCTTGATCGTGCCGTGCTTCTTCGCGAGGGCATTGTGCACTTCGAGAAGATCCGGCTGATCGAGCGACCAGGGATCGTCATCAAGAAGATCGGTCTTGGTTCTGACTTTCAAGCAAGGGCGATTCATCTGCGCCTGGACCAGGCCCTCATAGGTACGATACTCGAAGGACTCGGTTCCGGCCTTGAGAACGAGGATGGTGGTGTAGGTGGTTCGCCCCGCAAATACCTGGATGTCGCGGAAATCCTCGATCGATTCGAGCAGCTTGTTCTTGCGCAGCCAGCGCCGGGTGGTGGCTCCATACTCTGTCTTGAAGAACCGATTCTGGATGATGAAGCCCAACCGGCCCCCCGGCCGCAGCAACTTCACGCCCTTTTCCATGAAGGGCATGGCGATGTCGGTCTTTCCCTGGTCGGTCGTGACGTAGCCGCCATGGTCTTTCAAGTACGCGTACATTGCAGGCATCCATTCCCTGCAGCGCTTGACTTCGATGTACGGGGGATTGCCAACGACGGCATGAAACCCACCCTTTTCCATTACGTTGCCAAACCCGAGGAGTCTGTCGTTCCAGGAGAAGGGCATGGTCATGCGCGCACTGTCGGGTGCTATTTCGGTCTTCGCGATGTCCGGGCCAACCAGCGCGTTGCCCTGTCGGATATTGCGCCCGATGCCGGCGAGAAGATTCTTTGGTTCGTCCGGCAAGTCTCCCGCCACGCGATCGAGGTGACGCAAGGCCAACGACATGCGAGTGACCTCGACCGCATTCGGATCGATATCGACCCCATGCAGGCAATTCCGGATGATCTTGCGCGAGCCCTCGACTGACAACACGAAATCCTGGCCTTCGGGCCTTAGGAAATCGGAGCGACGGGCTTCCCCTGGATTGCTACGCGCCCACTCCAAGATCGCCTCCTCCAGGTGTTCGTACACGCCAAGCAGGAAGATCCCACAGCCGCATGCGGGATCGAGAATCCGCAGATCGAAGATCTGTTCGGGGCCGAGTCCCTTGGTGATGGGTTCGAGCGTGCGCTCGATGACCCGGTGAACGACCCATGGCGGAGTATAGACAGCGCCCTTGCTGCGTTGGTACTCGGGCTTGAATTCATCTTGGACGTCATTGCCGACGACCCGTAGCCGCTTGCCCAAGGACCTTTCATAGATCCCGCCAAGAAGTTCCAAGGGAACGACATCGAAGCGATAGGGCTGGGGAAAGTAGAGGCCACGGATCACCTGTTGGAACACGCGGCCCTTGAGCCGCCAGTCCCGAATGTGCTTTTCAACCCCGGAAGGATCGTCCTCGAAACGACTTGGAAAAAGCAGGCCATCGTAGATGGTTCGATAGCGCTTCTCGTGCGCCTCCATGAACAGGGGCCAGAATCCATCTTCGTCGTTGGCCATGTCGTTGAGCGTGCCGTGCTCTTCAAGGCCAAGTTCCTCGCACAGTCGAAGAAAGATGATTCGATCGAGTATGCGCTGCGCGGCCCCAGATATGATCTCCGCATCCCTGAGCTTCCCGTAGCGCAAGATGGATCGCGCGATCTCAACCCGCCACTTGGACAGCTTGGCCTCGAACGCGACCGCTAGAGCACCGCGCGACTTCTGCTCGTCGAATTCCCGAACCAAGGCAGCCAGCTCTTTTCTGGCCTTCTGCTTGGTCACTGTCGAACTGGAGGCTGTCACGTGCGTTGCAGGCATCATTGCTCACGCCGGGATCCATGACAACAACGCCGATCAAGCGCCTGAGGTCATCAGAAATCGTCGGGAGATAGCGTTCCTGCCCGCGGGGACTTAGCGTGTTGACGGGGCACCGCTCGGTTGTGCGCCAGCCTCTTGCCAGCGGGTCTGACTGACGGAGACACATGCGATCGAACCGGTCTGACTGAACCGTGCGCTGCGAGCGACTTGCCTTTCGACCTGCCCGATGGAGCCACAGTCGCGTCAGGCACAGGCGGGCTTTGCGGCCGAGGCTGTGGGTCGCTCGGCAGAACGACCGGCGTCGCAGCCTCTTCGCTCGGGGGAGAATTGCGCGCGTCTTGGGTCGGTGGGGGGAGCTCGGGCGCGAGCGGCAGCGGGAGTGGGGGCACCTGGACAGCCGTGCCGTTGCCTGCGACCCTCGGAGGGTCGTGACGGCCGATGGCCTTGGTCAGCCAGACTGCCAGCAGCGCCGCAACCACCAGCACGCCGCCGATGGCTGGGCCAATCCGCCGGCTCTTGCGGGGAGGCGGGGCAGCGGCACAAGGGAGCGCCGGGGCGGCGGGCTCTGCTTCTTCCGGGCCATCGTCCCAGCCGGAGTGCTCGACCATCCCGGCCGGCTCGGCAATCGGCTCTTCGGACTCTGAATTTACCGCGCCATCGTCCCAGGCGGATTGCTCGACAATCCCGGCCGGCTCGACAACCGGCTTTTCGGGCTCTGCTTTTTCTGCGCCATCGTCCCAGGCGGATTGCTCGACAATCCCGGCCAGCTCGGCAACCGGCTTTTCGGGCTCTGCTGCTTCCGCGTCATCGTCCCAGGCGTATTGCTTGATAATCGCGGCCAGATCGACAACCGGCTTGTCGGGCTTTGCTGCTTCCGCGCCATCTCCTTCGGCAGACTGGTCGACAATTCCGTCCAGTTCGAGAATGGGGTCCTCGGACTCTGGTTCTGGCGCGGCCGCTGGGGGAGGATCGACCTTGGTGGGGGCCGACCATTCCGACCGTGAGCTCTCGCCATCGTCAACCGCGAAACTTCGCGCGATCGCCTGGATGGAGGTGCGCGAAGGACGAACCACGGTCGTTGCACTGTAAAATCCCCCAGGATCTGCCGTCGGCTCGGAAAGCAAGTACCGCACCCCGAGACGATCCAATTCAATGCTGAGCGGAATGAGGGGATCCTGGCATCCGCTGACAAATTCGTTTGCGGCTTCGGGCGTGGCGAACATCGCGATACCGAGATCGTTGCGGCTCGCGCTGCTGCTCTTGGCAATCCCGCCCAACGCTTCGGCCAGCTCGATAGCCTGCAGCAAGGATTCGGACTGCAGCGGCGCCGATGCCGCAGCCGCAAGTTGCGTAATGCAACGTCCGTAATCCGCTGCCGAAGCAAGCGCGCCAGTGACATTGCCGTCGGCCAGCTCAGTCGCAAAGGCGGTGGCCAGCTCAGTCAGGGTTCCAAGAAATACCCCGTAGGCACTCGGGGCGCGTTCGGCGAATAGCTGCACGCTTGCCGGCCAACCATCGGGGTAAAGCGGCTGTCCGGTCCGAAAGACGACCAGAGACAAATCCGCTGGCACTGGCACATCTTCAATGCGTGGGGCAGCGCCTGCTTGGAAGATCACCTTGACCAGGCCGCCATGCTGGGCCGCCGCTAGCTCGCCTTCCGCTCGGATGCCCTGGTATAGGGCGCGATGGGCTGCCTCGGCGACCAGCAAGATCTCGTCCCCGCGCTCGCCAATCGACTGTCCGGCCGTTTCAAAAACCGCGGCGGTGGTGGCCACGGCGATGGCGGGCGTTGTACCGTAACTGGTTTCTTCCCCGCCCTGGGGGGGTCTGGGTGTGAGCAGCACCGAGCCTGCGGGCAGCGCCGCAGCCGATTCCCCGAGATAGCTCTTGGCCTGCCTGACCACCGTGGCCAACAGGGGCGAGGCGGGGACTACGTTGGGGAGATACTGGGCGGTCGCGTGATCCGAGATCGCAGCCAATACGGCGACTTCTTCCCAGGGCAGGCCGGGATCGCCCACCAGGAAGATGGCTTCCGGTGCAATGACAACGGGATTTCCCGACAGGGTAATTGGTTCTAGCTTCATCCGCGATCCCTGAGGGCTGCCTGAGCCTGGGGGCAGGCCTCATGCTCTACCGTCGACAGCTTGGGCGGTTTTCTGAATGAGCCCGCCCAATAGGCACATCTGCTGAGCGCCACCACAACAGGCGCGCATGGGCGCGGCCGATTCCGCTATGGCCTCACTTGGTGCAACCGCAGGCCAGTGTCGAGCTTGACTGACTAGCGGTGGCACTGAAGTCGGGAGAGGTAAGCCAATAGGACTTGCTGGTTTGAAGAAGCAGGATGCCACTTCGATACACATGGCAGCCAAGCCCAAGCCCGTCAGAACGGGTGGCACTGGTGGGTGCGCCGTTGACGCCCAAGAGCCCAAGAATGGCCGTACACTCGGCAAGACTTCCGCCTTGCGCGGCTGTGCCCACGTGGCTAGCCGCATCGGGTGCTGATTCCCCATGACTGGCGCAGACTTGCTGGCAACTGGAACCTTCGGGGCCTAGGTACCAACAGATACCCGCGTGCAGCAGCCCCTCGCACAGGGTAGCGACCGTACTTTTGTCGATTCCAGCACTGGCGTCTGCTGGGGCTCCGATGTCTCCACCTGTTCCTGCATCAGGCGGGCTGGTGCTCGAAGTCCCGCCCGTGCTTGCAGCGGCCCCACCCGCCCCACCCCTCGGCATTTCGGCATCTGCGATCGCTGTGCCTCCAGCAGACGACGCCTCTGCCGCGGAGGGTGCGTCCGGGTTCGTCGCAAACCGATTGAAGTTGTAGGTGCACGCGACAAGCGCGGCGCTCGCCAAGGCTGCAAACAGTCGCAATGCGCCCGTCCCGCAATCTGGTTTCCGGCTTATCACCACGAGAAACTCCCCCGGTACGAAATCTTGACGAGACCCGGAGCCACTTCCAGCGATGCTCTGGCGGCATTGTTGCTTGGCCAGCCCAGATAGATCAGCGCGGCCCCGGTGACCGCTCCCACCACGCCGACCGCAAGTCCGAGGTTGGCTACCGTCTGATAGGTCTTGCCCCGATTGATCTGGCCGCGATGATCGGCATCAGAGCATCCATTGGGGCAGTCGGCTTGCAGCTGATCGTGGGCGTTCTTGGCAAGAAGTCCCGCCACCGCGAAGGTCCCCCAGCCCACAACCGCCAGCCCAGCCGTAGCCAGTCCGAAGCTGATCAATCGAGGACTGGACGAGCCCGCGCGTTCCTCAGTGGGTGGCTTATTCGATGGCTTGAACGAGATTGTGATGGTCTGGTTCCCCCCCCTGTCGAGGGTCACCGCGCGCGAGACGGGATCGGCTCCCTGGGACTCAGCCTCGACGTGGTGAAGCCCAGGCTCGACGATGATCGGCGTCCCCAGCAGGGTGGAATTCACGGTCTGCGTGTCCAGCTTGACGACGAACTCGGCTGGCGCGTCGGCCAGTGAGATGGTTAGTCGGGCCAGGCGCAAATTCAACTTATCGAGCTGATCGAGGGCCGCCTCGCGGGTTGCGACGTACTTTGATCCGCCCAATTCAATTGACTGCTTCGCTGCCAGTGAAAAGGCTTCGTGCGCCTCCCGATTGTCGCCAAGTTCCAATTGACAGTACCCGACGTACAATTGCACATTCGGGCTGTCGGTCACTGCACTGAGCCGAATGAAGAGCGGCAGCGCGGCCGCCGCATCGCCGGCCTTGAACAACCTGACCGCTTCAGCAAAGGTGGCCTCCGTGCTTTGCGCCGAGGCGTCGGGGGCGGGCGGGCTTTCCGCCCATGCGGCAGTGGCTGCGAACAGTGCACAGCCAAGCGCCAGGAGCTTGGCGGCGGATCTAGTCGCGTGGGGAGCCCGCCGGCTCCCCCTGCGGGGGCTTCGGGACGGACAGCCCGCCCCGCCCGCCCCGCGCTTCGCGCACCCTCGTCGCCGGCGGCGCACCATCGTGGGAGGGCATGGGAACCCTCTCAGGGTTCCCATATCAAAGCTCGCTCGGCAGATAGTGCTTGGCATGGACGGTGGCCCGTGGAGGGGGAATGGTTGGTGAAGGGAGGCGTCGCGGAGACGGTCGAGCTCTTGCCGGCCGTTCGACGGCAGCGGACAAGCGCGGCTTGTTCCGCGCGGGAAGACTGACCACACTCGGTGGGTCTGGGTCGGCGGCTGGCGGCAGTACTTCCGCCACGCTGGGGGACGGAACGGCGGTTGGCATCGTCTGGGGCTCACTCGGCACCGGCTCCACAGCGGGAAGCGGAACAACGGTTGGTCGCGCCGGAGCCTGTATGACCTGGATGGGTGGCGGGGCGCGGGATGTCACGACCCACACCAGTGCCAGAGTGGCCCCGATGCCGACAGCGGCCATGGCTATCGCACGGACAACGATGCGACGCCGCCCCATCATCGCGGCCGCTGCCTTGGTGCTGATCGGTCGCTCTCCAGAATGCAGAGCGTAGGTTGGCGTTATCGGGGATGGCACCGCCTCGCCACGGGAAATGGCCCTTTCGCCCGAAGGAAATGCGTATGTTGCCGGTGTTGTCGACTCTAGGCTCGGCTCGGCGAGGACATCCGATTCGTCGACGGCTTTCGGAAAAGGGCTTGGCGGCGGCGTGGCCGGCGCGACAAAGACCTCGCGTTCGTGGACGACCACCGAGGTCTCGATGGCATGGATCAAAGCATTGCGTTCGTCGAGCGTACTGGCCGCGAGTCGTTGCACCCACTCACCCACGACTCGCTGTGAAGCAAGAGGCACCGAACGCTCAACCTCAATGGCAAAGTCGAGTGCGGTTGGATATCGGTCCTTGGGGTCGACCTGCAGCGACTTCACCACCGCCCGTTCAAGTGCGGGTGAGACGGCCGGATTGATTTGGCGGGCCGAAGGGTATGCTCCTTTCAGGATGCGCAAGAGCCGCTCTTGCTCGGTCGCGCCCCTGAACAGCATGGTGTTGGTCAACACCTCCCACAGCACAATGCCGGCCGAAAACACATCCGCCTGGCGGGTGATGGGTGAGCCATTGATCACCTCGGGCGGCATGTAAGAAAATTTCCCCTTCAGGCTGCCCGGATTGGTCTGATTCTGCGCGTGAATCGCCTTGGCGATCCCGAAATCCAGCACGCGGGCGACCCCGTCTGCGCCGACCAGGACGTTCTGCGGGGAAACATCGCGGTGAACGATTCCCAGCGGATCGCCGTTTTCGTTTCGTGCTTCATGGGCCGCGTGCAGGCCCTGCAACACCGCCACCGCGATGGCGCATCCGATGGCCAACGGAATTCCCTTCCTGGCCTGGCTGGTGGTGCGCAACAAGCCGTGCAACGACTCGCCGTGCACATAGTCCATCACGATGATGAGTTCATCATCGAGCGAGATCACATCCAGAATCGGGACTACGTTCGGATGAAGAATGCGTGCCGCCAGTTGGGCTTCGACCAAAAACATGCGCCTGAATTCAGGATCCCGGAGGAAATGCCGGTGCATGCGCTTGGCCGCAACCACGCGAGAAAATCCCGCTGATCCAACCAGCCGCGCCAGGTGAACCGTCGCCATGCCCCCCGCCGCGATCTGGTCGAAGATCGCATAACGACCCACCAGCTGCTCAGGTTGTTTTTCGTTTGGCGCGAAACTCATGGGGCGATCGATGTCCGCGACCATCGGGCATGGTCGTCTCCTCATATGTCGACAGTCGGATTGGGATTCTGAAGATGGCGGCCGACAGGTAGGACAACCGGCGCGCAGGTGCCGAAAGAGGGGATTTGCCGCGGCGATCGGGTGGAACCCCAGACGCGGACGGTGTAAACACCCTGGCTCTCGTGATTCGCCTAGACAACATCAGCAAGCAGCACGGCCCGCAGATCCTGTTCATCGAGGCCAGCGCCGCCATCTTGCGCGGTGAAAAGATCGGCCTGGTGGGGCCGAACGGCGCGGGCAAGTCTACGGTTTTCCGCCTGATCATGGGCGAGGAATCGCCTGATGAAGGCCAGATTTCCATCGATCGCAACGTGACCATCGGGCACTTCAGCCAGGACGTGGGCGAAATGCACGGCGTGTACGCGGTGGGCGCGACCATGGACGGCGCGGGTCCGGTGTCGGCCCTGGCAGCCGAGATGCACGAGCTGGAACACGCCATGGCCGATCCCGCGCGCATGGACGAGCTCGACAGCCTGATCGATCGCTTCGGCCATGTGCAGGCGCGCTTTGACGAGCTGGGCGGCTATGCGCTGGAGGCGCGGGCGCGCGAGATCATGGCTGGCCTGGGCTTTTCGCAAGAGATGATGGACGGCGACGTGGGCAATCTCTCGGGCGGGTGGAAGATGCGCGTGGCCCTGGCGCGCATCCTCTTGATGCGACCCAATGTCATGCTGCTTGACGAGCCGTCGAACCACCTCGACATCGAATCGATCATCTGGTTGGAAGGATTTCTGAAGAATTACGACGGCGCACTGTTGATGACCACGCACGATCGCGAGTTCATGAACCGCGTGGTCAGCAAGATCATCGAGATCGACGGCGGCGTTCTCACCAGCTATTCGGGCAATTACGATTTCTACGAAAAACAACGCGCGCTTTCCGAAACGCAAGCCGAGGCGGCGTACGCGCGCCAGCAGGCCATGTTGGCCAAGGAGATCCGTTTCATTGAACGGTTCAAGGCCCAGGCCAGTCACGCGGCGCAGGTTCAGTCGCGGGTGAAGAAGCTCGACAAGATTGAAAAGCTGGAACCGCCGCGCCGGCGTCGCGCCCTCACCTTCGCCTTTCCCGAGGCCCCGCGCTCGGGCGAGGACGTGATCAAGATCCAGGGCCTGCACAAACAATACGGATCCAAGGTCATCTACGACGGCTTCGATCTCATGATCCGGCGCAAAGAGCGCTGGAGCGTGATGGGGGTGAACGGCGCCGGGAAGTCCACGTTATTGAAGCTGGTGGCGGGCAGCATCGCGCCCGACGAGGGCAGCGTCACCCTGGGCGCGGGCGTGCGCATGGGCTACTTCGCCCAGCACGCCATGGAACTGCTCGACGGCGACAAGACTGTGTATGAAACCCTGGAAGAGGCGTTTCCCCTGGCCACAGTGGGCACATTGAAATCACTGGGCGGCTGTTTCGGATTTTCCGGCAGCGACATTGACAAGATCTGCCGCGTGCTTTCGGGCGGCGAAAAGGCGCGTTTGGTGATGGCGCGCCTGCTTTTCGATCGACCCAATCTGCTGGTGCTGGACGAGCCCACCAACCACCTGGACATGGCGACCAAGGAGATGCTGCTCACTGCCCTGCGCGACTTCGAGGGCACCATGCTCTTCGTGTCGCACGACCGGCGCTTTTTGGCCGGCCTGTCCAATCGCGTGCTGGAATTGGTGCCTGAGGGCGTGATCCCCTACGGCGGCGGCTACCTGGAATACGTGGCCCGCAGCGGACACGAGGCGCCCGGCCTGCGCGCGTGATGGAACCGGCTGGCAGCCGCGCTTCCCGTACGTGCCGATCTCGCGACGCCCTGCAATCAGCTAACCAGGCATCGACTGGGTCGCAAGCGCCGGTGAACGGGTTTGCTGCCCGCTTGCATTGAGCGCAGCTCTGAGCGATTATCCCCTCGGACCTGCAAGCCAGGGAACCGCGCTTCGCTTCACCCTCTCATCAAGTCACACCGCAGCCAGCTAGGAGATCAGGACACCTTCATGGAAAACAACTCACCGCGACTCTGCGTGCTCGTTGCCAGCATCTTGCTGTGTGGGATCCTTGCTGGTTGTGGTTCCGGTACAACGAGCCCAAGCTCAGACCCGGGGCTGTACATCAGCGGCTACATCACGCCCATCAACTTGCGGACATCCGCAATCGGATCGAACAACTACTACGGCATCATCACAATCGACGATGTAAGCAGCGGCAGTGCCGTCCCTATTACGGACGCAAGTGTGACGATCAATGGCCAGACGGCTGCCTTTGATGCAACCTACGGAAACTACTATCTCCCATCCATCGCCGGAACCTTCAATACCGGCTCCACATTCACGGTCAAAATCAGTCATCCACGCGTAGTTCGGACCGACACTGTGACCGTTCCGGCTTCTACTGTACCGGCATCTTTCACGTTCGATCCGTTGTTCGACAACGGGTTGAACAAGATCGTACAGGACACGACCTATACGGTCACTCCGACGAGTGCGTGGACTAATTTCGGGTGCATCATCGCCTATCTCTATGGAAGCGGCACCGCCACTAGCCAAGGAAGCTACTATTACTCAGCCCTCGCGACCGGAGCGCAGCTTACCAGCGAAAATCTTTCCTACGGCACACCAGCGGTTTTGTCTCAAAACGTCAGCTTTGCCGCATGGAACATGGACAAGATCGATCTTGAGGGCTTCAGTGCGACAACTCCTAGTCGCATGCGCGTGTGGGCGCCCTACGGGTCCACGATAGCTCAGAATTTCTGAACGCCGCGGAAGCGCCGGCCCTAGAAGACCAATGCCTTATCGATCTGCTTCATTTGAGCGGAATCCTGTAGGCGCCGCCGCCTAATCAACAATAGGGCTGCTTTTCGATCTCGAAGCGCTGGCCCAGCAGGAAGGGACCGAGCCGTGACCCTTCAACCACCATGGATCACGATCCCCTCGCGCCCCACCCGCTCGCGAAATGAACACGGCATGTGTTGCAGCATCAACAAGTCGACCTCCACTCCGGCAGCCTTGCAGGCGGCAATCTCAATGGCCGTGGCTTGCGGACCCGAATCTCCTCCCGCTTGTGCGCCTCGGCGCTGCGCCGTCGCAGGGTCACGGCGGCTTCTCGAGCGGTGACGGGCATGAATGACAGCGTGACACGAAACGCCCGCAACGACCAGATTGCACGACAGCAAGATTTCGGCGGACGACTTCGCTCTCGACCGGGGCACAAACGGCGTGATCCACCAAAACCTATTACATGGATTCAGCGTCCTGGTCCCGAAGGTCGCGGATGTACGCCCGTCATCACGAACAGATGCTCGGCGAAGCGACCGCCCGGGTGATGATCGAGATAGTAGTAGGTTTCGGAGCGCGCGGCCCCGATCCGCTGCTGGTTGATGAGCGCGTCGACAAGCAGGGCATCGCGCTCGTCGGACTCGGGGCTGTCGGGAAAACGCTGTCTGTCTTCGCGGGCGAGCGACTCCGCGAGCTGTGGGTTGTTCTTCACGTTCGCGCGGATCTGCTGCATCAGATCCTGTTCGCTCGGGACGACGGCCTGGCGGGAGCGAACGACAACTCCCGTGTCTGGTTTGAAAATCGGGGCAACGGCCAAGCGCGGACTCTGGGCGACCTGCTCGGTCTTCGCGCCAAGATCTTCGATCCGCTCCGGCCGCGGCCTGCTTCTTTGGTAGTAGTAGAGCAGTCCGGCGCCAACCAACATCGCGACGAAGAAACCGATTTGCCAGGCACGCCGCATAATTCGTGAACTAGTGGTGCACGCCCGGTCCCGAGGGCGTCGGATGGACTCCGGTCATGGCGGCTACCTGCGCCGAGTAGGGACCTTCAGGGTAGCGCGCCAGAAACTGGTAGGCTCGCGAACGGGCCGCGCCGATGCGGTCCAGATTGATGAGGGCCTGGATAGCCAGAGCGCTACGTTCCTCGGCACGCGGCGAATCGGCGAATCTCCGCTCGCCTTCTTCGGCGAGTGCCAGCGCCGAGGCCGGGTCGGGCTTCAGTTGGTCGTGCAGCCTTGCCATCAGCGAAGCTTCGTTGAGATCGGCCGGCTTTGCGCTGGTCGCGACCTGCTTGCCGCTGCCCGCGCAGGAGACTACGAGGAGCAGCAAAGGCAGCCATCGGGCCATCGTCGCGCCAGCCAAGGTCGAAAATGGAGTTGTCGGAGCCGGCACAACGCTAGTAATGAGTGTAGCAAGTATGGGCGTCGGCCCAGGTCTTCACGTTGGCCTTGGCGCTGGACCAGTTGAATGCACCGGCGGTGTCCGAGAAGGCCCATCCTTGGGCACCGGCATAGCCTTCTGCGAACCAGTCGTCGATGAGTTTGCCGTAGGTGGCGCCGCCGAACGCCCCACTCGAATCGGCGGACGGATTGAGGGGAAACTCGCCCACCACGACCGGTTTGTCATTGACCTTGTAGTACGCCGGGGGGTTGGTGTGCGGGAAGTACTGGTCGACCCAGCCGTACCAGTGGAAGTCGTAGAAGTCGAGGCCGACATTGCTCCAGGCCTTGGCCCATTTGACTGCGGCGCTGCCCACCGTGACCGGCGCGCTGCTGGCGCCGTGGAGGGCCGTGACGATGTCCTTCACAAAGGTTTCCATCTGCGCAAAAGTCACTGTGGACATGGTCTGACCATTGCTCCCAGACGTCGTGGGATCGAAGGCTTGATCACCGTAGGGATCGGTGCCCGTGATGGACCATTCAGGCTCGTTGATCACATCCCAGGCGATCATGCGGGCCTTGTTGGGGCTCGCTTCAACGGCCTTCGCGATGGGCACCACGACGTTATTGATGAGAGCCGCGCGCTTCGTGGCATCGATCGCGATAGGTTGAATACTTGGGAAGGTGAGACCGCTATTGGTGTAATCGGCCCAGAAACTGTCGAACGAGAAAAGCGTGAGCTTGATATGGATGTCGAGTTGCGCGGCGATATCCAGGGCGGCGTTGATGTCGGCGATGGTGGTGGCACCCAGGCCAGTCGGGGTCTTGCTGCTATCGAGCTTGACGCCGTCCCCTCCGAGATCCGGGTACATCCACCAACGCACGACGTCCACACCATTGTTCTTCATGTCGGTCAGGTCAGTCGTCCGCGCGGCCTTGCCACCAGCGACGCCTTGCTGGTTCCAAGTCGCAATGCCGCCAAAGTCTCCGGCGAAACTCGACCACGCGTAGTTCACGCCATACATGAATCTCTTCTTGCAGTTGATCGTCACCCCGCCGTCGGGCGCTGGGCAAGTGTCGGCCGAAGTGGAGCATGTTCCAGTTCCGCCACCCGTCCCGGTCGCGCCGCCGGTCGCCGAGCCCCCGGTGCCCACGCTGGAGCTGCCAGCAGTGCCACCCGCGCTGCTCCCGCCCGATCCGCTGCCGCCGGTTCCCGTTCGACCGCCGCTTACGGATCCGCCGGAGCCGGTCTGTCCTCCGACAACAGACCCGCCGGAACCTGACTGCCCACCCACAGACGTGCCACCCGAGTCGCTTTGCCCGCCGGTCGCAGCCCCACCCGATGCGCTTAGTCCACCGGTCGAGGATCCCCCTGAGCCGGCTTGCCCGCCGCCGTTGCTGGTGGTCCCGCCGTTGCTCGCGACACCACCGCTGCCCACAGCACCGCCGCTGCCACTCCCGCCAGACGCGCGACCGCCACTGCCGGACGACGTACCGCCCGATCCAGTGTGACCTCCGCTTTGAGCGCCCCCCGTGCCGTTCGATCCGCCGGAACCGCCACTGTCCTCGGACGAGGCGCAACCATAGAAACCGAGAGTTGCCAAGGAGGCTACCAATGAGAGCGAGCGCAGCCATTTCATGTCGTGTAGTAGAACACGCAGCCGGGCTGCCCGGCAACGCTTTTCGGCTTCAGGAACGATGCGGATCTCCGGCATTCCGCGCGAGTTGATGCCGCGGGTGGTGCCATTATCCCTGCGGGACCTACACCCGTACCCCACGCCGCTTGGCCGCGCCTCTCGCCTGCCCCGCGCCGCTGAGCGTCCGGCATGTTCTTGCGCTCGATCCGCGCGCACGCGGAAGCCACCACATTCGCCCACATGGCCGCCCCATCGACGCACAGGGATCATGTTGCGGGGTTGCAGAGCCGGCCCCATCGACGTATGGGGGTCATGGCGCGCGCCTGCACAGCCGGCCCCATCGACGCGCTGGGATCATGTTGTGCGCCCGCACAGCCCGCCCCATCAACGCGCTGGGATCACGGTGCGCGTCCACGCCATGGAACTGCTCGGCAGCAACAGGACTGTGTATGAAACCCGAGACATCAAATTGGTTTGGCGCTTTGGCTTCATGGCTCCTTAGCGAAGGGGCGGGCACCGACATACGGTCCCGCCCCGTTCTGGTCTCTCAATCAGCTACATACTACCGAGCAGTCTGCGCAAGGAGCCGCTGGCACCCGAGACAGCGCTTCGACTCCGCTGGAGACACTGGCGATTCTCTATCCTCGTTACAGGATTACTATAGGCACCCCGCAGCCAGCCACAATACCGTTCACGTAGGTACCATAGTAGACCTGGAGGGCGTCAAGTGACTGCTTTGCCGGGCAAACGTCTCGAAAGGGGGTGCCGGTTGGTTGGCCGCCGGCCGGCAAGTCATAAGTGGCGCCCGTACTGTAGACCCCGCAAATGAATCCAAGCTGGGTGACATAGGAAGCGTTTGCGTATCCGTACATACCCACAATGGTGTCACCCGTGTTGCACTGGTGGTACCCTTGGTCACTTCCGCCCCCGCCGCCGAAGGGACCCGCTTTGTAGCCATAGTAGCCGACAATTTTCAGCTGGTCGATCCAGGACCCGGAACGCAGTTGGTAGCCGAGGAGATAGTTCTCCCCTGTCGTGACCTTGGTTCCCGCGCTTGAGCCATGCAATGTCCTCCAAGTGAGTGCGTGTTCTGATTGTTCCACTGGCTGATTGGGGCCTCCTGCGTTCTCGACGCCCTCGGCGCCGCACCCGACGGTGCCCAATGCGGTAAGAAGCGCGAACCAATATGTCGGAATTCCTGTCTTCTTCATGACTGCCTGTCCTCCTGATCGATGGTTGCACTGTTGCCCGGCGCGAATTCGCCGGACGTGGGGCAGACTATCGATCGTCGGCCCGCGCGTCTTGTCCGCAAAACTTCTGTCGGGGAAAGTACTGACACGGACGAATTGCTGGAACGTCAGCTCTGAGAGCGTGTCTGAAAAGTTCCTCGAGACCCCGATGACTGACAGATGGACAGCTAGCTTCCCCTCTCCCCAGCGA
>Ga0265330_10000800_pt1 | contig 19808 bp, 14 predicted proteins | sample 41919metaG_FD_202083 | JGI IMG/M metagenome (GOLD analysis project Ga0265330, IMG submission 202083) | Rhizosphere microbial communities from Carex aquatilis grown in University of Washington, Seatle, WA, United States - 4-19-19 metaG | ecosystem: Host-associated > Plants > Roots > Rhizosphere... | reverse complement strand
ATGCGGCTGCCTGGGAACGCCGACAGCGAGACTCAGCAGGCAACCAGCAAATCACACGGCCCGTGGCTCGTTCAGGCAGCCGCATGAGCGAAGCCATTCCCGCCACTAAAACCACGGGCTGCTAGCGTTGAAGGTGTTCCTGCATCGATCCATCGGCTGGTTCAGCGCACCGGCGCTGCTTCTGGCTTGCAGCGCTTTGCCCGCGGCAGCAGGCATGTTGTTCGTTCAGACCCGGTGGCGTGCGCGGGCAGTGCGAAAGATGGTGGGTGACACCGAGCGCGTGGCACTGACGGCCTGGATGGGCAGCCTGGTGTTCTGGGCCTTCTGGCTGATGCTGGCAACACTCGGCGGGACCGGCGCGGGTTACCTTGCGTTGTACTGGGTTGCCGGCGGCGCTCTTGGTTTGCTAGCCGCAATTCTCCCCCCACGCGCGCATCTCGCCGGAGCGATCCTCGGTCTTATCCCCGGGGCAATCGTGACCATCGAGACGGCGACGATGCTTAGTGTGAATATCGCACCCATGTCCGGGATGGTTCCTGCCAGCGTGCCCGCTGACATGGTCATCATTGTCCTGGTCGCAGTATCGACCGCCTTGGTCGGGGTGGTCGCGTTCACCCTGCCCTGTCGCACGGGCGGCGTGGGAAGGGCGGCGATCGTCTGCGCAATCCTGGGCGTTGTTGGGATCGCGCTGACAGCAGCCCATTCACCCTACTCGGCCAAACGTCCGAAACGCCTGGTGGCTCTGCACGCGGCCGATGCCGAGGAAAGCGCCTTGCTACTCGCCAGTACCGGTGCCGATGGAATGGGTCCTTTGCTTTCCCTGTTCCCAAACGCAAAGCCAGCTCCGGCCAGTTGGCCCACCGTCATGATGAACCCCATCACCCATATGCTGCCGGCAGCACTGCCTGCCATGCTGCCACCGCAGGCCGAAGTCACTGCGGACCACTACGACCCGACCGTGGACGCCAGGCAGGTCACTCTTCACCTGCATGGAACCAGCGCGCAGCTACGGCTGGCCAATCCAGCTAAGGCGCTGTTGGGCTGGTCCGCGAGCCCGCGCCTTGTCACGCTCCCGCCCACGGAGAGCCACTATCAAGTCAACTTCGAAGGCGTGCCGTCAGCCGGCGTAGACATCCAGCTCACCTTGCGAGGCTCGCAACCGGTCAAGGTCGATCTGCTTGGCATCGACGGCGCACCTGCCTCGGGTCCTGAGATCGAGTCGGTCAGCAAACGTCTGCCCGATTGGGTAACCCTAAGCTCGTACTCCTATCGCATGGCTCGGTTGAGGCTGTAGGTCAACAGATGTGCCGCAATACCCTGCCTACGGACTTGAGCCCTTGACGTAAACCCGCAGGTCGGCCAATGCCAGCTGCGTGCCCGTGGTCTTATAGACCCGTATGTACCGGTAGGCGTTCCTGTCGTGTTCGATATACCAGAATTTGTCGTTATACCCCACGTCGGTCCTATGTCTGAACTGCGTCGCGTTCTGGGCTGCAAGCACGGAAAAGGTCGCGAAGCCTGCGTCATTCGACGCTTCGATTTCAAAATTGCTCAAGTCAACGTCCGTCAAGAGCGCCGGTTCCAGCTCCAACTTTTGGATGACGTACGCGTTGCCGAGATCAAGCATGAACCAGGGACTATTCGACGCGCTACCGGATTGCCAATAGGTCTTGTTCCCCAGGTCGTTGCCAAGATTGGCCGCATGACCGGAAACCGACGATGAAGCCGAAGCCACCGCCTTCAAGGCAATATTGTCGCCGCTGTAGGTGCCACCCAGCAGATTGCCGTAGGAAGCCTCTACCCCGGAATCGTCGATGACCGTTTGCGCATCGGACGGCCATGCCCCCGCGACATAATGGTAGTTGGTCGTCACGCAATTCGTGCTTTGATAGCTAGCATTATTGGACCAAAGGTTGTCGGTTGCCACATTGACATTTCCGGAGCTCCAGGACAGAAAGGAATTCCGGGACAATTTTGAATCCAGCACGCAGAAATCTATGAGCACGTTAAGGGAATTGTCGTCGATCTGCGCCGAATTACTCAGACCTATCGGAACCTGACCGTAGGCGTAGTTCTTGCTAAAGTGAATCGGCTCTGGCCCGAAGGTATAATAGTCCGGTTCCGCGTCCCCGGAACAATACCGGCGATAGGTCCCCACATGCGACGAGCGGTTGTAGAACACCTCGCTCTTGCCGGCGATTGCAGGCGTGGGGAAATGCGCGCTAAATTGTCCGGTCCGATTGTGGTACCCCGCGAACGGGACGTCGGAAACATCGTTGTTGTAGACTCTGGCATTTTCGACATGGATACAATCGATGCCGGTCGCCTGCGTGAAGTCCAAGCCTGTATTGCGTACGACATTGTCGCTCACCAATGTGTTGGTATTTCGCTGCGTTTCCGAACTCGGATCGCTTGTGACAAGGTGGGCGCTTCTCCCGACGATGACACCCGCTGCGGTAGAATCAAAAAAGTAATTCCCTTGAATGGTAGCGCTGTCGCAGCCGTCGTATAGCTGAACGCCGCAGGTTCCCAGGTGCTGAAATGCGCAGTTCTTAACCACGCTCGAATTGGCATGGGTCAGCACCAGGGCTCCCGGCACCTCATCGGTGTATTCCGCGTTGTCGAGTCCCCACAACATCTCCGCCTGTGAACCGCCGATCCAGCGGTCTTTCGTGCGCGACCAGTTGTTGTGCTCGAAGGTCAATCCGTCAAGCATGATCCGACTGGCCTTGGCGGTCCTCGTCCCGGCTATTCTCCACGGGCAGTCAACCACCGGTGCGTAAACGCTCGCGGTAGCCATGTCTTCCCAGGGTTGCGGATAGTAGTACACTTTGCCGTTTGCGGCGTCCAGGTACCACTCTCCATATTCATCCAGATACTCAATCACATTGGACAGCTCGACCCATTCGGTGGAAGTGGCCCTGCCCATCGAGGTCCATTTGTTGAAATCGGGGTTTTCAACCTTCAACACCCAGTCGTTCGGATCGGACGACGACATTCCGGTTATTGGGATCTCGGCCGTCTTGAAAACGCTGAAAAAGGTGACGACCGCTGCCGCTGGATTCGCAAGCGCTAGCAGATCGGTCTTCTTGAACTTTATGCCGTCCTGTGCATACGCCGCGGTGGCGGGATCATCCCACCAGCCGTCCTGCGGCAGGAAGGTCCCCGCGCGCTGGGCCCGTACGTTGTTCACATACAATTGGCGAAAGTAGCCTGCGTATCCCGCGGAAACGGAAACATCGGCTACGAAGTACGGCTTGCCGGCAACCTGCGTCCAGCCTGTTATGGCCTTGCCGGCATCGATGACGGGGATTTCTCCTGGATATGCTCGGTAGACCATGTAATGCCCATCGGGGCCCGAATCAGCGCTGGTCAGCGTGAACGTCGTGGTCCGGGGATACGTGCCGCCGCGCAGGTAGACGACAATATCGCCGGTCGCGGTTTTGTTGAGGTTGTTGGTCCTGATGTAGTCCCTGGCCTTTTCCAGCGTGTTCCATGGGGTTGCGGCGGTCGCGCCGTCGTTGGTGTCGCTGCCTGTCGGGGAAACGTAGAATGAGAAGCTGGGTAAGGAGACAGTGGCGCCACCGGTGGCCGTGGTCCCACCTGTGGCAATGGATCCGCCCGTGGCGCCACCGGTTCGTCCTCCCGCGGCCGTGCCGCCCGCCGCTCCACCGTTGACCGTGCTGCCGCCCGTTGCCGTGGTTCCTGCCGACGTCGTGCTGCCGCCCGTTGCCGTGGTTCCTCCGGACGCGCCCCCCGTGGCTTTCGAGCCGCCTGCGGCGGTGGCGTCGCTCGTCGTAGCGCCTCCTGCGCTGGTCGTGCCGCCCGCACTGGACGAGCCACCGGAAGGCTGGATGCTTTTTCCAGTCGCAAGCGTCCCTCCCGTGGCCGGAGTCTCCGTGTTGCCGCCCGTCACCACCGTGCCCCCGGTGCCGGTGGTACCGCCGCTTCCGACCACTCGCCCGCCTCCCAGGCTGCCCCCGGACCCGGTTGCGGAAGTACGGTGTGCAGAGCATCCGCCCAGGGCGAGTGCCAGTGAGAAACCTGCCACTACTGCGGGGCGAATCGAATGCTGAGGGAGAGAAGTCATCTCGAAACCTCCTGTCTTGAGACGGTCATGTCCGAAAGGGCTTGCTGACGGCAAGCTCTCGATCTCCTTGATTGGCGTGAGTGAGCACGCCCCCGCGTCATGAAGAACCTGCCATCCTAGTAGTAGCGCCTGAAGGAGTTTCGGTTCAAGCGGCCAGGCACATCAGGACATTCGCCTGGTCGAAAGTGCGGGGAGATCGTGCTGCACTTCCATCTCTGCACAAGGATCCGTTCGACCGGATTCTCCTCGCACAGGCACAGAGCGAGGGCCTCACCCTCTTGACCGCGGACAGGGAGCTGGCGGCCTACGGGCCACCGTGCAAGCTAGTCTGAACTTCGAGGACCAAACCACCACGCTGGTGCGGTTCTGGTCGCGCGCGAACCGACTGATTGAGGTCGCAATTCCCTGTAGAATGGCCCGCGTGGACGATAGTGCCCTACCAGCACCTGGCAACGCCGACCAAGCCGCCGCACCGATGTCTTCTGTGGACGGGACAAGGGTTGGGCAGGACCAGATCGAGAATGGTCACTTGGGTTCCGTCCTCTCCGCTGACTCCTCGCCGCGCGAAAAGGCTGGCGAAGAAGTTCCCTCGCTACCGCAAGAGGAACCCGACCCAGCCGCTAGAGTTCGGCAGTTCTATCAGTTCCTAGCTGAGGTCACGCCCCGCATTTGGGTTGTGCCGGCGATTGTCGCGCTCAACCTCGCCGTCTACGTGGCGATGGTCGCGTCTGGTGTCCATCCAATCCAGCCCACTGTTGCCAGCGTCGTGGATTGGGGCGTGAACTATGGACCCAAGACTTCTCATGGGTGGGGCGGCCGCCGGCTGGTGGCTGGCGCGTCCGCTGAGCCCGTAGCTGGGAAAGGAACCGCGACGTCCGGTGATTGTCTTCGCGGCGATCTTTGTCATCTTGGCGGTCTTTCCCAGCGTTTTGCCAAAATCACCCGATTTTGAAGGGGTAGTACGCGAATTCTCCGAAGTCGAGTCCAAAGCGGTGAATGCGTATAATAGTCTCGTCGAGGCTGCTAGTGCCGGGGTCACCGATGAAGCGTTCGCCAAGGGAATCGAGGATGAGGTCTTGCCTGTGTGGCGCCACGTGCAACCTCGTCTAGACGAGGCAGCGACGCAGCTCCGCAACCCACAACAAACGAAGGTGCTCAAAGCATTGCGCCAGTATTGGGGAGATCGAGCCTATGGCTGGACACAGATGATCCTCGCATTGCGTGCACATAACAAGCCTTTCCTCGAGTGGACGACCAAGGCTGACGCTGAAGCCGTGAAGAAGTTCAAGGATTCAATCAAGTAGGAGAAAATACGCTCGGGGCGTTCGAATCGAGGATGCTAGGGGTGTCCGCCCCGGAAGCGATGTAGAGTCTTCGCGAGAAACAATGAACCGCAATCCGCTATGCGAAAGGTTTCACCATGAGCTTGTTCCGCAACACCCTCTGCGCACTATTGCTGCTCACCGTTCCCGTTTCAGCCGCTGAGAAACCCAAGACAATCCCCTACACCTGGAAGAGCGTGCAGATCGTGGGAGGCGGATTCGTGGATGGTTTCGTGTTCCATCCAACCGCCAAGGATGTCTGCTACGCCCGCACGGACATGGGCGGCGCGTATCGCAGAAATCCAGCGACCAGACGCTGGGAACCCATGCTCGACTGGATTCCCTACAAGGATCTCAACCTCATGGGCGTCGAGAGCATCGCCGTGGATCCCTCGGATCCCAGCAAGGTCTACCTGGCCTGCGGCACGTACACGGCTCCTGAAGTTCCCGATGGTGCGATCCTGCGGTCGTCGGACCAGGGCCACACCTTCCAGCGCAGCAACGTGCCCATCAAGTTTGGCGGCAACGAAGCCGGTCGTGGCAATGGCGAGCGCATGGCTGTGGACCCCAACGACGGCCGCATCCTTTTTCTGGGCACGCGCCACAGTGGCCTGTGGAAGAGCACCGACTGCGCTGTGACCTGGAATAAGGTGGACAGCTTTCCCGCCGATGTTTTGAAATTGTCTGCCGAAGAAGCCAAGTTGCCCGCCTGGAGCGGCGGCGGCCGCAGCAGCATTGTCTTTGTGGTCTTCGATCCGGCCAGCGGTGCAAAGGGCAAGGCCAGCCAGACGCTCTTCGCGGGCGTCTCGGTGATGGGCAAGCCCAGCCTGTACCGCAGTGACGACGGCGGCAATATTTGGAAGGCCGTTCCCAAGCAGCCCACCCAGTACCGGCCCAACCACGCGGTCCTGGCCTCCGACGGAAATCTCTTCATCACCTACGGCACAGATCCCGGCCCCATGCAGATGATGGATGGCGGCGTGTGGAAACTCGATATCAAGAGCGGTGCCTGGACCAACATCACCCCGGACAAGCCAGGCAAGGAACGCAAGTTCGGCTACGCCGCCGTATCTGTCGACGCGAAGAATCCCAAGGTCGTGATCGCCAGCTCCTTCTACCGCCCCAAGGGCGAGGATGTCTTCCGTAGCACCGATGGCGGCGCCACATGGAAGCCGGTGTTCGGCAGCCGCGGCGTCATGGACTACAGCCTGGCACCGTATGTCCGCGATACGGACATCCACTGGCTTTTCGACGTTGAAATAGATCCCGCGAATTCCGATCACGCCATGTTCACCACGGGCTACGGCGGCTGGGAGACGTACGATCTGACCAATCTCGACAAGAATCTCCCCACTCATTGGACCGTCATGAGCCCCGGCATCGAGGAGACCGTGGCGCTGGCCCTGTACAGTCCTGCCGCCAAACGCGGGACCCTCGAAGGGTCCCGCACCCCCCGCGACGGACTTCGTCGGGCGGAGCCCGACTCCGTCTACGCGCAAAGCGCCCAGGTGATCACCGCCGTGGGCGACTACTCCGGTTTCGTCCACTGGGATCTCGACAAACCTGCGCCCGACGGCAATCCCAAGCCGCCCTTTTTGGGCAACACCCACGATGTCAGCGGCGGCGAACTGAATCCGGACGTGATTGTGCGCATCGGCCGCCCGCGCCCAGGCAGCAAGAATCTAGGCTATTCCCTCGACGGTGGAAAGACCTGGCATGAACCCGCTTCGGTACCTGATGCCAAGGCCACCGAGGGACACATCGCTGTTTCATCCAATGGGGAAACCTGGGTGTGGACCCCGCGCCATAATGTCCCCTATGTCACCACCGACAAGGGCGCGACCTGGACAGCCTGTGCGGGCGCGCCCATGGACACGCGCGTGATTGCCGACCGAGTCAACCCCAAGCGCTTCTATGGCATCGCGCTTTTCGAGGGCAAGCTCTTCGAGAGCGTCGACGGCGCCACTCACTTCACCGAGCGGCCCCTGGTGCTATCGGATGGCTTGCCCAAGCGTGGCGGCAATGGCGCCGACAATCGCAGCGATCGCGGCGACGATCGCGGTGGCCAGGACCGCATCTACGCCACCCCGGGCCGCGAGGGTGATTTGTGGTTGGCTGCCTTCAACGGCCTGTACCATTCAAGCGCCAAGGGCTTCGCTCGCATGCCGGCCGTGGAAGAGATCCATGCTTTCGGTTTCGGCAAGGTAGCTCCCAAGGCCAAGTATGCCGCCCTCTACCTGGTGGGTACCGTGCAAGGACAGCGCGGCTTCTTCCGCTCAACGGACAGCGGCGCCACCTGGGTGCGCATCAACGACGATCAGCACCAGTGGGGCCTGGTTCTGCACATCACGGGAGATCCCAAGAAGTTCGGCCGCGTCTACGTGGGCACGCACGGACGCGGCACGTTCTACGGAGATCCGGTTGGCAAGTAGTTGCCGTTGCGCAATTGCTGATGGCGAAAACAAAACGAGCGAGCCCGGCACTGCCGAGCTCGCTCGAATCAATCGTCAAACGCTGGGTCTAGTAGAATCCAATATTGGAGAGCGTGATGTCCACTGCGTGGGCGACGCCATCATTGAACCAGTCAAAGGCGAAGAAGAAATTCGTGATGCCCGGTCCTGGAACGGAACCGCATAGAAGCTTGTTCTTGAAGCATGCCCAAGGAATTTTGACAGTCTGCGGTCCGGTGGTGAGAACAGCCGTATAATCAGCGCTATTCCCGTTGGCCAAACTGATGCCTATATCAAGATGATTGCCGGTGGGAAGTGTCGTTACGTTAACGTCAAGCGTGAGGCCGGTTTGCGCTGATCCGTCGATCATTTGGCATCCGGGACCGGCATCGGGGTAGGTTGTCTGCAGATTGCCCCCCCATCCAGCATTGCCATCCATGGGTGCTGCTGTGCTACTGCCCAGGTACGAGCCCGCGATGTGCATTGAGTTGGTAGCGCAAGCCATCGCCAGAGTGCAGGCAGTGGTGGCACTGTTGCACCACGGTTGATAGAAATATCCGGAGGAGGTGTAATCGCTTGCCCAGAGACCAATGTTGCAATTGGCATCGAGGGCAAACATAGGCGGATTCGGCTTGCAAGCGGCTCCCGCAACTACGCCCGCGTCCGTGGTGCAGGCGGCATACGAGGTCGCAGCAGGGCATGTGACGGCGACCGACCCACCCGCGCTGGTGGTTCCACCCGCTGAGGTAGTGCCACCGGTTTGGCTCGTGGTGCCGCCGACTCCAGCGCCGCCGGAGCTAGAACCGCCGACTCCTGCACCGCCGGAGCCGGAACCGCCAACTCCAGCGCCGCCGGAGCTGGTACCGCCGACTCCTGCACCGCCGCTAGCCGTCGTCGTGCCGCCTGGGCTGGTGGCTCCGCCGGTTTGAGCCGAACTCGTGGCCGTGGTCCCTCCCGTCGGGTTGCTGGTGGCTCCGCCGGTTTGAGCCGAGCTCGTGGCCGTGGTCCCTCCCGCTGGGTTGCTGGTGGCTCCGCCGGTTTGAGCCGAACTCGTGGCCGTGGTCCCTCCCGTCGGGTTGCTGGTGGCTCCGCCGGTTTGAGCCGAGCTCGTGGCCGTGGTCCCTCCCGTCGGGTTGCTGGTCGAAGAGCTAGCCGAGCCGCCCTTGGCGCCGCCGTTGCCTGTGGTGTTATCCTTGCTGGGCGTGCAGGCGGCTGCCCAAAGACCAGTCAGCAAAGCGAGACCGACAGCGCGTGTGCTCGTGTGGTTAAAAAGTCTCATCCGATTATCTCCTCTCGATCTGCTTGGTGACGGACAACATCAAGTCCGTCGCGATTATGCAAGCCGACCAGAGCCAACAGCTGGCGCAGGCCGCTCGGCGCACAGTTTCCCTGATTTGGCCGGGTACAGGCAAGAGATTACTTTTGCGCCTGTCTTTGCGCATTTGGGCGTGCTCAGGCCATCTGCGTTGCTTCGGGTAGCACCATCACGCCGACCAAGAACGGTCGGGCGCCCGCAGCCGCGGGCACGGACTCCAAGCGAGCGCGATTTTTCCGTCGGAGGGGCCAGGTTCGTAGTATTGCAGGCAGATGAATCTCAGTGCCGATCGCCTGTCGACTGCCGCTTTTCTCTTGAGCACCGGTTTCGCACTTCTCGCCGGCTCCTGCCTCACCCCTCCTGCTGCCAGAGGGATCGGCAAGCCTTCGGACCCGTCACGAGCGACACCCGCGCCCAGTTTCGGCGATTTCGCGCGCACATCCCCTGAGCTCTTCGCGAAGTTGCGCTTGGGCTGGAACCTTGGCAATAGCCTGGACGTGCCCACCGGTGAAACAGCGTGGGGCAACCCGAGGGCGACGCCCGAGCTTCTTGCCGCAGTTGCCAACGCGGGTTTTGTACTGGTGCGTATTCCCGTCACCTGGGCGCAGCACCTGGGACCAGCACCGGGCTATGTCATCGATCCGGATTGGCTCGAGCGGGTGGAAGAGGTCGTCGGCTACGCTCGTTCGGCTGGACTTTACTCAATTATCAATTCGCACCACGAAGGCGGTTGGCTGTCGCTCAAGGACGCCAATGGCAATACCACCCCGGAAAACAATGCGCTGGTCCGGGCGCAGTTCGTAGCGGTGTGGACGCAGATCGCCAAGTACTTCGCCAATCAGGGTGAAGAGCTGATGTTTGAGGCCATGAACGAAGTCCACGACGGCTATGGCAAGGCCGATCCCCGTCATATCGAAATCGTCAACGACTTGGATCAGGCCTTTGTCAGCCTGGTGCGGGCAAGTGGTGGCAACAATAGCAGACGCCACTTGATTGTCCCCGGCTACAACACGAACATCGATGAGACGCTCAAGGGCTTCAAGTTACCGACCGACTCGGCGAAGAACCGGTTGATTTTGTCGGTTCACTGCTATGATCCCTATTTGTACGCGCTCATGGGCCAGACGCATACCTGGGGTCATGCCTCGCCGAACAGGGATGATTGGGGTCAGGAGGACTACATCGTGGCTCAGTTCGACAGGCTCAAATCGCGCTACGTCGATCAGGGGGTCCCGGTGCTCATCGGTGAGTATGGCGCTGTCCAACAGGACGGCTACGAGGACTATCGACGCTACTACATGGAGTATGTAACCAAAGCCGCAATCGATCGCGGGCTCGTGCCCGTGTATTGGGACAATGGCGATCGAGGAGGCAAGGGCTTCGCACTCATCGACCGCGGGAGCAACAGCGTGGTTCAGCCGAAAGTGATGGAGGCCATGCTGAGAGCTGCCATGAGCTCGTATTCGCTCAAGGACATTGCGCTGCCAGCGCCCGCGAAGTGACGCCGGCAGGCCGTACCGGGACCGCCAGGCGGATCTGGCTCCGCGCAAGTGGGCGGTAGGTCGCCGCGCGGTGGCCGTGCGCCATGACGCGCGATGTGCACGGTCCCTTGAGTTTTCCTGCGTACCTGTTATGAAAAGCGCTCTGCGGCCAAGGCCAGCGGAAATGGAGTTCATGTCATGACTACTCGTCGCGTTTTGGCGTCAAGAGGAATTGCTTTGTTGCTAGCCCCGCTGGCGTTCGGATGCAGTTCATCGGCAATGAAGCACAACCCAGCCGGAAACGGTGGCGGCGGGAATACAACGGTCGCCGGAACGACCGGCGCGGTTGGAGGCGCTTCGAGCGTCGGGGGCGCTACGGAAACTTCCTCGGGTGGCAATCCTGGCGCGACTGGTGGCGACTCTAGTGCAACCGGCGGCGCGATGACCACTGGTGGGTCGACCACAAGTGCGACAGGTGGCGCGACGAGCGCAGCCGGCAGCACAGGAACCGGTGGCTCAACCGTTGTGGATTGCAATGTTCCGCTTAAGATTCCTCCACTGTGTACGGGAACGGCGCCGCAAGCGGCGCTCATTTCAGACTTTTCTATTGCCACAGGCAGTACGGGGCCAGTTTTGTTCGGGACTTGGGGTCAATCCGTGTATGGCGGGGCGTACACCTATCCGGTGGTTAACCCCAATCCGGGCCCCTGCGACGGCACGCCAAGCCCCAATTTGCTGACCCAAGACCTGACCGGTGGAAATTGGCATATCACGGGAACCGTCGGGACGTTTTCAGGCGGGGGGCTGTGGTGGCAATGCAATACGAGTGCGACGGCAGGAATCGCCTATGCGAGTGCGTGCACCATTGATGCCTCGGCCTACACCGGCATATCGTTTACCGTGTCCGGCAATGCCGGGCCCGCTGTCAGCCCTGCGACTACGGGCGCCATTGCGTTCTCAGTTTTGCAACCAAGCACCATGAAGACTGGTCTGGATTCAGCGGGCAATCCCAAGACCTGCGGCACGTGCATTGGAACCACCTGTGGTTCCAGCGTCTCGGTTCCAGTATCGACTGCGGCGACAACCGTGACGCTGACCTGGGCGGAACTCGGTATCACGACGCCCAATGCAATCTCAACCATCGCGTTCCAGTTTCCGGATCCGTGCAGTCTGAACAACGGCTACGCAACGAATCCCTGCACGCCGACGACTTTCCCCGTCGATATGACGATTGACGACATTCAGTTCACGACGAATTGAGCCAGCGCTTCGGTGGCGGCACGCGCGCTTCGGTGACGCCACGCCATCAATGGGTCGACTATCTATGGGGTCGTATCGGGTTGAGGACTGAGCACGAGGAGCCCAACGCTGTAGATGTTCTGCGAAAACGTCACGGACCAGGCCCCGTCCTTGGGCGACACCGTCGTCTCGTAATAACAAAGCTCGCTCGCGCGGCGGAGCGCAGCCCATTCCGATTGGGTGGGCTGCGGTGGCCGGCCCATCTGCTCAAAGGCGTCGAAGGCATTCGAATGCGTGTGATCTACGACATAGTGTCGTACGCGGATCTTGCCAGAAGCAAATGGGATGCTGTTGAACTGGACGGACACTAGGCTTGAGGTGAGAGGGTCGGCCCTTCCGCCATCCACGTGGTTGTAGACCAGCAGCTGCAGAGCCTTTCCGTCCGCGGCCAGCGTGGCGACGGCGTTGACCCCGTCGTCGGTGCGACCTCCGCTTGTGGCTACGCGCGTCTCGCCCATCATGTGCAACAAGCGATAGGCATTGAAGGCTGGCTTCGCCACGTCGTAGGAATCTGGATATCGCGGATCGCCTTTGAGCATGAGACCGTAGTTGCCCTCGCGAAACGCGAGTTTGTCTCCGCTGTCGAACTCCTCGTACAGATCGGATATCGTCCAGTAAGCAAAACCGCTCGGTGGCACAAAGCTCCGGTCAGTGCCGATCAAGTGAATCGTTTTCGCGATGAAGCTTGCACTGATTTCCGTGTCGCGTGCCAAGGCACCGGAGTAAGAAGCTCCCCATTCTGTGACATAGACGCCGCCGGTGAAGTTGATCTGCTGGACCGTGCCTACCATCGACTCGTGGACGAGGTGGGTTGAACCCGCAAGCGCGACGGTCGTGTCGTCCTTCTGGCCGTAGGTGTGATAGGTCACGAAGTCGAGCTTACGGTTGTGCTTGCGGCAATATTCGACAAGATTGGTGATGCCCACCGCCGAGCCTCCACCCGACTCGGCCGGCCCGCCCACCTTGATGTTCGGATCGCCGCGCACCAAGCCCTGCACGGTGTAGTCGTACAGTTCGTTGTAGCCGGCCATCCCCAGGGAGTACATCCACGAAGATTCATTCCAAATCTCGAAGTACCAATGGCTTCTGATCTCTTCGACGCCGTAACGCCCTTCCAGGTGTTGCACCAAAGCTGCCATCAAATCCATCCAGCGATTCCAGTCCTTGGGCGGGCTGATGTTTGCAGGCACATTGTTGTACCAATGCAAAGTCTTTGCAGGATTGGATGCCAGTGGCGGTGGCGTGAAACCTATTTCCACGAATGGCCGCATGCCGGCGGCGATGATGGCGTCATACACTTTGTCGAGGCGTGCCCAGTTGTACACGGGCTTGTCATTGACCTCGGTGTAGACTCCGATGTCGCCGTCGAACATGCCGTGAAATCGCACGTATTGAAAACCGGCCAGCTCGTGACCCCGGCGCAGAGCGCCCTGGATGTTGCGGCCCCAGGCGGTCTCAAGCACCGTGTTTGCGTGATCGGCAGCCACCATCTTTTCGTAGAATCGATTCCATGGTGGGCCCGATTGCTTCGCGTCCACCCTGATTCGGTAGGCAGGCATCCCAGCCGCTTCCCAAGGTGGGCGGTCCGAGCAACGCACCCCCTCGGGGTTCGATGAACCGCGCGCCGCGAGGGCTTGGGATGCGTCCGCAGCAACAGCCGTTGATTGTCCCGACGACGACGGAGTTCTTACGCTGTTGCAGGTAACGTACGCGGCCCCCTTGGGTCCAACACAGGTACACAAGATGCCCGAGGAATTCGTGCATTCCAGGCCGGAACCTGTGCAGCTCGCGCCCGCGCTACATTGAACGATGCCCGCCGAGTGACTGTCGGAGTCACGCATCTGAGCGAGCGCCTCTGCGCCAGAGCCAGCGGGTGGACGCAGGCAACCACCCAACAAGACCGACAGAAATATTGCATGTGTCGCTGAATTGCTCATGGTGAATACAAAACGAGCGAGCCCAGCCACGCCAAGCTCGCTCGAATCAATCGTCAAATGCTGGGTTTAGTAGAATCCAAAATTGGAAATGGTGATGTCCACCGCGTGGGGGGCGCCATCATTGAACCAGTCAAAGCCGAGGTAGAAATTTGAGATACCCGGTCCAGGAATGGACCCGCACAGCAGTTTGTTCTTGAAGCTGCCCCAAGGTATCTTGATAGTTTGCGCTCCGGGGCTGAGAACGGCCGTACTATTACCTTCAGCACTATTGCCATTGGCCAAACTCATACTTACGAACAAGTGATTGCCGGCAGGGAGCGTCGTTACATTCACATCCAGCGTTAGGCCGGTTAGCCCTGATCCGTCGATCATTTGGCATCCCGGACCAGCGTCGGATGAGTTTACCTGCAGATTCGCCCCCCATCCGGCATTGCCATCCATGGGTGCTGCTGTGCTACTGCCCAAATACGTGCCCGCGATGTGCATTGAGTTGGCGGCGCAGGTCATCGCCAGAGTGCAGGTCGTGGTGGCATTGTCGCACCACGGTTGATAGAAGTATCCGGATGAGATGCCATCGCCTGACCAGAGACCAATCGTGCAATTGGCATCGAGAGCCAATATCAGCGGATTCGGCGCGCAAGCGTTCCCCGTAACGACGCCCGCGTCGGTGGTGCAGGCAGGATACGAGGTCCCAGTGGAGCCGGCGCTCGACCCACTTACGCCGGCTCCACCCGCTGGAGTACCGGCCGCCGGGGTGCCGGCCGCTGGGCTGCCGGCCGCTGGGCTGCCGCCTGCTGCGCTGCCGGCCATTGCGCCGCCGGTTGGATTGCTGCTTGAGCTTACGCAAGCCGAGGTGAGACTTGCCGCCAGCGCGCCCAAGAGTCCGAGATGGGTGGCAGTACGCACCAGACTACTGTTTTGCGGATTCGTTCTATACATGCGTTCTCTCCGAATTGGATATTTCATAGGCGGGAATCGGGCGCAGTCGCCCTGGAAGTGCATCCACCCCACCTACGGCAGGACGTCGCGAGTCATCGCCGCGTCCCAATGCGGCAAAAATGGTAGTATGCCTACATTGACCTTGTCAATCACTCCTTGGGCATTTGGGCCTGCTGGATCAGCAGCAAGACACCGCCACAGTGAAGTGCACCGCACCTGAACAGCCGTCATCTCCCGAGGGGAACGGCAGCAGCCCGAGCGCCGTCTGGCTCGTCAGGGCGAGAGACGCCTGGGCAAGATCCGTGCCGCTCGCTGTTAGCGTAATGGCATCGGGAACCCTTGGCCTCCGCCCCCAGACGACTCGCCTGACGACTGGTCGAATTTTTGCCGCCGCAGTCCCAACCTCGATCCGCGCCGGCTTCCGCTCTATCTCCGAATGACTTCGTAATAGCCGCTGGCATTCTTCGGCGAGAGCGGAATCGTCAGTTCGCCGCGCCTCAACGAAGTGGGCAGGGGCTTGCCCGGCCTCCCCGAAGCATCCAGGGTTCGCGCGGTGAATCTTCCTTTGTCCTGCACCTTCAACGTCACGGTCGCTTTCACCCATTGCTCCATCACCGGCGCCTGGCCCGGGTTCTTCAAGGCGGTTCGGGTGGCGTTCCACACCTGCCCGGAGTTCTCCTCCTTGGCGGCCGCGAAAACCACGAAACGGCCGGATTGAGTGAGCGGCTTGTCGTCCAGGCTGATTGCCAAAACGCCGGCCCACGGGTTCCGCGGGTCCGCCTTCAAGGTCAGGTCGGAGTCCTTCAAGGCTTGTCCCGTCCCCACTGTCCCCACGAACCCTTGCACGCAAGGTGCGTCCACCTTCAGCAATCCCCGGCCGTAATCGAGCGCCAATTCGCCGGTGGAAGAGATGATCTTCTTGCCCGCCTCATCGAAAAAGCCAGTTACCTGATCCAACACGGGCAGGGGCTGTTCGACCTTGCCGGTGAATTGCTTGCGGACCGCGGCCGCATAGGGAATCCATGGATGGTCCGCCAGCCAGGAGCTGGCGCTTCCGGGAGCCAAGACCCTCCTGTCCGACAGAGGTTCCACCACCGTCACGTCGGAGGGCTTCAATAGGCCCTTTCGGAATATGTACGCGCTCGCTTGGTACATCACTTCGTTGGCGGGACGCGTGTTGATGCTGAGACTCGAAAGCTTCACCGATCCGGGCAGGTCAGGGGTGAGGTCGAACTGAAGCATGCCGCCCCAATCCTGGAGCGAGCCGTAGCAGGCCATCAGCACCGGGCCTTCCAGGCGATACTCATTGGGGACGCAATCGTTCCACTCGGTGACGACCGTGGCCTTGTCCAAGATCGTGGCGGAAGCGACGTGGAAAACCAGCGTATCCTTGAACGGGTTCAGCAACTGAGAGGTGTTGTCGAAAGGCGCGTAGTCGGTGCCCCCATTCGCGTCGACCCTCCAGATCAGGTCCCAGTAAGCGTGGGTGTCGATGTGGTGCATCTTGGCGTTGGCGCGCAGGTCGGCCAGGAGCGGAAGCCCCTGGTTGCTCATGGTGAAAAGCGACTTCACACCCAGAGATCGGAGGTAAGTGCGCATGTCCTCGTTGGTGGCTTCCGTGACGGCCGTCAGGAAACGCATGCTCTGCTCTGCGTTTTCCAGGTTGCGAACCGCTTTGAGGGATTGCGTGCTCCAGTTCCAGGCGAAACGGGTAATCTTGCCCTTGCCGCCCCAAGCCTCGTAGAGTTTCTGCAGTTCAGCCTCGAAGGCCGGGGGAAAATCCTCCAGCCCGTAACCCGTGAAGATCGAGGACTCGTTCACGAGTTCGGTGCCCACGAAGAAAGGATCCTCGGCCAAAGACCTTCCGGTATAGGGGTTCTTGTGAGTCAATAGCGTCTTGGCGTATTTCTTGTTCAACTCGATGACCCGGCGGGAAAAGTGCGCCACGCCTTTGGCCCCATTTCCCAGCAATGCGAAATCGGGCACATTGTCGCCCTTGCGGAATTTGCGGTGCACGAGGAGGTCTGGGTACACGTAGATGCCGTTCTTCTTCAGGGCAGCAAGCAGGTAGTCGAGCTTGTCCAGGGAATCCGCGGAGAAGGTCTGGGTGTCGTCGGCCTGGGGATCGAACAGGTTGGGGGTGGCCCAGGGCGCATCCATGTGGTGCAGACGAACGAGGTTGATGCCCAATCGGGCCATGCGTTTGGCCACGGCGTCGGCCTTTTCGTGGGAAAGGAACGCGTGGCTGCCCACCATGTCGGTGCCCCAGAAACGCACGGGGGTACCGTCGGCAAAGACGTATCGGCCCCCCTGGACAGTCGTGAATCCATGGCTTCCGGCAGGAATTTCATTGAGCGACGAAAAATCGAGGGCCGTAGCGTCCGCGCTTTGCGCCGGTACAAAGGCCTGCCAGTCGCTTTGGTCGCTTCTTTGCTCCGAGACGAGCTTGGCCGTCAGGCGTTTTCCCGAAGCGTCCAGCAGGTTGACGGCCAGGTCGTCGAACCAGGCCCGGCCCGTGCAACGGGGCAACCCTGCGCCCACCTCGGCGCGAACCGCCCCCGCGGGGACCGGATATTGCTTTTCATACCTCGTCCAGGGCGTGGTGCCGTCGATGGTTCCCACGCCGCCCTGCCAACCGCCTACCTGCTGATTGTTGGCGTTCTTGAAGTCCACACTGAAACGAGCGGCCATGAAGGGCTCGTTGCCTTTCTTCACGTCCTCGGTCCTGATCCAGCCGGACAGCACCAAGGTGGCGGCGCTTTGCCCCTTGAAGTCCACCGTTTGGGTCGAGACGTTCCATTCTGGCTTGGTGTTTTCGAGAAAGAGGCAATGGATGGATTCACGGCCCGGCGTGGCCACACTGAAAGCGGACCAATCGGTCGAAACGATATCCTCGAAACCCGCATTCAGCAGCCAGTTGTCAGTCGGGGTCCGCGAAGGACTTCTCGATTTCGGGTGGGTAGCGACGGTTCCCGCGGGCAAAGGACTCGAATCAAAATCGTACACAAATAGTTTCACCCGGTCGAACCAGACCTTGCCGACGGCGTTGCCGAGGTCGAGCGAAATCACCACGGTCGCAGCCCCGGCAGGTACCGCATAATGATGGGCATAGCTCTTCCAATCGGTGGTGCCAACTGCGCGGCCCGGATCTTCGGGCCAGCCGCCGACTTGGGTCCCCTTTTCATCAAAGAAGGTCACGTTCATGCGGGCCACTTCCCAGGGATTGGAACCCGGCTTCACATCCTGGGACTTCATGCCAAAGGAGACTTCCACCACCGGAGGCGCGGGCTTGGGAAGCGCGATGGATTGCTTGTAAGTGGACCATCGGGCTTGTTCGTTCACCAGCACCGCCGCCCGGCCCCCGTCGCGGCCTGGCTCCACATACAGGGCATTGCCCGTCCAGGCTTCTCGGGAAACAAAATCGCCATTCTTCACCCAGTTCAGATCAGCATCAGCGGCAAAGAGAACCTGGGGGAAGAGCAACAGCACAAGCAACATCCAAGGGTTTCGCATAGGGCAGCCTCCACGATGATCGGGTTCTACTTCTCGCCCGCCCTCCTGCCTACCGCAAAGCCGCCAGGCGTTCCCCGAAAACTTATTCCCGCTTGGCCGCTGCCTTCAGCCGCGCCGACCGGCAGCCCGTCGAGTCCCGCAAACGACTGCTCTTTGTGTCAGCTACGTCCCCGGGCGCCCGCTAAGCATGCCTGGCGTACAGCCGGGTCATGGGGCACAATCGCCTAGTGCCAGTTCGTCGCCGCAAACCGGACCGTCGCTTCTTCGTGTTCACCTGCGACCGTGGCCGTCGCCTGCTGAACGCCGACCGCGATCACCCGGAATGCCTGGCGGCCGTGCTTCAGGAAGTGGTGGAATCCGGCTTCTGGCGCGAGCTGGAGAAGTTTCCTGCCGACGTCATCGCGCGGCTTCTGCCCCGTCTCACGGTAGCGCCCAACACCCACAGGCTGCTTGAAATCTGGATCCAGGAGAGATCGGCCAGGCGCCCAGCCGCCTGACCTACGCCCGTGGCAGGATCGGGTCCTGCGGGCGGTGTCGGGTGCGCCCCTCGCGCGCCAGGCCACCTTTGGTGGGGGCACTGCGCTTTCCGCCGTTTACCTTCACCACCGGTTTTCCGAGGATCTGGATTTCTTCCTTCCGCGCGAGGCGTCCCCGGTCGAGGTGCGCGCCCTGTCCCGTACCTTGCGGCAGGCGGGGTTTTCGACCGAAGCCCGCCCCCAGCCCATGCGGCAGAGCCTGGTCCTGGTGTCGGGCAGACGAGAAGTGGGCCACATCGATCTGGCCCACTTCCCCTACGATCCGATCGGGAGACCCACGCTGTGGCAAGGGCTGAAGGTCGATTCGCTGCTGGACATGGCTGTGAACAAGGTGCAGGCCATCCTCACGCGTGCCCGCGAGCGCGATTTCGTGGATCTGTACTTCTTGCTGAACGAGGGGCCTGAGCAGGACATCGAACGCCTGCTTGACCTGGCCCACGCCAAGTTCGACGTGGGTGCCAGCCGGGTAACATTGGCGGAGCAGTTGCTGCTGGTCGAAGAGGTCGTCGAGTTGCCGCGGATGCGCCGGCCCCTCTCACTGGCAGCCCTGCGCCGCGCCCTCGTGGAACAGGCGCGGCTGCTCATCCGTAAGGGCGCAGAGTAGCGGGAGTTCCGTGCCCCGCCCGGAAAACACCGGCACCACCACCGCGCCTTCCATTTCCCGATCCTCACGCAACTCGCCCGTCGAGCGCTTGTACTCGACCGCCTGGCAAATACTGTCCTTCGGCCGTCGGTGCGTCCGCATGCCACCGCCTCACCTTCCGGATTAACGCAAATTACAATAGAGTGTCTGGCATCCACCCAGCGGCCTCCACAACTGTCGGTCTTGCGGGCTACAACAACGTCAGCCCATCAATTAGACGTCGTTCACTTCCGAAGCCGCCCATACCAGACCCACTTAAGTAGAGGTGCGCGTAGCGTAGTGA